>ERZ857745.175-NODE-175-length-100725-cov-25.727814_pt1 | contig 100725 bp, 83 predicted proteins | sample MGYA00519699_ERZ857745 | MGnify/ENA primary metagenome ERZ857745 (study PRJEB31778, sample SAMEA3449357) | human gut metagenome | biome: human gut; feature: human-associated habitat; material: faeces | place: United Kingdom | collected 2010/2012 ... | reverse complement strand
CGCGCCCCGCAGTGCCCGCTTCCCCCGAGAACAATTATCAGTGCAGGTAGAAAGCCTGCGGTTTTTCATAAAACGCGGTTATGGTCGGGGGTATCAAGCTAAACGTAGTAGATGGGCTGGTTTCGTGGCGGGCATCCCCAGCGACCGCTTAGGGACGGGGAAACGGATCCTTTCGGCCCTCTGAGATCAGTGACGACAGCAATATATGCCGGCCATTTCAAAACTATGCCGGTTTACGGGGCTGAATCGCGAACCCCCAACCATACGCAATTCCGAAATAACAAAGCCGCAGGTAGACGGCTCGTCTATTTTCGAAAAATGTCGGTATGGTCGGTCTGCGTCAATCCAGCCCCGTAAACCGGCATAGTTTTGATATGACACCAAGGCAGTATTGATTCTCGCCCCGGCGTAACCACCACTACAGCCCGTACTTCACGACGACGCGGTTGATGCGGCGACACCAGGGCTTGTACAGAGCGGCCAAAAACACGCAGGTCGCGAGGCTATGCATGATGTCGAACGGCACCGCCGTAGCAAGACGCGCTACGGCGCCTGCCCAGGTGAGCGGCTGCACAAAACCGATGATGTCATACGCGTTGATCACGACGCCATACAGCAAGCCCGAGGCAAAGCCATACGCCAACAGAGCCGGCATGCGCACGGTTCCATCCGCACGGTCGAACGCGCCCGCATGCGCCAGCGCGCCGCCAACATAGCCAACCAGACCCCAGGCATACATCTGCCACGGCGTCCACATGCCCTGTCCAAAAAAGAAATTACTGGTCAGCGCTGCCAACGCGCCGACCATAAAACCATTGCGACGGCCAAGTGTCGCACCCGCGATAATGGCGATAGCGCTCACGGGTTTAAAGTCGGGAATGGGCCCAAACAGGATGCGCCCCGCCGCGGCCAGCGCCGCCAGCACCAGCGTGGGCATGATCTGGCGCAGGCCCGGGCGCGACGCCTCGTAGCCCGCAAAGAACAGCGCGAGCACCAGCGCCACCACGACAAGCATGGCAAGCGCCGCCTGCTCAATGCCCGCCAGCAACGCCGCGGCCATTACCGCCGGCACCGCCGCCAGCAGCAGGATCTCCAGTTTTGCTAGTAGGCGCGAAGCGCGATGATCCATCATCCCATCACGCCCTGTAGAACACGTTGTCGGAAAAAAAGTCGGCCGGCGGCTCCATGCAGGCAATCTCGCCGTCGAACATCATGGCAATGTCATCGGCAACCTGCTCGGCAAAATCCAGATCGTGCGTGGCCATGATGACGGTGCCACCAGCCTTCGCATGGTCACGCAGGGCGCGAGCGATGATGCGGCGACTGGCCAGGTCCAAACCCTTGGTGGGCTCATCAAGCAGCAGCAACTCCGGACCAATCAACAGCAGCTTTGCCAACGCAAGCAGCTGGCGCTGGCCGCCCGAAAGATCGTACGGGTGACGCGCCTCCAAGCCCGCCAGGCCCAGGCGCGCTGTCTGCTCCTGTACTGCGGCCTCGTCGTATCCGCAGGTCGAAGCCCATTCCATAAGCTCGTCGCGCACCGTTTCGGCAACCAGCAATACCTTGGGATTCTGTGGCAGCAGCGCCGCCGAAGCCGTCCCACGCACCATGCGGCCACGCTGCAGCTTAGCCGTCTTGGCCAGCACCGAGAGCATCGTCGACTTGCCACAGCCGTTTCCGCCCACGACCGCATGAACCGCGCCGGCTGAAAACGCCACATCGAGCCCGCGCAGCACCCAACCGCCCGCGCGATCGTAGCGAAACCAGCCTTCCGACAGGGTGGTAGCCGATCCGCCGTGCATTTTTTGGAGTATTCTGCTTCCATGCGTGCGTGGGAAGGCTTCCGAGCCGTTCTCGAGCGACGTTTGCGCCACAAATTCGGACGATTTGTCCAATTCCGATCTTTTTTTCGCGCTCGATACGTCCCCGGTCGGCTCCAGAGAGCCCAAATTGTCCTCACGCCTGCTGAATACTCCGTTTTTTGCACATCGGATGGCACCCCACCCCAACATGTCATCGGAAAACAGCGGTTCTCGACGCCCCAAAGAAGCCATATCCGCCACCTCGCGCACGCGACCGCCCTCAATCCGGTACGCACACGTCGCATACTCGAGCATCGGCCGCGGTTGATGCGTAGCCACGACAACCGTGCAGCCCAGCTCACGGTTCACGCGAAACAGCGCGTGCAGAAAATTCTTCTCGGCAACGGGATCGAGCTGAGACGTGGGCTCGTCGAGTAGCAGCACGCGCGGACGCAGCGCCAGGACGGCGGCAAGCGACAGCAACTGCTTGCGGCCGCCCGAAAGCGTATCGGTATCGCGATGAAGCCAGTCCTCCAGACCAAAGAAATAGCTGGTCTCGGCAACACGGCGGCGCATCTCGTCGCGCGACATGCCTAAGTTTTCCAGGCCAAACGCCATCTCGTGCCACACGGTCTCGCACACAATCTGGTTCTCGGGATCCTGGAACACGTAGCCCACGCGCTCCGCAGACGCGCGCACGTCCATGTCGGCAGCGCTCTCGCCCAGCACGCGCAGCTCGCCAGTGCATTCGCCCGCCGGCGAAATCTCGGGCTTGAGCAGCGACAGCAGCGTCGACTTACCCGATCCGGTACCGCCAACAAGCAGCGCAAATGCACCTTGGGGAACAGACCAGTCGAGTCCCTCGAGCACCGCAGCATCAGCCCCAGGGTAGGAAAAGCTCAGGCTCCGCACCTCAATCGCCGGCATATCCGGGCCGCACGCCGCGCCCGACACCGGGCCCCTATCCAACCGAGCCATCAGCCAAACCTCTTCTCATCGATCGCATGCAACACACAGGGCAGCACCATCCAGGCCGCGTACACGGCATAACCCAGCCACGGCGCCGGCACCGAAAGCTGCGGGTAAAACGAATACTGCGTTGTCGCGGTCCATGCCACCGCCACCGCGGCAGCACCAAACACCGCAAGCCCAACCAGCGCGGCAACATCGCCGCGCCCCAGCCGATACCGCGCGTACGTCGTGCGACGCGTCGCGGCTCCCCATCCGCGCGAGCGCATGGCGTCAGCGCGCTCCAGCGAATCCTCCATGCCCCAGCCCATCAGCACGCTCGAGGCCCGCAAGCGCGAGCGCACGGGGTCGGCCGGCGCGCGACCCGGCACATCAATCGCATCCTGCACTGCCAGTACCGTACGACCGCGACGCAAAAACTGCGGGATAAGCCGCATGCACATCGAGATCATGAGCGCGATCACCGGCGCAGCGTTGCCCAAAAGCGCAAGCACCTTGTCGTATTCGAGCATCGACGCCGCGGCCTCAAACCACAGCACGCTCGCCACAAACAGCCCACCCATACACAGGCCGTACATCATGCTCTCCAAATACACCGCGCGCATGCCAATACGGAACAGCTCCGTCGAGCCCGAGGCGCTAAACAGCGGATTGAGCACCGCGATGATCAAAATCACCGGCAGCTGCCAGCGAAGCGCCCCCAACGTACGCGCGGCGCCGCGCGTCGCAAACCCGTACGCCAACCCGCCCGCAAGCGACAGCGCAATCAGCACCGGCTGCATCGAGAACATGGTGAGTCCCAGCGTCAACACAATATAGAGCGCCGGCACCGCCGGATGCGACATCGAAAATGCCGCGACGGGTTCGTTGCCCGATTCCTCTCGCATGATATCCACGGGCACCTCCCATCCCCTCGCGCAAAACGCCAACGCCGCAGAGCCGCCGCCATGCACAACCAGCGCAAACACCACGCCGGCGGCAGCGACACCGGCCGTCACGCGTCAATCGTTACGCGCTCATCATATGCCTGCGGTATCATATTGTGCCGTGTATCGTTTCCAAACACACGTCTCTATAACGTAACAGGAGATCACATGGACGCAACCGCAATTATCCTCGCCGCCGGCGAGGGCACCCGCATGAAGTCGAACCACTGCAAGGTTTCGCACAAGATCCTGGGCAAGCCCATGGTCCAGTGGATCGTCGACGCCACCATCAAGGCCGGCTGCAGCCGCGTCGTGGTCGTCATCGGCAGCCACGCCGACGAGATGCGCGCCCTTATCAACGGCGCCTACGCCAACAGCGCCACCAAGGTCGAGTGCGTCGAGCAGACCGAGCGCCTGGGCACCGGCCACGCCGTCAAGGTCGCGCTCGAGGCCTGCGGCATCACGCAAGGCCCCGTCGTCGTGCTCAACGGCGACCTGCCGCTCATTACCGCCGACACCGTCGCCAAGTTCGCGCAGACCGTCGCCACCGGCGAGCTCGCCTGCACCGTCATGACCATGACCCCGACCGACCCCTTCGGCTACGGCCGCATCAAGCTGGGTGCCGATGGCCAAATTGAGCGCATCATCGAGCAGAAGGACTGCACACCCGAGCAGGCCGCCACGCTGCTGGAGTGCAACGCCGGCTGCTACGCCTTCGACGGCGCGCAGCTCGCCGCCCACATTGACGAGATCGGCAACGACAACGCGCAGTCCGAGTACTATCTGCCCGACATGCTCGAGATCCTCAAGGGCCACGGCCAGGCAGTCTCCATCTTCCACTGCGACGACTACCGCGACGGCCTGGGCGTCAACAGCCGCATCCAGCTCGCGCAGCTCACCGCCATCGCGCGCGACCGCATCAACGAGCACTGGATGGCCGAGGGCGTTACCTTCATCGATCCCACGCAGGCCTGGATCGGCCCCGATGCCGTTATCGGCCGCGATACCGTCGTGTGGCCGCAGACGCACCTGATCGGCCACGTCACCGTGGGCGAGGAGTGCCAGCTCGGCCCCAACAGCCGCCTCACCGACACCACCGTCGGCAGTGGCTGCACCATCGATGAGACCATCGCCATCGAGGCCGTCATCGAGAACGGCGTCGACTGCGGCCCGCGCGCCTACCTGCGCCCGGGCACCCACATGCTCGACGGTTCCAAGGCCGGCACGCACGTGGAGATCAAGAAGTCCACGATCGGCGAGGGCTCCAAGGTGCCCCACCTGTCCTACATCGGCGATACCACCATGGGCTCCGGCGTCAACGTGGGCGCGGGCTCCATCACCTGCAACTATGACGGCGTGCACAAGCACAAGACCGTCATCGGCAAGGATGCCTTCATCGGTTCCGACACCATGATGGTCGCGCCTGCCCAGATCGGCGACGGCGCGCTCGTGGCCGCCGGCTCCGTCATCACCGAGCCGGTCCCGGCTGACGCACTCGGCCTGGGCCGCGCCCGTCAGGTAAATATTGAGGGCTGGGCCGCCGATTACCGCCGCCGCCTGCACGAGGACGACGAGGTATAACGTTTTACCAAGCATCTAAGGAGCTGTTCCCATGGGGACGGCTCCTTTTTCTATGCTGACCTGCGTGACAGAATGAGTGGTCGGTTCGTGTCCGTTGACGGTAAAGACGTTATCAAGACCCGATTAACCCCGCCGCGCGGTTACAATGCAAAAAGGCATCTATATGGCATTCGATGTATAAAGGAGAAGGGTAATGCCGATTAATGATCCCGAGAAGTCGGAGAATATGCGCAAGTCCATCCGCGTGTATTCCGGTTCCTCCAACCGTCCCCTCGCTCAGAAGATCGCTGAGTACCTTGGGGTCGAGCTTTCGGGCCTTACGCTAAAGCAGTTCGCCAATGGTGAGATTTACGCCCGCTACGACGAGACCGTCCGCGGCGCCGACGTCTTCCTGATTCAGTCCGTGGCCGGCGGCAACGTCAACGACATGCTCATGGAGCTGCTCATCGCCACCGACGCTGCCAAGCGCGCATCCGCCCGCTCCATCACCGCCGTCATCACCCACTACGGCTATGCCCGCCAGGACCGCAAGGCCGGCCCGCGCGAGCCCATCACCGCCCGCCTCGTCGCCAACCTGCTCGAGCGCGCCGGCGTCAACCGCATCATCACCCTCGACCTGCACCAGGGTCAGATCCAGGGCTTCTTCGATATCCCGGTTAACCACCTGTCCGCGCTGCCGCTGTTTGGCCAGTACTACAACGACATGCACTTCGACACCGACAACCTGGTTGTCGTCTCCCCCGACGTGGGTCGCGCCAAGGCCGCCAAGAAGCTGTCCGACATGCTCGGCTGCGACCTGGCCATCGCCCACAAGGGCCGTCCGCGTCACAACGCCGCCGAGGTCATGGGCATCATCGGTGACATCAAGGGCAAGACCTGCATCATCAACGACGACATGATCGACACCGCTGGCACCCTGTGCGCCAACGTCAAGGAGCTCAAGGCCATGGGCGCCGGCGACATCTACGTGTGCGCCACCCACGGCATCTTCTCCGGTCCGGCCATCGAGCGCCTGAACGACGCCCCGATCGTCGAGTGCCTCGTCACCGATGCCATCCCCGTCGAGGTCGGCGGCAAGATCAAGACCATCTCGGTCGCCGAGGAGTTCGCTCAGGCCATCTCCGCCGTTTACCACGAGGAGCCCGTCTCCACGCTCGTCGGCGGCGACTTCGCGCTGTAATCCAGCGTGCATCGCATCATCTTTGGTGTTTTTAAAGGGTCGGAGGCTCGCTTCCGACCCTTTTTCTACCCCTCGACAACCCGCCATGGACAGTTAGTTCAGATTTGTATTAATTTAGGCATTCGTTTGGGCCATTTAATACGTCGAAAGCGCTCTTGCCGGCATAATTCCGTTCGATCCCTCCGCCTATGGATCTCTTCACCATGCCGTTGGCCCCATTTTGCCCACCGATTCCTTCAACAACGGCAATACGCCCCGGTCGCCTTATACAAATCTGAAATAACTGTCCAACACCCACCTCAGCTGATGCCTCCAAGGCCAGCCCATCGCTCCATTCTCCACTTTTTCAAGGCATTCCACATGATCACGCTACCGCCCGCGGCGCGCGACACCCCTTTGAGCGAAAAGACCGATACGGCAGTATCACTTCGCCAACGGATTAGTACCTTATAGCTATGACGACCGTGGTTTCATATCTTTCCGCCCTCCGCGCAATTCGTCGCGCACGACGGGCGTACTCTGCCCTACCCTGGGACTTCGTTGATAGTGAACAGCAAGCACAGGCCTTGGCTAGCTGCATTCCCAATAATGACGCAATCGACTTTGGCGCACTTTCGATACTCGATGCCTGGAATGAAGATGATTCCGAACTGCTCGATCTTCTCGTTTCAGACGAAGACAACAGACGCCCCGACAAGCGACTTCTTCAGCATATTCTCTCCGCTCCGCTTCCTGAAGGTGCAATTATGCACGTCGAGGCCGACATCTACGCAACGTCTCCCGCCGTGACAGCCATGCTTTGTTCCAAAAATGAATCAGTCGCCAAAACCTTGATGCTTCTCATGGAACTGCTCGGAACCTACTCCCTTCCTCCCGGGGCAACATACCCCATTGCCCATGACGACATCTGGCCCAAGGGCGATGGCTGCGCGGCGACGGGCGATCTTGATTGCCTGGGCAACCAGTCGGTGGCCGAGCAACAGAACGAAACCCGCTATGAACAGGCACACTACAAATGCGAGCCCGCCACGACCATCGAAGAGCTCGAGGCGGTCGCACGGTTCGCCAAAAGTAGCTCGTACGCCTCGTTTCGCACGGCCGTTAAACTCGCCCGGGCCGGATCCGCATCCCCAGCCGAATCCCTAATGTTTGCCGTTCTCGGAGCACCCATGCGCTTTGGCGGTTTCGGGTGCTGCAGCCTACCTATGGGAGGCTTGCTACTCAACTATCGAATCGACTTCGACACCCTTGCGGTCAACATGTCCTCCGGCATCCCTTACGCCATCTGCGACCTGTATTGCCCCGCAGCCGGAGTCGACAGCGAATACAACGGAATTGGGCATGAGCTTCAAAACGCTCGCATCCACGATGGCAATCGAAATAATGGCCTCAAGGCAATGGGCATCCACGTCCTGGTTATCAATCGCGACCAAATGAAAGACCTTGTTGCACTCGAAGCCTTCGCCCAAACGATGCATCGACTCGCGGGAGTCCGATTCCGATATCGCATCAAGGGCTATCGCAAGCGTCAGGCCGCTTGGCTCAACGCTCTGCGGGCCGGAATCGGCCTTGCACCGGTCTAAACGGCGAATCACCCGTGCGCCGTCAAACAGGGCTGGACAGTTAGTTCAAATACGTATAACTAGACATATTGAATTAGGCTGTTTTGCAGCTATCTCTATACCATTCGCCCTATTTGAAGGCAGGGTAGACTTCAAAACAGCGTCATATGGGCTAACTAAAGCTCCAAAACAACGCATCGGCATTGAATTGAGCAATTCGAATCCTCAGAACTTATACGTTTCTGAACTAGCTGTCCACCTCGGATTTCGACGGCCGTCCAAACGCCCCCAAACAACCTCAATCGCCCTCCATTTGACAGCGGCAGCAGGGTCGCTCACCATAGCAGGCGACAAATCAACGAAAGGACAAACATGGCAGCTGCACAGCCGCTCAAGATTCGCATGGTTGCCGGACTTGGCAACCCGGGCGAGGAGTATGCCGAGACCCGCCACAACGCCGGCTTTAAGGCAATCGACGAGCTGGCCCGTCAGGCCGGCGTCACGTACTGGAAAAACCAGGCCGGCGCCGAGGTCGCACTCATCAACATCAACGACCCCGAGGAAGAGGGCGGCAAGCGCCAGATTGTGCTGGTCAAGCCGCAGTCGTACATGAATACCTCGGGCGGTCCCATCTCCAAGCTCTGCCGCGAGTACAAGATCAAGGCCGAGGAGCTGCTCGTGATCCACGACGAGCTCGATATTCCCGCCGGTGATGTTCGCATCAAGGTGGGCGGCGGCCATGCTGGCCACAACGGCCTGCGCTCCATCATCGACAAGATGGGCAGCCGCGACTTCAGCCGCATCCGCACCGGCATCGGCAACCCTCCCGGCAAGATGGCCGTCGCCGACTACGTGCTTAAGCAGCTGCGCGCCCGCGAGGCCGAGGACTTCCAGGACACCTGCGCCCGCGCGGCCGACGCCGCCGGCCTGGCGATCGTGCACGGCGTGGTCTATGCCCGCGACCATGTCAACGGCGCCGCCTCCGCCAACGGCAAGCACTAAAACCTACCATTTAGGGACAGGTTTATTTTGGCAGGTTTTACCTGCGGAAACGCTCCGTTTGCGCATCGCAATAAACCGCGCGCCGCCATACGCACATAGCACCCCAAAGGGGGCCGGCCTCATCACAACCCGAGGCCGGCCCCCTTTGCCGTTTTACCCGATAAAACTGACCAAAATAAACCTGCCCCTATTTGGTAGGCCAAAGTGGATAAACCCTGCTCCCAACCGCCGAAGATACACGTAAGCGACATGTCCATGAGGGTATAATTTGCACCGTATGTCTGCACAACGCCTGTGCGCGTACGGTTTTATTCGGGCTACCGTCCATTTCCGTGGAGGCACGGTTCGGTCGCCCTAACAAGAGAGGGGTTCTATGTATAAGATCCTGGAGAAGACGCAGTTCTCGGAGAAGGTGTTCAAGTTCCGCATCGAGGCGCCTGCAATCGCCAAGCATGCGCACGCTGGACAGTTCCTCATGGTTCGCGCCAACGAGACGGGCGAGCGCGTCCCGTTTACCCTGGCCGGCTGGAACGGTGACGAGGGCTGGGTCGAGTTCATCTTCATGGTGATCGGCAAGACCACCGAGATGCTGTCCACCTACGAGGCCGGCGAGTCGCTGCGCGACGTCGTGGGCCCGCTGGGCGTTCCCACCGAGATGGCCGAGGGCCCCTGCGCCGTCATTGGCGGCGGCGTCGGTCTGGCAATTGCCTTCCCGGTCGCCAAGCACCTGGTCGAGACCGGTCACGAGGTGCACGCCATCATGGGCGCCCGCACCAAGGACCTCCTGCTCATGGAGGATCAGTTCCGCGAGCTCCTCGACGAGGACCACATCCACATCACCACTGACGACGGTTCCTACGGCGAGCAGGGCGTTGTCACCGCTCCGTTGGAGCGTCTGCTGCAGGACAAGGCCGTGAGCCAGGTCTTCTGCGTCGGCCCCGTTCCGATGATGAAGTTCTCGACCCTCACCGCCCAGAAGTACGACACCCCCATCACCGCGTCGCTCAACCCCATCATGGTTGACGGCACCGGTATGTGCGGCTGCTGCCGCGTCGAGGTGGGCGGCGTGACCAAGTTCGCTTGCGTCGACGGCCCCGACTTCGATGCCACCCTGGTCGACTGGGATGACCTTCGTGCCCGCCAGGCCGCTTACCGTTCCGAAGAGGGCGCGTCCCTCAAGGCCTATGAGGAAAAGAGCTGCGCATGCCACTAGTTAACGGTCGTTTCGTTGCCGATATGAAGTCGCCCCGCACCCCCGATAACGAGGAGCCGGCTGCCGAGCGCGCCTGCGACTTCCGCCCCGTCGACAAGGGCTTCACCGAGGAGATGGCGCTGGCCGAGGCCGAGCGCTGCCTCAACTGCAAGAAGCCGTTCTGTGTTGAGGGCTGCCCCGTCAACATCAACATCCCCCGCTTTATCGAGCAAATCCGCGCGAAGGACTTCGGCGGCGCCCTCGATACCATCCGCGAGGACTCCATGCTTCCCGCCATCTGCGGTCGCGTCTGCCCGCAGGAGAACCAGTGCGAGGGCAAGTGCATCCGTGGTAAGAAGTCCGAGCCCGTGGCCATCGGCCAGCTCGAGCGCTTCCTGGGTGACCGCCCCGAGCTCGCCTCCACGCCCAAGATGGCTCCCAAGAACGGCAAGAAGGTCGCCGTCGTCGGCTCCGGCCCGTCCGGCATCACCTGCGCCGGCGAGCTCGCCCGTAACGGCTTTGACGTTACCGTCTTTGAGGCCTTCTTTACCGGCGGCGGCGTGCTGGTCTACGGCATCCCCGAGTTCCGTCTGCCCAAGGCAGTCGTCAAGCGTGAGATTGACGGCCTGGAGGACATGGGCGTCAAGTTTGAGTACAACTCCGTCGTGGGCAACATGGCCACGGCCGAGGAGCTGTTCGAGCAGGGCTTCGACGCCATCTACGTGGCGACCGGCGCTGGCCTGCCCAAGTTCCTCAACGTCCCCGGCGAGAACCTGCCCAACGTCTTCTTCGCCAACGAGTACCTCACCCGCGTGAACCTGATGAAGGCTAACAAGTTCCCCGAGTACGACACCCCCACCAAGCACGGCAAGAACGTCGTCGTCTTTGGTGGCGGCAACGTGGCTATGGACGCCGTCCGTACCGCCAAGCGCCTGGGCGCCGAGCACGCCATCATCGCCTACCGTCGTACCGAGGACGAGATGCCCTGCCGTCGCGCTGAGCTGCACCATGCCAAGGCCGAGGGCGTCGAGGTTCTGCCGCTCGTCTCCCCGCTCGAGTTTGTCGCCGGCGAGGACGGCTCCGTGTGCGCCGTCAAGGTCCAGAAGATGGAGCTCGGCGAGCCCGACGAGTCCGGCCGTCGTCGTCCGGTGCCCATCGAGGGCGCCATCGAGGAGATCCCCTGCGACGTCGCAATCTCGGCTATCGGCACCAACGCCAACCCCTTCGCTGCCAAGATCGGCGGCAAGATGGAGCTCAACAAGTGGGGCTACATCGTCGCCGACGAGGAGACCGGCCAGACCACCGATCCCCGCATCTGGGCCGGCGGCGACATCGTCACCGGTGCCGCTACGGTCATTCTGGCGATGGGCGCCGGCAAGAAGGCCGCCGCTTCCATCACCAAGAGCCTGCTGGGCGAGTAATCACCTACAGCACTAGCCACCAAACGGCAAAGTCCCCGTCGAGCATACGCCCGGCGGGGACTTTTTCTATGCCGACCGTCCCACCACCACGATGGGGACAGGCACCTTTGTGGTGGTTTGAGGCTTGGTCGGCAAACCAATTCCAGCGTTTGTCTCAATCTGTAACAGTTAGACCCTGTTGAGCCTTGTAGTTGTTACAGATCAAGATATTGTGCGAACATCCGCCTGTTTGTCTCAATCTGTAACAGTTAGAGACCAAATTCCTCGCTACGTGTTACAGATCGAGACGTTAGGTTGGCGGCCGAACAGTTCGTCTCAATCTGTAACACCTGGAGCCCAAATATCTGGCTTGGTGTTACAGATTGAGATTTTGCTAAAGCCGAGGATGGGCGCCGCCGCCAAAACCTAACGCTTGCGGCGCTTGGTTGCGGCGATGCCGGCGGCGGCTACGGTTGCGCCGGCGATGCCTAGGGCGGCGACCGTCATCGCGGTGGTATCCCCCGTGGTAGCCAGGACAGCATCGCCCTTCTTGGCCTGCGTGGTTTTCTCAACCGTCTTGGCCGTGGTGGTTGTCGTGACCGGTTTAGCCGCGGGCTTGGTCTCGGGCTTCACCTCGGGCTTGGGCTCAGGCTTGACCTCAGGCTGCGGCGCGGGCTTTTCGGGGTCGACCGGAGCCGGCGTGGCCTCGGGCGTAAACGTCAGATCGGTGTTGAGCCACAGAGTGAAGATACAGCCGCTCTCGGGATCAACTACACTCGCTTCGCCCATCTGGTAGCCGCACTCCCGGCCGTTGATCACCAGCTTGGTGTCGGGCGTAAAGTAGAAGCCGCGCGCGGACTTGAGGTAGATGCCGTAGCGATAGGTCACGCCAGGCTTAAAGACGTCGATGTGATTCGTGATGTTCTGATCCCAGAAATCCACGGAGTTCACTTCGCTGCCGTCGCTACCCGTCCAGAACTCACACTGAGGAAGGGAGTTGGAGCCCGTCGGAACATTCGCCGTAAAGACCGGCCTATCGCCCGCCTTGAAGGTGGTCGTGGCGCCGTTGATCTCGATAACGTCGATGGCACGCCATTCGTCGATTGGCTGTTCGCACAGCATATTGCCAGCGATTGGCGCAAAGACGCCGTTGTCGGTCTTGATGTGGTGCACCCAACGACCGTTGACGTTCATATTGCAGTCATCGGCCACGGTATTGTCGCCCTTGAGCCTCAGCTCAACGGAGTACATGTAGAACTTGCCCTCTTCGAAGTGCTCGATCCTCCTCGCGCCCGTCGGATACTTGGCGGGGTCGGAATACCAGAAGGCAACGGGCGTGAGCTCCGCGGGGTCGCTGCCATCCATCTCCTCCCAGCACTCGTAGGCGATCTCGTACTTGTCGGCGTCAGCAGCGGGAATCGTCGCGGTCGCGCGGGGCGCCTCGCCGGGCGCGTAGTTGGTCTTCACGTCGTTGACGTTCAGGTTATGGAGGGCTTCGTTTTCTGACGCAACGAGCGTAATTTCGCTATTGATGGCGTAGCGGAGGTAATAATCGTACCTGGTTTCGTTGAGGATAGTCGAGCTGCCTTCATAGTCAGTTCCGGTATACTCCAGTGCCGTGCCAATATAGAGAGCCTCATTGCGCGTGAGTCGATACGAGCCGCCTGCCGCGCCACCCGTAAAGGTCAGCGTCAGCCTCATGTTATTGCCAACGGGTTCGAAGCGAGCCGTCACGTCGGACATGGACGCATCCTGAGCTTCGACCAGAATACCCGAAGCGGCATCGGCCCTGTAGTACTTAACCTCGACGACTTCGCTCGCAAGCGTTTCTGGAATGCCACCCTCTACATCGAGAAAATCGTGGGTATACGGCTGGCCCTTTTTGAGTGTGACCTTGCTCGGAAGCGCGCAGTCCGTATAGTGGGGGACCACGGTCGTGTTGACCCTAACGTCGCTGCCGCCAACAACATCGGTCACACCGCAGGGCATGATGGCGTTGTTTGCCGACGAGCTGTCGGTGCCACCAAGAGAGCCATCTTGGTTGACAGCAACCGTATCGTTCACCGTTGCTGCCGGTGCGTCCTGCTGATCTTGCTGAACTTCTGCCGTGGACGGTGCCGCCGGAGCCGCGTCAGTCATCGGCGCAGCCGGAGCCACCGGTACCGGCGCCGGAGCCGCCGTATCCTCCGCAACCGTCGGCGTCACCGGAGCCGCGGCAACCTCATCCGTCCCAGCGGCGGGATCGGCGCATTCCGTCGCCAGCGCCACGCTCGGCAGCAGCAACTGCCCGACCATAAGCGCACACGCGCCGGCGCAAGCTATTTTGGCACCCACACAACGCCAGGTACCGTGAACCAGCGAGCAGGTGGACTCACGCTGAGCTTGCTTGTCAAAGTGGCTTACGTTCATAACGGCCTCCTTGGTCGTAGGGACATGCCACCACAAAGGTGCCTGCCCCCTTTGTGGTGGTCCTGTACCACCAAGATGTGCCAAATGACTCCATATGCCTAGGTTCGTAGATGTGAACCTAGGCCTCTACCTGCGGTTTAATTCAATATGATTTCGCCATCGCCACACTCGTCCCGGGAACGCTACAATCGAGGACACGATTATTCGTCCACCCAAAGGACCGTCCTTGAACCTGAGCAGGTCTAAAATCAACGCGCTTCTGGCACTCGCGCTCTTCACCTTCGCCTTCCTTGCCGCCGAGTTTCGCTTCGACGTCAACGTCGGGCTGCTCGCCGGTGCCGAACGCGTTGTGCTTGCGCAGGGCTTTATCCTTGGCGCCAGCGTCATCGGCTTTATCGGATATGCACCACTGCTCGGTCTCGCCCAACGCAAAGGCCAGCCCCAGGCAGTTGTCAGCGCCGCCGTTCCCATCGCCATCCTGGGATTGACCCAGATTCAGTCCCCCACGGGTTCGCTTGCCCTCGAGATTCTGGGCTGCCTCGCATTCCTCGGACTCGGCCTGTTGGGCGCCGCTACGCACTACGCCTTTTCACTGGCGTTTCAAGACGATCCCAAGCTCGCCACTGGCGCGGGAGCGGCCTATGCCGCGGGCATCCTGATGCAGTTCGCCATCAACCTGCTCAATTGCGGCGGCATCGCAGAGCTCATCGTTCTTGGCACAGTGACTATCGCCATCTCCGCCCTCAGCGCCGTTCCCCTAAAGGCTGCCGAGAGTCCCAATCCCACCGTCAACCCCTTTGCCGAGCCCTCACACGCCCTCGCCAAGCAGGCATGTTGGAGCATCGCGCTCGTCATGATTCTTGCCTGCTTGTTCTCGACCCTCGACAACGTGGTCACGCTCTCCAACGCCCACGGCACCATCGCCGTACAGACTTGGCCGCGCCTCTTTTTGGCGGCAAGCGGCCTTGCCGCCGGTCTTATCTTTGATCTTGCCGAACGTCGCTACATGGGTCTCATCATGCTCGGCGTCACGGCACTTTCCACCATCTCAATCTTGGCCGTGGAAGCCGGCGCCGACCCCAACCTGGGCCTTGTCGTCTTTTATCTGAGTTCGGGCTTTTTTGTCACGTTCTTTACCGCCACGTTTACACAGCTGGCGCCGCGCATGCACACTCCGGCTTTGTGGGCCGGCATGGGCCGCGCCGCCAACAATGTATGCGCATTCACCACATCGGGCATCTCGCTGGCACTGGTCACCTCGGGCAATGTCGCCCTCATCATGATCGGCGCGCTCATGCTGCTTGTGGCGGCGAGTGTGGCGTTTGTAGCCGCGGGCCTGTTCCGCCTACCCCAAACCGAGCAGGAGCGCGAACACCAGCAACGAGCCGAGAAAGCACTCGCCGCCCCCACCATCGAGGAACAGCGCCAGGCCTTCATCGCCAACCACGCTCTCACCCCGCGCGAAGTCGACGTGCTCATAGCTGTAACCCAAGACGAGCGCCCGCTCAAGCAGATCGCCGAGGAGCTCGGCATCTCGATGCGCATGGTCCAGCGTCACCTGAGCTCCATCTACCAAAAGACCGACACGCAAACGCGCGCCGGTCTCACCAAGGCCTTCCCCTCGTCCTAAAACAAAAACCACCACAAGGTGCCTGTCCCCTTGTGGTGGTTTTGGTCGGTTAGCCTTCGAGCTGAGCCACCTTGTAGCGGTAGGCAGCGGCGATGACGTCTTTGCAGCCCTCGCGACCCAGCTTGGCGCGGTTGACGACGATGTCTTTGCCGCTCGTCATCTTCCACTTTCCGGCGCTGTAGCGCTTATAGAATGCCTCGCGCGCCTTCTGCTGCTGCTTGACCAGCTTGGCGCCCTTCTTTTTGTTAAGGCCACGCTTCTTGCGCACGATCTCGACGCGGTCCTCAAAGGGCGCGGTCACCAACACGGCAATGTGGTTGGGGTTGTTACGCAGCAGGTAATCGGACAGACGGCCTTCGATAATGCAGCTCTCGGTCTCGCCCAGGTCCAAAATCACCTGGCTCATCTTTTGGAACAACTTGTCCGAGTACGAGCGCGCATCGTAGCGGTCAGGCAGGAACGCCATGTTCTCCACGGCCAGACGTTCGTCATAGGCGGCCATCTTATCGAGCGACTCGCCCGCGCGCAGAGACGCGCGCACCAGCAGCTCGTTGTCGTACAGCGGAATCCCCAACTCGTTGGCGAGGATGCGTCCGATCTCGTGGCCCTCGGCACCAAAGTCGCGCGCGATGGTAATGACCACAGGACTCTTCTTGTTCTCCAGATCGCTCATCGCGATTCCTTTCTCTATGTGGCAAAGGGGCTGTCCCTTTGCCACATTCTACGCTGCCACCATTCGCCTCTGATATGCGCGAACCAGCAACGAGATACCAAAGTTGAGCACAAAGTACATCGCAAATACCAAGCCGTAGAGCATAAGAACCTGCGACAGATCGATCGCGTGGGCCATCACGACGTTTGCCGTGTACATGAGCTCGGCCACGTTAATACCCGAAAGATACGAGCTGTCCTTAATGACGGTCGTGCACTGGCTAAACAGCGCCGGAATGATCGTCTTAAACGTCTGCGGCAGAATGATGTAGCGCATGGTGGCAAAGAAGCCAAAGCCCTGGCTCTGCGCTGCCTCAAACTGGCCGCGCGGAATCGAGTTGAGGCCGCCGCGCACAATCTCGGCCATAACAGCGCTGGTAAACAGCGTGAAGGCGATGGTCGAAATCACAATGTCCAAACCCTGCACCGTAAAGTAGATAAACAGGATCCACAGCAGGTTCGGCGTGCAACGGAACAGCTCGATATAGGCGCTCACCAAAATACGGAACGGGCGGGGCGCATAGCTTTTAACGAGCGCCAGCACCGTGCCAAAGATGAGCGAGAAAAAGATCGACAGCGCCGAGATCTCGATCGTCTTAACAAAGCCGCCCCAAATGTAGAGCAGGTTGGTCGCGTTGAAGATTTCCATGCGCTAGGCCTCCTCTACGTTGTCGAGCCCCAGCTCGGCCAGGCTCACGCCGCGCGGACGCTCCTTGGAGCGGCGCTCGAGCCACTGCACCAGCATGGCGAGCGGGAAGCAGATGATGAAGTACATAAGGCAGCAGACGATGTATCCCTGCAGGTAACCGTACAGACTCACAAAGTTGTCGGAACGGTACATAAGGTCGCCGCCGGCCACAAGTGCCAGCACCGACGTGTTCTTGACCAGGTTGAGCGCCTGGTTACACAGCGGCGGCAGAATAATCTTGAATGTCTGGGGCAGCACGATGTACCAGTACGCTTGTGCACGGGTGAAGCCCTGGCTCTGGGCCGCCTCCATCTGACCGCGCGGAACCGCCTCGATACCAGTGCGGATGACCTCCGAAATGTAGGCCGCATGATACAGGCCCACGCCCAAGAAGCCCAGCACGAACGGCGCGATGCGCACCGGCTGGTCGGCACCGGTTATGGCCTGCAAAAACTGCGGACCGGCCATGTACATAAAGAGCACCTGCACGGGCAGCGGGGTATTCTGGTAAAACTCCACGTACACGCGGCTTATGGCGCGCAGCACACGAGAACGAGTGGTAGAGAACACGCCCAGCAGCGTGCCCAGCACCAGCGACAGCAGCAGACCGGCAACGACCACCTGCAGCGTCACGCCAAAGCCCTCCCAGAAGGGCCCCATGTTTTGAAATGTCGTCGACCAACGGTCGGCGTCAAATAATCCTTCGAGCATTTGATTCCTTCCTTGGACGATGCGCCTATACAAGACCCCAGGTCTTGACCTCTTGGTCGAGCCAGCCGTCGGCCAGGCGATCGCAAATCACCTGATCGACCACGGCCGAAAGGTCGCAGCCCTTCTTGGTCGCCACGCCGTAGCCCTGCTCGCCAAACTTGACCTCGGGCTGCAGCAGCTCAACAGTCTCGTTCATGTAACCGGCCAGCGTGGAGCGGTCCATGGCAAAGACGTCGATATTGCCGGCGTCGAGCGAACTCTTGATGATGGGGTAGCCGCTAAAGGCCCTAAACTCGGGCTTACAGCTAAAGCCGTTGTCCTTAATCATCTGCTCGATCAGGCTCTGCGTGGTAGCGCCCTGGCTCACGCCAATAACCTTACCGTCCAAGTCCTCAATCGAGGTAAAGCCCGAACGCTTCTTGACCATGAGTCCCACGTAGTCGGTGCGGTACGGCGTCGAGAAATCCCAGCTCTTCTTGCGCTCGTCGGTGATGGTGTAGGTCGCCGCGACCACGTCAAGTTGGCCGTTATCGATCAGCGGGCCGCGCGTCTTGGGCGTTACGTCGGTAAACTCGACAAGCTCCTGGGCGCGGGCCTCCTTGTAGCTCACGCCAAAGACGGCAGCGGCGATCTGGTAGCACAAATCGACTTCCATGCCCTCAAAGCGGCCCTTGGCGGTGTCGTAATAGCCATAGCCGGGAACGTCCTTCTTAACGCCGGCATTCAGATGGCCGCGCGACTTGATGGCCGCAAGCTTGGACCCCTTGTCGGAGCCCTCGCCGCTGGTGGAGTTGCCGCAACCGGCAAGCGCAGTCCCCGTCAGCGCGAGCATGCCGGCGCCAGCCAGCTGCAAAAAGTGACGGCGCGACACGGCCGCCCTCCTCATATCCGTCATGTCCATCACCGCGCCTAGTGCAAAATCTTGGACAGAAACTCGCGGCAGCGCGGGTTCTCGGGGTTATCGAAGAAATGCTCGGGCGTGCCCTCCTCCAGGATGCGGCCGTCCTCCATAAAGATGACGCGGTCGGCCACCTGGCGCGCAAAGCCCATCTCGTGCGTCACGCAGATCATGGTGATGTCCTCCTGCGCGAGCTCAATCATAACGTCCAGAACCTCCTGGACCATCTCGGGGTCGAGCGCCGAGGTCGGCTCGTCAAACAGGATGATGGGCTGCTTGGTGCACAGGGCACGGGCGATGGCGATGCGCTGCTGCTGACCGCCCGAGAGATTCTGCGGATACTCGCCGGCCTTATGCGCCATGCCGACGCGCTTGAGCGCGGCGATGGCGATCTCGGTCGCCTCCTCCTTGCTCTTCTTTTGCAGCTTGATGGGCGCGAGCGTCAGGTTGCCCAGCACCGTCATGTTGGGATACAGGTTGAACTGCTGAAACACCATGGAGCTGTACTTGCGAGCCATCTCCAGGTGATTCTTTTTGGTGAGCGGCGTACCGTCGATGACGACCTCGCCCGACGTAGGCTCCTCCAGATAATCGACGCAACGGATGAGTGTCGACTTACCCGAGCCGGAAGGCCCGATCATTACGAGCTTCTCGCCGCGCTTGACGGTGAGATTGATATCTTTGAGCACATGCAGGTCGCCAAAGTACTTGTTGAGATGCTTGATCTCGATCATGTCTGCCATGAATGTCCCTTCCCTGCGTTTACACGAGTTGAACTATTGTACGGAAAGAACCACGTTTCCGCAGCCCACACTACATTCCCGAAAAGAACCCGCAACCTTCCACCCACTCATTGGGGACAGACTTAAATGAGTACCCGCTCATTGGGTACTCATTTAAGTCTGTCCCCAATGAGCGCCGAAAATAATACAACCGCCCTTGTTGAGCATAAGCCAGCGAAAACCCGTACACGCGAGCAAGGTGACGTGAAATGAAAGGGCGCTGACCTTCTGGTCGCGCCCTTGAAATTGAACGTCTGATTGCCGCGTGTACGGGTTTGCAGCGTCGAGCCGTTACGCGGTTTGGTAAAACCGCGTAACAAATTACGCAAGTTTGGCGCCGACGATCTTTGCCGCGGCAGGCTTATCGAAGTTGCCGCCGGTAGCCTTGCCGAGTGCGCCCATGACCTGGCCCATCTGCTTCTTGGACGTGGCGCCCAGCTCGGCAATGACCTGCTCGACCAGAGCCTCGAGCTCCTCGCCCGAAACCTGCGCGGGCAGCAGGCTCTCCAGAATCTTGACCTGCTCGGTCAGGTTGTCGGTACGCTCCTGGTCGGTACCGGCCTTAATGGACATCTCCAGCGTCTCGCTCGTCTGCTTAATCAGACGCTTGATCATGCTGTTGACGTCTTCCTCGGTCACGTCGCGGCGCTCGTTAACCTCGATATTCTTCACCTCGGCCTTGACCTGGCGAATGATAGACAGGCGAACCTTGTCCTTGGCCTTCATGGCCGCAATCATTTCCTTCTGCAGCTCTTCGTTGGTCATCTGCAAATCCTCCTCAATAGTGTGGGCGGCACTCGCGCGAGCACCGTCCCATGATTACTCAGTCGTCGACGAATCGTCGGTCGAGCTCTTGGTGACGCCCTTTAGACTCACGTTATAGGGTACGTCCTTGGGCATGGGGTTGACGGTAATGTCGGCGTCCTTCTTGTACTGCTCCAGCCACTCGCTGTACGCGGTGCTTGCCGCCTGCGTCTTCACCACGTTGGAGATGTACTTCTTGATGTCCTTGGGTACCTGCTTGATGTCATCGACCTGGCTATCGACATGGAAGTAGTCGGTGCACTTGATGACATGGTAACCATAGGTCGACTCGACGACGTCGCTCACATCACCCTTGTTGAGCCCCTCGAGCGCCGCCTGGTAGCTGTCGACGAAGGTGGTGAGCTTATCCCAGCCCACATCGCCCTTCTTATCCTTGGAGCCGGTATCGTCGGAGTACTGCTTCACGGCGTCCTCAAAGCTCAGCTCGCCGGAGTTGATCTTATCCAGGCACTCCTGTGCCTTGGCCTTGGCGGCGGCCTTGTCCTCGTCAGATGCGTCGGAATCAACCTTGATCAGAATGTTCGACGAGCGGCGCGCATCGTTGTAGTTAGACAGGTTCTCGTTGATGTAATCGACGATCTCGCTGTCCTTGGGCTTACTGGTGGGCGCCACGGCGTCCTTAAGCTTTTGCTGTGCCAGGTTCTCCTTGAGCGAGTCCTTGTAGGTGTCCTCGGTATAGCCGTAGGTCTTAAGGGTCTTCTTAAAGGCCTTGGCACCGCCCGCGCTCTTGCACGCGTCCTTCCATGCCTTCTCGACCTCCTCGTCCGACACCGTCACGCCGTTTTCCTTCTGCGCTTGCTGGAGCAGAATCTGCTGCGTGTAGGAATCGATGAGCTGCTTGCGGTACTTTTTGGGCGTCAGGTCGTTGTCGACCAGATACTGCGCCCAGTCCTTGTCCTTGGTGTAACCGTAGGACGTGCGCATGCTCATGATCTGCTTGGTCACGGTGTCCTCGGTGAGGTTGGTGCCGTTGATGGTGGCGGCGACACCGCCGGTAAGCTTGTAGCTCGAGGTATCCTCTGCCTGCGACATGAGACCGGAGCATGCCATGGCCGAGACGGAAAGCAGCATTGCCAGCACGCCGATAACCACCAGGACGATCTTGACGGTCTTAGACACGTAAGTCTTGCGCTGCTTCTTACGAGAGCTGGAGGCAGCGCGAGCCTGCTGCTCGGGCGTCGGCGCGGCCTCGGAGTTCTTTTTCTTGTTTGCCATAGTTGGCCTTTCGCATCACGAATCGAACAAACGCCATTGTGTCACAACGCGGACCCCGCGACACACCTGGTGCATGGGGGACAGGTCAATCTGCACCATTTTGGTGCAAAGGGGGCTGTTCTGGCTGTCGGCAGTTAGGGACATTCCTTTTCTGCCGGCAGTTGGGGACAGTCCCCAAGTGCCGGCCCTAAAAGTGGCGACGGATGGCGTCGACCATGCCCTGGCATGTGGTCTGGCCGAGCACATCGGCTGCGGCGGCGGCATCCATAAAGATATTCATAAGCGATTGCAGGGCCTCGACCTGGCCGCCCGGCTCGGCGATGCCCAGATTGATGATGATCTGCGCCGGCACGGGGGCACCCATGCCCGCCATTGCACTGAACACCACGGGCGCCGCGGGCTTTACCACCGCGATATAGGGCTTAGCCACAAATCCGGGATCGGTGTGCGGGATGGCGATGTTGGCCGCCGGCATGGCAAGACCCGTGGGATAGGCATCCTCGCGCGTGCGGACGGCATCGAGCCAACCGGGCGCAATGTAACCGCGAGGTGCAAGCTCGTCCTCGAGCCGCGCAAACACCTCATCCGGCGTCGCGCACTCCCAATCAAAAAACACCAGCTCAGGCGTAAACAGTGCTTCGTTATCCGCCATGCGCTCACCTCTCTCACCTAGTCACCTGCGACGTTTTTAAACGACCGGTCATTCAAGAACGTCGCAGGTAACCACCAAAAACAAAAGGTGGTCAGGCGCGCCTTGGCGCCAATGACCACCCTGACCACTCAACTAAATTGTACTGTGCACCGCTAGCCGCGGGGCGCATCAATTGCGACCTTGCCGCTCTCCAACACGTGGACGCGGCCGTCGGCGAGCATCTGCACGACCTCGGGATACAGCACGTGCTCAATCGCGTGGATGTGCTCCTCGAGCGTATCGACATCCCAGCCCTCCTCAACGGCCAGCGCGCGCTGGGCGATGATGGGGCCGTTGTCGTAGATCTCGTTGGCAAAATGCACGGTCACACCGGTTACCTTGACGCCGCGCGCAAAGGCATCGTCGATCGCATGCGCGCCGGTAAAGCTCGGCAGCAGCGCCGGATGCAAGTTGACCACGCGGTTGGGAAACGCCGCCAGCAGCGGCGTGTGCACCATGCGCATGTAGCCGGCCATGACCACATACTCGCAGCCGCGTTCGAGCAGCTCGTGCGCGATGATCTCGTCGGCGGCAATAGGGTCGGCGTAGACATCCTTGGACAGCGTGAGCGTCTGGATGCCCGCGCGCTCAGCGCGCTGCAAACCCTTAGCCGAAGGACGGCTCGACACCACAAGCTCAATCGAAGCGTTGAGCTTGCCGGCGGCGATCAGGTCGATCAACGCCTGCAGGTTGGTACCCGAACCGCTGATGAGCACGCCGATTTTGAGCGGCTCGGCCGTATCGGTGCCGGTCGGACGGGTATAGGACACAAAGTCCAGGCCCTTGGCGGCAGCCATCTGCTCGTTAGCGCTCATCGGAGTACACGACCTTACCGGAACCCTCGACGCACTCGCCCACGCGGAACGGCTTCTCGCCCAGCGCGACCAGGGCCTCGGTCACCGCGGCCTCGTCCTCGGGAGCGACGATCAGGCACAGGCCGACGCCCATGTTGAAGGTCTTGCATGCCTCGTTGGGCGCGAGCTCGGCCTGGCGCGACACGTAGGTGATGACGGGCGGAACATCCCAGCCCATCTCGGCACCGTTACGGGTGACCACGGCGTCAACGTCGTCGGCAAGCGCGCGGTTGAGGTTCTCGGTAATACCGCCGCCAGTGATGTGGGCGATGGCGTGCACTGGAGCGCCGCCGCGGAGCAGCTCAAGAACCGGCTTGACGTAGATGCGCGTGGGGGCCAGCAGGGCGTCAGCCAGCGAAGCGCCACCGAGCTCCTCGAGCGGACGGCTCAGCTCCTCGGCCTTAGCGGCGGCCTCGGGCGTACCCGGCTTAATGCCGTCGACGCCGATGACCTTGCGCACGAGCGAGTAGCCGTTGGAGTGCACGCCGGTGGAAGGCAGGCCCAGGATCACATCGCCCGGGCGGACGTTTGCGGGGTCGAGCATCTTGGGACGGTCGACGACGCCCACGGTAAAGCCGGCAAGGTCGTAGTCGGCCGGAGCCATGACGCCCGGGTGCTCGGCCATCTCGCCGCCCACGAGCGCGCAGCCCGCGAGCTTGCAGCCGTCGGCCACGCCCTTGATGATCTTTGCCATGTGCTCGGCCTCGATGTGGCCGATGGCAACGTAGTCCAGGAAGAACAGCGGCTCGGCGCCCGAAGCCAAAATGTCGTTGACGCACATGGCGACCAGGTCCTGGCCCACCGTCTCGTGACGGTCCATGATCTGGGCGAGCACGAGCTTGGTGCCCACGCCGTCGGTACCGCTAATCAGAATCGGGTCTTCCATATCCTTAAGCGCGGCGGCCGAGAATAAGCCACCGAAGCCACCGATGCCGCCGATGACCTCGGGACGGTTGGTGTCCTTAACCATTTGCTTAATAGCGTCGACGGCGCGGCCGCCCTCAGCGGTATCGACGCCGGCATCCTCATACGTCACATGCTTGCTGTCGCTCATCTGAGCCTTCCTCTCCCACTACCGTGGCGCCGCGCGTGCGCCAAACGGTGCTCATAGTTGCGTTCATTTCGGCGCGCGCCATAACAGCACGCGCCGCCATATCAACAAAACAGCAGGTAAAACCTACCAAAATAAACCTGTCCCTACATGGCAGGTTTTAGGCCTCGCCGTGCTCCTCTTCCCAACTGCGGTCGTCGTATTTCTCGACCACGGCGTCGTCATCAACATGCAGCGGCTTGTCCAGGTTGCGGGGCTTAAAGCCCTCCATGAACTTGTCGCGGCCAAAGCTCTCGGGAATCGCCACGGGGTAGCGGCCGGTAAAGCACGCATCGCAGTAACCGCCTTTGGGCATGACCTTAAGCAGGCCCTCGACCGAAAGGAAGGCCAGCGAATCGGCGCCGATATACTCGCAAATCTCGTCGACCGTCTTGTTGGCGCTGATAAGCTGCGACTGCACGTCGGTATCGATACCGTAGAAGCATGGCCAGATGACCTCGGGCGAGTTGATGCGGATATGAATCTCCTTGGCGCCAGCGTTGCGCAGCATCTTGACGAGCTGCACCATGGTGGTGCCGCGCACGATGGAGTCGTCGATGACGACCAGGCGCTTGCCCTCGATGTTGTCGCGCAGCGGGTTAAGCTTCATGCGCACGCCCATGGCGCGCAACTCCTGCGTAGGCTCGATAAACGTACGGCCCACGTAACGGTTCTTGATAAGGCCCTCGCCAAAGGGAATGCCGCTCTCGTGCGAATAGCCCTCCGCAGGCGGCAGGCCGGAGTCGGGCACGCCGATGACCAGGTCGGCCTCGACGGGCTCTTCGTGTGCCAGCTGACGACCCATGTCGTAACGGCAGGCATAGACGCTCTTGCCGTTCATGATGGAGTCGGGGCGGGCAAAGTAGACCTGCTCAAAGATGCAGTTTGCGGGCTCTTCGGCTGCAGGCACGCCCTGCTCGGATACCAGACCCTCGGCGCTGATGCGCAAAATCTCGCCGGGACGGACGTCACGGACGTACTCGGCGCCCACGATGTCGAGCGCGCACGTCTCGGAGGCAACGACCCAGCCGCCGGCGCGCGTGACATGGACGGCGGAGTCGACCGTCGAGGCACCGTCTTGCGAGGGCAGCTGCGAAACAGAAGCGGCATCGGCCTGGTCCAGACCTTCGTCCACCAGCTTGCCCAGCACGAGCGGGCGAATGCCGTGCGGATCGCGGAATGCGTAGAGCGCCTGCTCGTTGATGAGCGTCATGGCGTAGCCGCCGCGCACGAGCTCCATGGTCTTGCGAATGCCCTCGCGCAGATGACCCGTGCGCTGGGTAAAGTAGCCGATAAGCTTGGTCGCGACCTCGGAATCCGAATTGGAGAGGAACGGCACGCCCAGCTCGATCAGCTGGCGGCGCAGCTCGTCGGTGTTGACGAGGGTACCGTTGTGAGCAAGCGCGATAATGACGCTGTTGATGGTGGAAAGATGCGGCTGCGAGGCTTCCCAGCTCTTGGCGCCGGCGGTGCCATAGCGCACGTGGCCCACGGCCAGCTGGCCGGAGAGCGTCGACAGGTCGGCGTTGGAGAACACACGGTCGAGCAGCCCCAGATCCTTGCGGACCATAACCGTGCCGCCGTCACCCACGGCGATTCCCGCCGATTCCTGGCCACGGTGCTGCAGCGCACGCAGGCCAAAGTACGTCAGTCGAGCCACATCGCGATCGGGCGCCCATACGCCGAAAATGCCACATTCCTCATGCAGCTGGTCGGAGTCCGGATCATACGTCGACATGGTCTTCACCTGTCCCGCGGCGCGCTCGGCCGCGCGGATGGTTTCTTGAGACATGGCATCCCCTCAGAGCCTCGTATTTTGGCGTTACCCGCCTTATTATACGCACGGCGCGACGCGCTCCCCAGCGCATGAGCAGCGCTTTTTAAAAGCCCACCGAGCTAATAATCAGTTTTGTTGCCAAACATTTATTTGGCTTCACGACGTGGGTGGCAGTGCCACGCCGACCCTCACTACGCCACGCTTCGCCCGCCGTTAGGACTTACATTGTTGCAATTGGGACGTTCGTCCTGTCTTTTGGCAGGTCGGCGGCGTATCCTTGTGCCTACAGCAAAACGAGAAAGGTTATGTATGGATCGAAACGAACTCGACCCCAGCGTCCCCAGCGCCACGGAGGTCAAGAAGATCCCCCTCATCATTAAGGTATACGCCGTCCTGTGCATCCTGTCCGGCGTGGGCACGCTCCCGTCGGTCGGCGCCTTTATGTGGCAGGTCATCACCGCACTCATCAACGGCAACGCCGCCGCCAAGCTCGGCGACAACACGCTCGTCGCGGTCGGACTGATTGTCGCCGGCATCATGCTCTCGGCTGCCAGTGCCGTCATCTTGATCATCTTTGGCCTGGACCTCATCAAGAACCAGCGCCGCAATGCCGCCCGTCTGTCCTATATCCTTATCGCGTTTACCGTCGTCGAGCTTTTGGTTGACGTGATGCTCCAGGGCATCGGGCCCTTCTTGCTGCGCCCTGCCATCCAGCTCGGCATCCTCGTCGCGCTTTCGGCCACCGTCGACCCCACGCTGCGCCAGGAGCGCGAGCTGCAGCGCCGCCTGCAGGAGATGCTCGACCGCGACGCCGCCGCCGAGGGCATGCTCGGGCGCGATGAAACCGGCGAAGGCTACATCAAGCTCAACTACTTCAACCTGTTCTGGGTATTCTTTGTCTGCTGCATACTCGGCCTGGTCCTGGAGGATATCTGGCATATGACCGTCAACGATCCGGGTGTCTACCAGGACCGCGCCGGTATGCTGTTTGGCCCCTTCAGCCCCATCTACGGCTTTGGTGCCGTGCTCATGACCATGGTGCTCAACCGCTTCTATAAAAAGAACCCCATCATCATTTTCCTGGTGAGCGCCCTGCTCGGCGCCAGCTTTGAGGTGTTCGTGGGCTGGTTTATGCAGACCGCGTTTGGCGTGGTCTCGTGGAGCTACTCGCACATAACGCTGTTCGGTATGCCCGACCCGCTCGTGGTCCTCACGGGCGGACGCACCTGCACGGGCTTCGCCTGTCTGTGGGGCCTGGGCGGCCTCATCTGGATCAAGCTGCTGCTGCCGAGGCTGCTCAAGCTCATCAACATGATTCCGTGGAAGAGCCGCTACTCGGCTACCGTCATCTTCACCATCATTATGCTGGTCGATGGCGTTATGACGCTGCAGTCGCTCGATTATTGGTATCAGCGCGTCAACGGCACGGAACCGGATATTCCCGTTGCGCAGTTCTACGGCAAGTATTTCGATAATGACTTTATGGAGAATCGCTTCCAGAGCATGACCATGAGCCCCAAGGATGCGACGCGCGTGTAGCGCCAACCGCGCCCAAAACGCAAAATGCCCGCCGGTATCACACGTACCGGCGGGCATTTTTATAAACGAGTCTTCTATCGACGCAAGCCTCTACGCCTCGCGCTCGACCTCACTCACGCATTCGTTCTTGATGGTGCCAACGAGCGCCTGCAGCGCATCGACCACATGCGGGCGAATGTCCCCGCCGATGAGCACGAGCATGATGTCGTCACCTACGGCAAGCTCACCGCTTGCCAGCCACACGCGCACATAGCCGATACCCGGCATCGCGCGCGTCGCCTCGATGGCGGCCTGTACCTTGCTGGCGTCGTAGCCAAACACCATGCCGCCCACCTTGTGGCCCGGCGCCACGCCATCGGTCTCGACACCGCGTGCCTCGGCCTTGGGCGTCGCGCGCACCACACCGTTATGTGTCAGATACATACCGCACGCAGGTGCCGACGAATCGGCCTTGGCCTCGCGCAGCCAAGCATCAACCGAAGGCATCGTTTTGCCATTCTCGAGCATCATTTCTCCCTTACCGTCGTCGAGTAGCCAATTTGGAACGGGGCTTTTTAGCTACTCTCGAACAACTTATTCCTCGACCGGCGTGAGCACCATGACAGCACGCGTGTTGCTCAGCGATAACGAACGACAGGTCACAAGCGTTACGACCTTGGTTGCCGAAGCAGCACGATCGGTGGCATCGCTCGCCACGGCAGAGGCACCGTCGAGCATCTCGGACAGGTAGTTCTTGAGCCCGTCGTCGCCCTCAAAATTGCGCGTGCGCGCCTTGGCATACGTGTCCTCGACAACTTTGGTCGCCAGTGGTCGCAGCTTATACGTAGCATCCCGTGTGATGTAATACACAAACTCAATGCTGTCGAACGTCGCCTGATCAGTGGTGTCCGAAATCACGTTGAACATCGACCCATCGTTCATATGGTGGCCGTAGATCGTGGTCTGCTGGTCAATCATTCCCGGCGCGGTGTCATCGCTATCCAGGAAAATGGCCCCAGATGCATTGGCCGTACCGTCGAACAGCGTGTTGAGGTATTTGGAGTTGTTGTTGGTCTGCACCACGGGATAGTTGATGTTGGTTCCCGGCACATAAATCCAACCCACAATCTCGGGGTTTGTCTGAGCAAGCGCATCGAAGTCGATAGTCGGCACGCCGCTGGCGTCCTTATCGCTTACATATTGCTTCTCGATTTTCTGATACGACTCGCTCGCCTGCTTGTAGCCAATCTGGGCGTTGATAAAGATGGCTGCAGCGGCAACGATTAGGCCGATACCAATAATGATGAGCAAGATGGGAATAACGGAGCGGCGCTTTTTGCGCGGCGGCTCGGTGTAATCCGACGGCGCGGCATGCGATGAAGACCGGGGCGGCTTCTTAGCGGTGCTATAAGATGAAGGTCGATATGCGGCCGGCGCGTCCTGTCGACGATGCGTCGCCGGTGTCACGGGGCGCGGCGCGCGCGGCTGCTGAGGAGAGGATGTCCGACCCTGCTGTGCCGCACAGGCAGCACCCGGTTTCGACGGATCGGGAATCTGAGAAGCCTTGAATCGTTTTCCCTGATAGTCGGACATGGCTCTCCTTATACTGCGGTGAAACGGCGGAACGCCTAGGCGTCGGCCATCTCCTGCTTCATTTTCTCGATAACCTTGCGGTACTCGGGGTCGCAAGCACCCAGAATCTGCGTGGCATAGATGGCGGCGTTCTTGGCGCCGTTGATGGCAACGCAGGCCACGGGCACGCCCGAAGGCATCTGCACCATCGACAGCAGCGAATCCATGCCGCCCAGGTCACTCGTCTTCATAGGCACGCCGATGACCGGCAGCGGCGTAAAGGCAGCCACGACACCACCCAGGTGAGCGGCCTTGCCGGCGGCGGCGATAATCACTTTGATACCGCGATCGGCGGCAGTCGAAGCCCACTCGTGGACCTTCGCCGGTGTGCGGTGTGCGCTCGCAATGACAAGCTCATAGGGCACGCCCAGCGCCTCGAGCTCGGCGGTGCAACCTTCCATAACGCCCAGGTCGGACTTGGAACCCATGATGATCCCGACAACCGGCTTTTGATCTGCCATAAACAAAGACCTCCTGTTGAGAACGGCGACGCGGCGGATCCGCGACCCTTAACTACTGAGAGTAGTATAGCTGCTCCCGTCCCTGCGGTCTTTGTGGCGCTTCGCGGGCGGGCCAGGCTTTATCTTCACTCCGGTTGCTTCGCAAAGTCGTTCAGATAAAGCCTGGCCCGCCCGCGAAGCGCCCTGCGACCTACCGGGAATTGCCATGACGTACGTTGGCTGATGAATTGGAAGGAAAGGTCAACGGAGACTGAAGGCAATTGGTTCAGCGAAAAACCCTGACGAATCTAATTCGTCAGGGCCCCACCAACGCTCACTCGTCGTTCATCGTTAAAGCTAGATATTCTCTTCCGCCCATTTCTCGAAATCGAGTTCTCGTCTCTGAGCAGTTCGGTAGACTTCCATGTCTTCGCGAGCGCCTACCACTACGATGGCCATCTTTTCTTTAATTCTGATGAGGCGGTACACGATTCGAATGCCACTTCCCCTGAGCTTGATTTTCATAAAGCCAGTCAAATCCGTACCTGCCTTGTTTCCAAGAGGCTTGCCGAATCCACCTTCGTTCTGCGGCAATGGGTTCGTTCTGATTTTTTCTATAGCCTTAAGGACGATCTTTCGTTGGGAGCCGTCCAGACGCTTAATATCCTTGAGAGCATCCGGGTAGAAAGCGACTTCGTACCCACTCATTCAAACTCGACCTCATCCATCTGATCGAGTTCGTCCTGGCTCACACCCAGCTCTTCCATAACATCAGACAGGGAAACAAGCGCATCGTCACGTGCCACAGCCACTCTCTTAAGTGCCAACGTTAACAAGGCGAGGTCCTCCTCCGCTTGCTTCGCTTCCCTATATTCATCGGGTGTCACAATCACAAACGCTGGCTTGTTGTGTTTGAGAACCACAACTGGATTGTCGTCCCCAACCTTCGAAAATGCAGCCGAGCCCTTACCGTGGCTGAAATCGCTAATTGGAACAAGGTTGTCGAGCATCTGCAAAGCAGGCATACATACCTCCTAAAAATGAATTCTTTTTCGAATTCATTTTATCATTCTTTTTTGCTATATTGTACCACGCAACCGAAACAACCTTTTAGGATACGAATCCGAGCTTAGAATGACTGTTGGCCCTCGCACCGCCCTTGCCTCTTTTATTACGTCAAGTGGTATACAGCGAAGCAAAATGGCGATCTAAAGTGCGCGGCACTCGCCTCGTATCGCTACAAAAAACAAACTGCTCCCCACCCACTCGGGCAAGGAGCAAGCCTCATTTTTAATCAGACTGAGAACCACGAATGCAGAAACACAGGCGACTTCAGTCCCTTATCGCCGAGAGACGTTATTGTACAGCCATTTCTTTAAGCTTCTCAGCCATCAACAAACACACGTCTTCCGATTGCGGGTACACGCCAAAATGATCGAAGAAACCATGGTCACATCCGGCATATTCGATGACCTCGACATCGATTCCTGAAGACCGTAATTTTGTAGCCCATTTTTCATCGGGGATACGAAGCGGATCGTATTCGGATGTCACGATAGTCACCGGGGGGAAATCAGTGCAGTCCTCAAGCATTAGCGCAGAAATCAACGGGTCATGAGGAGACATTTTTCCGTGTGCACAAAGTTCGACCATCGGGCCGTCCGAATCGCGAAGATGGTCGATGCGAAAACGCGCAACGTCCTCTTGATCGGCTATCGCAGGAAAAACCTCATATCCCTCGCCCTGTTCGCCCGCAAGGTCGACTTCAGGATAGATTTCGAAGGCATGGGCTACAGCTCCAGCACCCCTGAGCTGAACACACGCATTAGTAAGGCTTCCTCCCGCAGAGTCGCCGGCGACCATTATTTTATGAGGATCGATTCCGAGATCCCCGGCATGCTCGCGCACATAATCAAGAGCAAGAACGCAATCCTCGATCTGCCCGGGAAATGCCGTCTCCGGCGCCAAGCGGTATTCCGGATAAACCACCACTGCACCAGACTTTTCGGCGATGAACTCGAGCTGATGTTCAAATTGCAGAACATTCCCCGCCATAAACGCGCCGCCATGCAGGTAAACTAGCGCTGGACTTGCCTCCTTATGATTTGGTGGCGTCCAGACGAATAAATCTATATAGCGATCGGCTGCCTCCATGAGGACCTCATCGCGCTGAACCTCACCATCGAGTAGGCGGTATGTCGGCTTATCCGGGCGATGACGCATTCCAATAAGGCTCGTCCAGCTCGGAGACATGCTAACATTCCGCATCTTCTTGCGGGATACCTCGAGAATTCGCGGGTCAAGCACATGCTCTCTTTCATCATCAGGAACCGGACGAATTTGAACCTCGAGTCCCCTCTTCTCGGTTATAAACGAGCGACCGGAGATGGCGCCAATCAACGCCTCGTCGTATTGTCTGCCCATCTTAAATCCCCTCTCGGCGATAACGCCAAATCGATATTTCCATAACTTTTGAGATAACGGCTTATGATGTCCTCAGTTGTCGTATATCTATGTACTAAAGAAACTGAAGACCAAGGGGTCCACCATGCCTGCAGCAAAAGACGAGCTCACTCAGCCAGAGCTTCTCTATCAGACCGTTGAAAACGATATCCTCAAGAAAATAGTTTCTGGCGAACTCCCCGGCGGCAGTCAGATTCCCACCGAAACCGAGCTTTGCAAGCAATACAAAGTAAGCAGGATCACCGTAAGACGCGCCGTACAGAATCTCATTGACCAAAACTTGCTCTACCGCCTGCGAGGCAAGGGGACATTCGTAAACCCATCGAAGCTCACCCTGAAACGAGGAACAAGCACCATTTTCAATTTGAGCTCCGACCCCCAATACGGCGATAAAACAACCAAGTCCATCTTGGAAACAGGCTTGATCAAGGCTGATGCCCACATTGCACGGGAGCTCAAAATTGACAACGGAACCGTAGTGCAACGAGTTGCGCGCTTGGTTTATATCGAAAATGCCCCCTGCGCCATCGACACCATTTATGCAACGCAGAGCACTCTACCCGGACTACTGGAGCTTCTCACAGACAATGCCAGTCTTTTCGACCTGATCGCCAACCATTACAGCATCGCAACCGGTATTGAGAAACTCAAAATCACCGCAGGAATAGCGGGGCTCCAAGAAGCAAACCTTCTCGGTTATATCGTTGGAGCCCCCGTGAGCGTTGTCGAGCACGTCACATATGCCTGCAATGAAATGCCGCTCCACTATTCGAAAACCGTTTGGCGAGCAGACGCATCGTCCTTCGAGTTCAGCATCTCAAAAGATGGACGCCTTCTCTAGCCCAAAATCCCCAGGACGCCGAGCACAATACCCGCAGCGAGAATGCCCACAATCTGCCAAATAATTTTGACCTGTTTCTTATTGCAAAGACACATGATCCCGAACGCGCAGAGCGGCAAAAGAGCCGGGAATATCCCATCGAGCGTTTCCTGCAACTTAAACGCGGTGTCGCCGAAGTTAAGAGCGAGCGGAGTGGTAACTGCAACGGTGGTCGCCACCATTCCACCAACTACCATTAGTCCCACAATCGCCAGGCCGGACGTAACTTTGTGCATTACATCAGAATCGTTCAGCTTCGAAATCATGCCACTGCCAAGCGAATAACCATACTGAAGCCCAAACCAGCGGATCAGGATCGTTGGGACATTATAAAGAAGCAGGAACAGGATTGGGCCGAGCAGACTGCCCGAAAGGCAAAGTCCTGTCACAACGCCCGTCGCAATCATGCGAAGCGTACTGGCAATCAGTGAATCTCCAATACCGGAAAGCGGAGCCATAAGCGATGCTTTCATGGCGTTAATTGAGGCGGTGTCAAAGTCCTGATTGTTGGCGTTTTCCTCCTCCATGGAGGCCACAATGCCGGCGACCAGAGGATTAAACGTAACTTGAATATTGTAGAACTCAAGATGACGCTTATATGCCTCGATCCGGTCTTCAGGCTTATCGTATAACCGCTTGATTACCGGAATCATGTCGTAGCAGAAACCAACGTTCATTTGTCGGTCAAAGCTCCACATGATGTTGAGTGGAAAGCTGCGCCAAAATAACGCCTTTAAGTCTTTCTTGGTTATTCTCTTATCGGTCGATTTATTTGACTCCGGCGAGAGCTCAAGAACATCATTAGAATTCGTTGTCATCGTCAACCTCCTTAGCGACCGCCGCACTGGCAGGCATAAAAATGTGAGCCATATTGAGAATCCCAATCAGGATCAGCGAAAACGCCACGATACCGATCGTCGGAATGTTTAGATAGGCACTCAGCAAGAAGCCTCCAAAGAATAGGAAGCTCAGCTCCTTGGTGGACAGGATTGACATAAGCTGCGCAAATCCAAGCGCGGGCAGAATACCCGTTGCGATCGTAAGCCCATTCGTAAGCCAATCAGGAATGGCGTCAATCAGTGCCTGAACAGCATCATTTCCAACGTAAAAAGCCACGCCGCAAATCAAGCCAAGCGCAATGATGTAGAGAATTCCATTGGTCCACATAGCGGCTGCAATCGTTTTGGGGTCGTCTTTTTCGGCACCACGATCAGCCCAGACAGCCATAGGAGGCGTAACAACGCTATACATAAGGCTGTCAAACATGCCGGCAAGCACCGCAGTGGGCATAGCAATAGTCAGAGCGGTCTCGGGACCCGCACCCATAGTAATCGCAAAGGCTGTTCCCAAAACTGAACCAACAATTACGTTGGGCGGCACGGCAGCACCAACCTGCCAGACCCCCATGAACGCGAGTTCGAGCTGGAAACCAACAATAACGCCAGTCGGAATATCACCCAAAAAAAATACCGACGATCGCTCCGAGGACAATCGGCCGCTCGACCATCGCAGTACCGAGTAAATAATCCGATTGACCTATCGCAGCGGCAAGACCAACCAGAAAAGCCTGAAGCAGCATATTTCTCCCTCTTCCTACAAATCAAAACTTGTTACGATGCGTTTTTTCTCGCTAGCAACCTGCCTTACCTCGAACTCGATTCCATCAGCCATGGCTTTCTTAATTTCATTAATATCGGATTGGGAAAGGCGCACAGCAGGGCCAAGCTCCTTTACGCTATCCCCCAACGGTCGAGCGCCGCCTAAATTCACAGACGTTATTTTTGGACACGCACGCGCAACTTCACAGGCGTCATGTACATTTCCCGCAACAACAATTAGCTCGTATTTATCCACCGCGCTTCCGTTAAGGGCCACGATGGAATCTTCTACACTTTTGACAACCAATTTGGCATCAGCGGGTTTTGCAATTCGCAGCGCTTGAATTCGCTCTTTGCTTGCGGCGTACTCATCTGAAACCACAAGAATAGCGTTTGCTTCAAGCGTTGGATACCAAGAGAACACGGTCTGCCCATGCACTAACCGGCTATCGACGCGACACAGTTTAATCATTTTGCCCCTTTCTCGACTTGAACACAGACAATCATCCTTGACTGCTAATGGCATATTACGTCATATGACGTAATATGCCATTACATAATATCTTGAACGGTTGAATATCACCGCTAAATGGTATTTATCTCTAAAAACAGGAGGTGCAGTCCGTCTAGACACAGTGCGTCGGGGCGAGAGGGGCCGAGTTTCCTCCTGAGCGACTCTGCTTGCAGCCGGAGCGAAAGGGGGAAATCTCGGCCCCTCCCGCCCCGGCCGGGCAGCTCGACCTAAACCGTGTGCTGCGGCAGGTCCTGCAGGGCGATGACGTCCATGCCCATGTCGTTGGCACTGCCGTGACCCTGCTGGTCCTCGCGCACGGCCTCGATGGCACTCACGTACGTGTTGGCCGCAGACATCGCCGTCACGCAGGTCACGCCGCGGCGCACCGCCTCGGTACGTAGCAGATAGCCATCGCCACGCGAGCCCGGACCGTACGGCGTGTTGATGATTATCGCAATCTTGCCATCGGCGATCAGGTCACCGATGTTAGGACGCTCGCCGTCGTGCGGGCCGCTAATCTTCTCCACGACCTCGCACGTCACGTTGCCTCCACGCAGAACGCGCGCCGTACCCTCGGTGGAGCAGATATCAAAGCCCAGGTAGCGCAGGATGCGGGCGACCGAAAGGATATGGCGCTTGTCGCGGTCGCACACGCTAATGAACACCTTGCCGGCGCTCGGGTCGGGCAGCTTGTAGTCGATCGCCAGCTGCGTCTTGGCGTATGCCTCGGGATAGCTCTTGGCGATACCCATGACCTCGCCCGTCGACTTCATCTCGGGCCCCAGGATAACGTCGGCGCCCGGGAAACGGCCCCAGGGCATAACGGCTTCCTTCATGCAGAACCAGTCCAGCTGACGCTCATCGCTCGGCAGGCCCAGGCTTGCGATGGAATCGCCCGCCATGATACGCGCCGCGCACTTGGCCAGCGGCACGCCGGTGGCCTTGGAGATGAACGGCACGGTACGGCTGGCACGCGGGTTGGCCTCGATCACGTAGACGGTCTCGCCCTTGATGGCATACTGCACGTTGACCAGGCCGCGTACGCCCAGCGCCATCGCGATGCGGCGTGTGGTCTCGCGAAGCTTTGCCTGCAGGCTCTCGCTAAAGCTGAACGGCGGGATGCAGGTCGCAGAGTCGCCGGAATGAATACCGGCCTCCTCGATATGCTCCAGAATGCCGCCGATGTAGACCTCTTCGCCATCGCACAGGGCGTCGACATCGGACTCGATCGCGCCCTCCAAGAAGCGGTCCAGATACACCGGGTAGTCGGGGCTAATGCGCGCAGCCTCGGCCATGTAATCGCGCAGATGCCCGGCATCGTAGGCAATCATCATGCCGCGGCCGCCCAGCACGTAGCTCGGACGCACCAGCAGCGGGTAGCCAATGTGCGCGGCTACGGCCTCGGCCTCCTCAAACGAGGTGGCCTGGCCCGCCGGCGGGTACATGATGCCCAGCTTGTCGAGCAGAGCGGCGAAGCGCTCGCGGTCCTCGGCAAAATCGATGGCATCGGGTTTGGTGCCCATGATGTTCACGCCGCTCTCCTCGAGCATGCGCGCCAGCTTAAGCGGGGTCTGGCCGCCAAGCGTCACCACGACGCCATCGGGGCGCTCAACATCGATAACGTCCATGACGTCCTCGTAGGTGAGCGGCTCAAAGTACAGGCGGTCGGACGTGTCGTAGTCGGTCGAGACGGTCTCGGGATTGCAGTTGACCATGATGGTCTCGAAGCCGCGGGCTGCCAGCGCGTAGCTCGCGTGCACGCAGCAGTAATCGAACTCGATACCCTGGCCAATGCGGTTGGGGCCGGCGCCCAGGATCATCGCCTTGGGCTTGTCCGCCGGCGTGGTCTCGTCGGGAGCCACGCACTTCTTGGCATCCGGGCTCGTGCGGTAAATGTTCTCGTAGGTCTTATAGTGGTATTCCGTGGCACTCGAGAACTCGGCGGCGCAGGTGTCGACCGTCTTCATGCTGGGAACCACGCCCAGACCCTTACGGTAAGCGCGAACAAAACGCTCATCCGAGCCGGTCAGCGCGGCAATCTCGGCATCGCTCGTGCCATACTGCTTGAGCAGGCGCATCGCGTCGGCGTCAATGTCCTCCACGCGCAGGCCGCGAACGCTCTCCTGGACCCGCACCATATCGTTGATGCGGTTGAGATACCACGGATCGATACCGCAGATGGCGTGGATGCGCGCAACATCCCAGCCACGGCGCAGGGCCTCGACCACAAAGAAGATGCGGTGCTCAGTCGGGGTGCCCACGGCCTGGGCGAGTTCATCGTCGCTCAGCTTATCGGCGCCCTCCTTGCCACCGGCGCAAATACCCTGGTGCCCGTCCTCCAGCGAGCGCATGGCCTTGCCAAAGGCCTCCTCAAAGGTGCGGCCGATCGCCATGATCTCGCCCACGGCCTTCATGCGCGTGGTGAGCGTGGGGTCGGTGCCCTTGAACTTCTCGAAGGCAAAGCGTGGCACCTTGACCACACAGTAGTCGATCGTGGGCTCAAAGCAGGCGGGCGTGGCCTTGGTGATGTCGTTGACGATCTCGTCGAGCGTATAGCCCACGGCCAGGCGAGCGGCGGCCTTGGCGATGGGGAAGCCCGTGGCCTTGGAAGCCAGCGCGGACGAACGACTCACGCGCGGGTTCATCTCGATGACAATCAGGCGGCCGGTCTGGGGGTTCACGGCAAACTGCACGTTAGAGCCACCGGTCTCGACGCCGATCTTCTCCAAGATAGCGAGCGACGCGACACGCATGCGCTGATACTCAAGGTCGGAGAGGGTCTGCGCCGGCGCCACGGTGATGGAGTCACCGGTATGCACGCCCATGGGGTCGAGGTTCTCGATGGAGCACACGATGATGCCGTTGCCGGCGTGGTCGCGCATGACCTCCATCTCGTATTCTTTCCAACCCTCGATGGACTCCTCAACCAGCACCTCATGGGCGGGCGAAAGCTCAAGACCCTGGCTCACGATGGAGACGAGCTCCTCGTGAGTATGCGCGATGCCACCGCCGGCGCCGCCCAAGGTAAAGCTCGGACGCAGCACGCAGGGATAGCCCACACGCTCGGCGATGGCCTCGGCGTCTGCCACGCTGTAGGCATAGCCCGAGCGCGCGACCTCCAGGCCGATCTCGGCCATGGCCTCGTTAAAGAGCTTGCGGTCCTCACCGCGCTCGATGGCGGCAAGGTCACAGCCGATCATCTCGACGCCGTACTTGTCGAGTGTGCCGTCCTTTGCCAGCTCGACGGCGGCATTCAGACCGGTCTGGCCGCCCAGCGTGGGCAGCAGCGCATCCGGGCGCTCCTTCTTGATCACGCGCTCGATAAATTCGGCGGTGATGGGCTCGACATAGGTGCGGTCGGCCAAGCCCGGGTCGGTCATGATGGTCGCCGGGTTGGAGTTGACCAGGATGACCTCAAAGCCATCCTCCTTGAGCACCTTGCAGGCCTGGGCGCCGGAGTAATCGAACTCGCAGGCCTGGCCAATGACAATGGGACCCGAGCCAATGACGAGGATACGCTTGATGTCGGTACGTTTAGGCATGTTAGTTCTCCTCGGTCTCGGTCGCGGCAGAACCGTTCTCGGCGAAATTCCAGCCGGCAAGGCGGTCCTTGGCGGTATCGATGTCCAGATAGTTCTCCTCGCCGTCCATGAGTCGCGTAAAGGCGGTAAAGAGATAATGGGCATCGGTGGGGCCGGGCGATGCCTCGGGGTGATACTGGACCGAGAAGCACGGGGCGTCGAGCAGTTGGATGCCCTCGGCGGTGCCGTCGTTGAGGTTCACGTGCGTCAGGCGAATGCGGCCGAAGCGCTCGTTCATCACGACCGGCGCGATGCCGCGGCGCACCCAGGCGCGCAGATCGCCATCGGCCGCGTGCTCGGTCTCGCCGCCCGAAAGCTCGGGAACAAGATTGCCCAGGCTGGGGAACAGCAGGCCGAAGCCATGGTTTTGCGCGGTAATCTCCACGCGGCGGCTGACCAGATTCATAACCGGCTGGTTGCCGCCACGGTGACCGAATTTGAGCTTTTCCATCTGGGCGCCGCACGCCAAGCTGATCATCTGGTGACCAAGACAAATACCAAAGATTGGCACCTTGCCGATCAGCTGCTGCACCTGCTCGTAGGTCTCCACCACGGCATCGGGGTCGCCGGGGCCATTGGACAAAAAGACGCCATCGGGATTCATGTCGAGCACCTGACGCGCGGGCGTATCCCACGGCACGACGGTGAGGTTGCAGCCGGCACGGACCAGGCCCTCCAGGATGCCGCGCTTGACACCGCAGTCGTAGGCGACCACTTTGTGGCGGGCAGGAGCGACAGGGGCAAGCGCAAAGTCATGCGTAGCGGGCAGGTCGCTCGCGGCAAAAGCGTGGGGCTCAGGGCAGCTCACGGTCTTGACCAGGTTCTCGCCGACCAGCGTAGGCGCGGCGGACAGGCGCTCGGCAAGCTCGTCGACGTCAAAGATCTCCGTCGAGATTATGCCCATCTTGGAACCGTTGTCGCGCAGGTGGCGCACGAGGGCGCGGGTGTCGACGCCCTCAATAGCGACGATGCCGTGTGCACGCAGGTACTCCGGCACGCTGACGGTCGAGCGCCAATTAGAAGGCGTGGCGCACATGTCGTGGACGACCATGCCGCGCATGGCGGGAGCGCTCGCGGGGCGAGCGGTATCGCCGGGGAAGGCCGACTGGACATCGGTCTCGTCAATGCCGTAGTTGCCGATCTGCGGATAGGTCATGGTTACGATTTGGCCGGCATAGCTCGGGTCGGTCATGACCTCAAAGTAGCCTTCGAGCGACGTGTTAAAGCAGACCTCGCCGGTTGCGGTACCCTCGGCACCGCATGCACGGCCATAAAAAATGGTCCCATCCTCAAGATACAGGATGCAGGGACCGCAGGTGCCCCTGCTGGTTTTAGCCAGCATACGCTGGCACAGCTCGCTGGGCGCGACGGTGCGGGCGGCAGCGCCCGCAATATGGTTGTTCGCCATAGTTCTCCTTCCCGGTCTCACAGGACCGGCTTAAAGGTGTGTAGTTAGGCCTCGCGGTATTCTAACCGCAAGCATCGCCCATGGCATTAATTACATAGAATTGTTTACAAAATGATAATTATGACTTCCTGTGCATAATGATTTTTCTGGGACGGGGATTAAAAAATTATTCTGAGAGCAGGGCTTTGTCGCCAACTGCATACATGACAGAATGATTTTTTAATCCCCGTCCCAGAAAAATCATCCCGCGTGGGCTTGCGGCTCACGCGGGATGGCATCGTTCTATGTGGCTGCGGACTACTTTTGCTTGTCCTGCTCCAGCAGCTCGGACGGCGTGCGATCGGGCTTTCCGCCGCGGAAGATCTCTCGACCGTGCAGACGATGCTCAAGATCGCGCTCGGCCTGCTCCTCCGTGATCTTGGTCTGGCTCACCACCGGGTCCTCGATCAGCGATGAAACCGAGTTGACCTGTTTTTGAATGCGCTCGGCAATGGTGTCGTCCATGCTTACGATGCGCATCTTCCAGTCGATACTCGTGGCGTTGGACGAGCTCTTGGTCCAAACGAACGTCAGGATGGCGCTTTGGTGCCCCTGAGCAGGAAACATGCCAAAGAAGGAATCATGCTGGATCCTGCTGTCCTCGTCGATATAGGCGTGAACGTTATACACCACACGGTCGATCTTGTCGTTGAGCAGGGCGTTGGTTGCGAGCGCCGCCGCCTGAATCTGACCGTTGGACAGCAGCTCGAGTTCATTGGCAGAAGACGTGTCCAGCACCGTCACCTCAACCGTGCCCGTGCGCTCATCTGCCTCGTCGACGGTAAAATCGAGCGGGAACTGCGTAAAGCCATTGCCCCATTCAAGTCCACCCTTGAGCGCGGTCGAAACGGTATCCACCGAAACACTTTCGGAAAGGTTCGCGGTATTCAGACGTCGCATCACGCCGTAGCCAATCTGCATGCCCACAATCAGCACCAAAATGCCGATAACCACGGCCATGGCGGTCTTCGTAATGGTATGGCTCACCTGCGAGCCCGAAGGGTCGTCCTCGGACAGCGGGTCGATATGTTTTGCCTGGCTCGCGCGATCCTCGCTGCGCAGCCGCGCCAGCGTCGCCTTGTCGCCGCGCTTGACGGCGGCCTCTTTCTCGCGCATGCGCTCGGTGCGCTTTTTGGCGAGCGTAGGATCCAAGACGCCGGATGCATCGATTTCGGAGAATAACTCCGTCACTTCTTCCGGAGTCAAAGGGTTCTTATCAGCCATGATCTTCCTGTCATATCAATCAGTCGAGCTCGTGCGCACGCGCACCTTCGAACTGCATTCGATAGTAACGGGCATAGGTGCCGCCACGGGCGAGAAGCTCCTCGTGCGTGCCACGTTCCACAACGCGACCATGCTCAACGGTCGCAATCTCGTCAGCATGCTTAATAGTCGAGAGACGGTGGGCGATGATGATCGTGGTACGGCCGCGTGCCAGCTCTTCGAGCGACTCCTGCACCGCTTCCTCGCTCTCGTTATCCAGGGCACTCGTCGCCTCATCCAAAATAAGGATCTTGGGATTCTTGAGAAAAACGCGCGCGATGGCGACGCGCTGCTTTTGACCACCCGAAAGACGGCTGCCGCGCTCGCCCACCACGGTGTCGTAGCCTTGCGGAAGCGATTCGATAAAGGTATCAATATTGGCGCGGCGGGCCGCCTCGGCGATCTCTTCTGCCGTGGCGCCCGGCTTGCCGTAGGCGATGTTCTCGCCGATCGTTCCATCAAACAGGTACACATCTTGCTGCACCAGGCCGATGGCACGGCGCAGACTATGCTGCGTCACGTCGCGCACATCCTGGCCGTCGATGCTAATGGAGCCGGCGGCAACGTCGTAAAAGCGCGGCAGCAGCGAACAAGTCGTCGATTTGCCGCCACCCGAGGGACCAACCAAAGCGATGGTCTGACCGGGCCTAATGGACAGATCCATATGGTCGATAACGGGACGTGCCCCGTCGTCCGCGCCGAGCTCGACATCCTCGTAGCTAAAGCACACGTTGCGGTACTCCACGGCACCAGCCGTCACCTGCAGATCCGCAGCACCCGGCTTATCCTGAATATCGGGGACAGTCGAGAGCACCTCATCCATGCGCTTAAAGCCGGCGATGGCCTTCTGATACGTCTCGGCCGAATTGACGAGCGTCTCGAGCGGCGTGCAGAACAGCGAAATGTAGAGCGCAAAGGTTGCCATATCGACCGCCTGCAGCTGACCCTGGGCAACGAGCCAACCGCCGAGCAGCACCACAATCACATAGAGCACGCCCGAGAGCAGGCCATACGTCGCAGTGTAGACGCCCATGGCATGATACATGTTCTCCTTGGACGAAAGATAGCGATTGTTCGAGGCGCGAAACTTAGAGCGTTCGGTCTGCTCATTGGCAAAGCTCTTGACCACGCGCATGCCCGCCAGCGAATCCTGCAGCTGCGCATTGATGCCGCTAATCTTTTTGCGGTTATCGCTAAAGACCTCGCGCATGCGCATGTTCTGCCAAAACATAATGACCGCGAACACCGCCGTCACCACTGCCATGGCGAGTGCGAGCACCGGCGCGATGGTAAACAGAATCACAAACGAGCCGATGATCTCGATACCGCAGATAATGATCCATTCGGGCACGTGGTGCGCCGCCTCGCAGATATCGAACAGGTCGTTGACCACACGGCTCATCATGTCACCCGAGCTGTTGCGATCGAAGTATGCAAAGCTAAACCGTTCGTACTGATCGAACAGGTCCTCACGCATCTTGGACTCCATGCGCGCGCCCATCACGTGGCCCCAATAGCTCACAAAGTAGCGGCAGGCGCAGCGGATGGCATACATCAGCACCAGTCCCACCGCGATTATGCCGAGCGCCTGCATAATGGCAGCCTGGCCCTGGGTAAACAACCCTCCGGTCAGATTGCGCAGGATAATGGGAAACGCCAGGTCAATGGCGGCAAGCGCCAGGGCACAAATAGTATCAGCAACAAAAAGCCCCATCTGGGGCTTGTAATAAGACAAAAACCTTCTAAACATGCAGTCCTCGGGGATAAATAAATAGCGTGAGAAATCTGGTTGAACCGTTCGGGCTGAAAACAAAGCGTTCCAACAAGCATAACGCCAATGATCTGGCAGCGTCAGCGAAAACGTCCCTAAGCGAGCAAGGTGCCTTGAAAGAGGAGCGACGCGTACTTCGGTACGCGAGCGACGATTGAAAGGCAGATTGCCGCTTAGGGGCGTTTGCAGCGTCGACTCGTTACGCGGTTTGGTAAAACCGCGTAACTTAAAGCTCCGCTCCACCCAAACGATGAGCAATGCTGTCGCAGGCGAGCGCGCCCACGACGGTCTTGGCGTCTTCAATCTTGCCGTCGAGCACGGCGTCGATCAGCTCGTGCAGCGGTACCAGGTCAACGTTGACAAACTCGTCATCGTCGGGATCGGGCGCATCAAACTCGAGCTTGGTAGCCAGGTAGATGTGAATGATCTCGTCGCAAAAACCGCAGGTCGTGACAATCGACGTCAAAAAGCGAATGCGGCCGGCCTTAAAGCCCGTCTCCTCGTGCAGCTCGCGCTTGGCGCAATCGAGCGGGTCCTCGCCCGGATCGAGCTTGCCGGCGGGAATCTCGACCGTCACGCGGTCGATGGCGGTGCGGTACTGACGCACCAGCACGATCTTGCCACTCTCGGTCAGTGCCACAACGGCCGCCGCACCCGGATGGCGAACGATATCGCGGGCACTGCGGCGACCGTTGGGCAGCTCGACCTCAAGACGGTGGACGTCGAGGATCTTGCCCTTCCAGGCGCACTCCTCCGAAAGAATCTTCTCGTGCAGCAGGGCGTCATGCGGGTCGTCGTCGCCCAGCACCAGCACCGGCTCGTCGGCAACCTCGCCGCCCGGCTCGCCCTCTGCGTGTCCGTACGCGCGGCCGTCTTCCTCGACGATCTGCGCGTCCACGAGCTCTTCGTTCTTATCGTCCATCCGTCTCATTCCTCTCGGATTTTAGGCATCCCAGGCGTCGCGGCCGCGCAGCGCACGCAGGCCAATGTCGTGGCGCAGGGTCTTGCCCTCAAAATCAATCTTCTCGCAGGCCTCGTAGGCAAGGTCGCGAGCGTTCTCGAACGTGTCGCCCAGCGCGGTCACGGCGAGTACGCGACCGCCGTTGGTCACGAGCTTGCCATCCACCACAGCGGTGCCGGCGTGGTACACCGTCACATTCTCCATGGCCTCGGCATCCTCGATGCCGGTGATGACCTTGCCCTTCTCATAGCTGCCGGGATAGCCCGCACTCGTCAGGACAACGGCCACGGCCCACTCGTCACGCCAATCGAGCTCAACCTGATCGAGCTCGCAGTTGGCACAGGCAAGCATGACCTCGACCAGGTCGTTCTTAAGACGCGGCAGCACGACCTGCGTCTCGGGATCGCCAAAGCGGGCATTGAACTCCAGCACCTTGGGACCGGCGGGGGTAAGCATAAAGCCGCCGTACAGGCAGCCGCGGTAGTCGATGCCCTCGGCGGCGAGCTCTGCCACGGTCTGCTCCATGACCTTCACCATGGTGGCGTGCTCCTCGTCGGTCACGATAGGCACCGGGCTGTAGACGCCCATGCCGCCCGTGTTGGGGCCCTTGTCGCCCTCGAGCGCGCGCTTGTGGTCCTGCGAGGTAGCCATAGGACGAACGGTCTTGCCGTCGGTAAAGGCCAGCAGCGAGCACTCGGGGCCAACGAGCATCTCCTCGATAACCACCGTGTTGCCGGCATCCCCAAAGGTGCCGCCAAAGCACTCCCGCACAGCCTCTTCGGCCTGCGAAAGCTCGGTTGCCACAATAACGCCCTTGCCGGCGGCAAGGCCGTCAGCCTTCACGACCAGCGGAGCGCCCTGCTCGCGCACGTAGGCGAGAGCCGAGGCCTCATCGGTAAACGAGCCATAGGCGGCCGTCGGAATGTTCGCACGCTCCATGAGCTGCTTGGAGAACAGCTTGGAGCCCTCCATCTGGGCACCCTCGGCACCCGGGCCAAAGCACGGGATACCCGCCGCGCGAACGGCGTCGGCAACGCCTGCCACGAGCGGAGCCTCGGGGCCAATCACCACGAGTCCGCATCCATGGCTCTGGGCAAACGCCGCCACGGCCGCAGGATCGCAATCGTCGAGAACCACATTCTCGCCGCAGCTCGCGGTGCCGCCGTTACCCGGCGCGATGTAGAGCTTGCCGGCGCGCGGTGATGCTGCGAGCTTGGCTGCCAGAGCATGCTCGCGGCCGCCGCTGCCCAACAACAGGATGTCGATGGTTTGAGTGTCCGCCTTCAAGGGTGCCTCCTCTATGGATTACCGGCCCGCCAACCAAGCGGACCCATTACAAGCAAATATACCCCTCGGCCGCCCATCCGGGCTGCGAAGGGGTATATCGCAATAACCAAATAACGCCGATTACTTCCAGAATCGGTTGATGATCTGCTCGCGACCAGCACCAACGCCAATGAACGTCACGCGGGTGTGTGCCAGATCCTCGATAAATGCCACGTAGTCCTGAGCCTCCTGCGGCAGCTCGTCAAAGCTGCGGCAGCCGGTGATGTCGCACTTCCAGCCAGGGAGCTCCTCGTAGATGGGCTTGGCATGCTCAAAGCGCACCTGGTGCTCGGGCACGCTCGTGTAGCGCTCGCCATCGACGTCATAGGCAACGCACACCTTAATGGTGTCGAAGGCCGAAAGCACGTCGAGCTTGGTCACGGCGATGTCGGTGAGGCCGTTAACGCGCGAGGCATAGTTGGCGATAGGGCCGTCAAACCAGCCGCAGCGACGACGGCGACCGGTGGTCACGCCGTACTCGTAGCCCTCCTCGGTCAGCGTGTGGCCGGCCTCGGACTCATAGGAAAGCTCGGTGGGCATGGGGCCCGAACCGACGCGGGTGATATAGGCCTTCATGACGCCCAGCACGCGGTCGACGTTCTTCATGCCGACACCGGAACCGGTAACGGCGCCGCCAGCGGTGCAGTTAGAAGACGTCACGTACGGATAGGTACCGTGATCGATGTCGAGCAGCGTCGCCTGGGCGCCCTCAAACAGCAAGTCCTTGCCCTCATCGATCATGTTGTTGAGCAGCAGGCTCGTCTCGGTGATGTAGGGGCGCAGGCGCTCGGCCATAGGCAGGTACTCGTCGCAAATCTGGTCCACGGTGTAGGTGGGCAGGTTGTAGATGAGCTCTAGCTCGGGATTCACGCGGGCAAGAGCGGTCTCCAGCTTATCGCGGAACAGCGCCTCATCCAGCATGTCCTGCATACGCAGGCCGATGCGGGCCATCTTGTCCTGGTAGCACGGACCGATGCCGCGCTTAGTGGTACCGATGTTCTTCTTGCCGAGCTTCTGCTCAAAGGCGCCATCCAGATCGATGTGGTACGGCATGATGACATGCGCGTTGCCGCTAATCTTGAGATTCTTGGTGGTGATGCCGTCGGCCTCGAACATGTCGATCTCCTCAAGGACAACCTTGGGGTTGACGACACAGCCGTTACCGATCACCGACACGTGGTCGGAATACATGATGCCGGAGGGCACCTGGTGTAGGCCGTACTTCTTGCCGTTGACGACGATGGTGTGGCCGGCGTTGTTGCCGCCCGAGTAGCGCACGACGGCATCAAAGTCGCCGGCGACCAGGTCGCAGATCTTACCCTTGCCCTCATCGCCCCACTGGGCACCGACCAAAACGGTTGACGGCATGTTTACTCCTCACATTCATGGACTGTCCGCACACCGCAAGCGCGCAGAAGCACAAAACATTCCCAGTATACCCGTGCAACGGGCGCCTGTCCTACTCCTCGGTATGCGCCCCATCAAGCTCATAGAACTTGGTGGATGCCGGCAGGAACATCAGGTCGACGTCGCCGATCGGGCCCGAACGGTTCTTAGCCACGACGATACGCGTAACGCCCTCGTCGGGTCGGTCGTCGCGCGAGGCTTCGGCCTCGTCGGCGGATCGGTCCAAGAACATGACAATATCGGCGTCCTGCTCGATGGAGCCCGATTCACGCAGGTCGGACAGCTGCGGGCGCTTGCCGGTACGGGATTCAACCTGACGCGACAGCTGCGACAGCGCGATCAGCGGAATCTTGAGCTCCTTGGCCATGATCTTTAAACCACGCGACATCTCGGAGACCTCGACGGTGCGGCTCTCGGAACGACGTCCCGGCGGGGGGCTCACCAGCTGCAAGTAGTCCAGGATGATGATGGCCTTCTCCTTGTTATGGAGCATGCGGCGGCTCTTGGCGCGAATCTCGGTCACCGTGGTGCCGGGCGTATCGTCAATCAGAATATCGAGCTTGGACAGCGTCTGCGTGGCCTCATTGATGTTGGCCCACTGCTCGGGACTAATGCGGCCCGTACGGAAATCGCTGATCGAGATCATGGCATAGGCGCAAATCAGACGCTGGGCAATTTCCTTGCCCGACATCTCCAGCGAGAAGAAGCCGACGGTATAGCCCGCAGCGGCGGCATTGAGCGCCAAGTTCAGGGCGAACGACGTCTTACCCACGGCGGGGCGGGCGCCGATAATGATGAGCTGACCTTCGCGGAAGCCCATGAGCATGCGGTCGAGCGACGGGAAGCCCGTGGGCACGCCTGCAGCCTGACCGCCGGCCTTGCACACTTCCTCGGCCTCGTTATAGGCCTCGACCATAAACTCGGTCAGCGTCTTGTAGCTCGACTTAACCTCACGCGCCGTGACCTTGAGCAGCTTGCTCTCGGCCAGCTCCACGACTTCCTTGGTGTCGGTGGGGGCGTTGTAGGCCAGCGCGTTGATCTCGTTGGTGGCGCCAATCAGCTCGCGCAGCATCGAGTCGCGACGAACGATGGCGGCATGGTGCTGCCAGTTAACGAGCGACAGGGTCTGACCCATCAGCTCCAAAATGTACGCCTCGCCGCCCACGGCATCGAGCTTGTTGATGCTTCTCAGGTAATCGATCAGCGAGATGGAGTCGATGGGGATGCGACTGTTGTACATATCGACCATCGCGGTATATATGGTCTTATGAATGGGCCGGTAGAAGTCATCGGGCTGCAGCTCGACCTGGGCCTCTTCGACCACCTCGGGCGATAGCAGCATAGCGGCCAGTACGTTGGCCTCTGCATCTTGGTTTTGGGGGAGACCCAACTTGGAGCCACGGTCCTCGACCGTCAGCCCCGTCTCCCTATCGTCATATGCCATGAGCATCCTCATTCATATCGCTTGCGAGCATCCATAGTATCAGCCACGGCTATAAATCGAGCCGCGCCGTGGCAATCATCACCGAACCAAACGGATGAACGGTCCCATACACGGGGCCGCATCTCGATGACCGCCACGACACTCGCCCAGCGCAAAAAAATAAAAGGGCGCCCCGGTCTCCCAGAGCGCCCTTCTTAGAACAAGATTGTTGCGTTGCAGCAAATGCTACTCGGCAGCAGCCTCGGTCTCGACCTCGGCGGTCTCGGCCTCGGCGACCTCAGCGGTCTCCTCAACCTCAGCCTCGGCAGCGAGCTCCTCGGCGGTAACGCCAACGAGAACGACAACCTCGGCCTTGATCTCGCGGTACAGCGAGATAGCAACGGTGTGGGCACCGGCAACCTTGATGGGCTTACCGAGCTCGACGCGCTTACGGTCGATGTCCATACCGAGCTGATCCTTGATGGCGTCAGCAATCATAGCGGCAGTAACGGAGCCAAAGAGGATGCCCTCGTCGCCAACCTTGACGTCAACGGTGACCTGCTTGCCCTCGAGGGCAGCTTTGGTCTCGTTGGCGGTAGCCAGACGGACGGCCTCGCGCTTGGCGATGTTGTTGCGACGCTCGTCAAGCTGCTTGAGGTTGCCCTTGGTGGCGGCAACAGCGAGGTTCTTGGGGAACAGGAAGTTCTCAGCGTAACCCTGAGCGACCTCTACGACGTCACCCTCGCCGCCCTTGCCCTTGATCTCATCGAGAAGAATAACCTTCATGATGCGTCTCCCTTCTTAGCCGCGGTCGCGGTTGCCACGAGAGGAAACCACGGGGACGGTGTACGGCAGGAGAGCCATCTCGCGGGCGCGCTTGATGGCGTTGGCGATGTCATGCTGATGCTGCGTGCAAGCGCCAGTGACGCGACGGGGCTTGATCTTGCCACGATCGGTCATGTACTTACGGAGAAGCTGAGTGTCCTTATAGTCGATGAACTCAGTGTTCTCCTTGCAGAACTGGCAGTACTTACGACGCGGCTGACGTGCAGAATAATCATTAGCCATGTCAAAATACCTTTCATTTGGCAACTTCGGCGAGCCGAAGCCGCCTCTCACTCAAAAATAGGCGAACAACCCTTAGAACGGGATGTCCTCATCGTAGACGTCGACCGCGGGCGGCGTAGCCACCGGTGCGGCAGGACGTGCTGCGGGCGCGGGAGCTGCGGGGGCGTAACCGCCCTGATCGTAGCCACCCTGGCCACCACGGGAGCTCATAAACTCGATTTCATCAACGATGACCTCAAGCTTGCTCCTGCGCTGACCGTCGCGCTCCCAAGAGCTGTAGCGCAGCTTGCCCTCGATCGCGACCTTGTTTCCCTTTGCCAGGAAACGGCTCACGGCCTCGGCGCGGGTGCCGAACATAGTGCAGTCGACAAAGTTGGGATAGTCCTCCCACTCGCCAGTCTGCGCGTTGCGGCGACGATCGTTCACGGCGACGCCAAAGGACAGAACCTGGGTTCCGCCGGCGGTGGCGCGCAGCTCGGGATCGCGGGTGAGGTTACCGGTGATGTTCACTCGATTGATGCTCATAACTCACTACTTCCTCTTGGGGCACAAGCCCAGTCCAAAACGACAGTCTTACTCCTGGTCGTCGCGACGGACGATCATGTGGCGGACCACAGCGTCGGTGATGCGCAGGACGCGATCAAGCTCGGCGATCTGGGTAGGATCTGCGTGGAAGTTGATGAGGGTGTAGTCACCATCGGTGAGGTCGTTGATCTCGTAGGCGAGCTTGCGCTTGCCCCACTCGTCAACGGAGTCGACCTTGCCAGCGCCCTCAGCGATCGTGGTATCGATACGCTTCATAACAGCGAGACGAGTCTCGGGGTCGAGCGACGGGTCAACAAAGAACAGCAGTTCATAAGCCTTCATATTGTCACCTCCTCTGGGCAAATGTGGCTTCAGGTCGTGAAGGTGCGCCTGAAGCAGGAAAAGACTTGGTAATAATATCTTTCAACCTCCCAGGCTGCAAGAATATGCAGCTACAACCTCATGACCTCCACATATGTCCATGCTTACATGGCTTTTCATGCGTATTCCAACCAAATGCTGACCAAGAGCTTGACGGATTCGATAGCAAGATACGCCGCGGCGAGGCAAACCAAATCAAACCGCAGGTCGCCGATTGCAGGGTTGTGGTCGCAAAATGCATACCACCGGTTCGATCGATTGCTTCAAAATTTTAAAATTCGCCGCCACGTCATTCATGAATACCTATTTTGAACAGGTCATCGAGCGCGATTTTGCTGGTCAGGATGCTTTTTTGGTACTTATCTGGCACATGCCGGATACGGCCGCGGAGCGAGCGGTTTAAAAAATGCCAAGTTTTCTGTTTGCACTTTTCGATTCCTCGTGTATACTGACTTTCGCATTTAACGGAGAGTTGTCCGAGTGGCCGAAGGAGCACGATTGGAAATCGTGTAGGCGTCAAAAGCGTCTCCAGGGTTCAAATCCCTGACTCTCCGCCAGTTAATTCCAAAGCAGGCCTTAGAGCCTGCTTTGTTTTTACCCCACGCGGAGGGGTGGCAGAGTGGTTGAATGCGGCGGTCTCGAAAACCGTTTGGCCTGTATAAGGTCACGAGGGTTCGAATCCCTCCTCCTCCGCCATTTTGCTTGAGAAAGCTCCCAACAATGGGAGCTTTTTTGTTATCGAGTCATGTTCAAGCAAATACGGCGGAGGAGGAGGGATTCGAACCCGCCAGGGCGCGGAGCGTAAAGAAAACGCGCCAGCGGCGCGTTTTTAGCGCAGCGCGGTCGGCGTAAGCCGATCGAATAAATTTTGAGCAAAGCTCAAAATTTGGACATCCCTCCTATTCAGCCAAGCCCCCATCGCAGTCGATCCCGGCCCCAAATCTCAAACATGTACATCACACTCCAAAACCGACATTTTTTGACATCTTGGGGGGCTGATGTACATGTTTAGGACCTATGACCGTACCCAGTCCCGACCGTTTGCCGAGCAATAGGGTCGCAATCGGCGCCGAACATGTACTATGTACGGGCATTGTCCAAACCCATAACCCAAAGGACCCCATCTTGCCCGTCGTCGCCGCTGTAACCGTTACCTCACATGCCTCGGATGCCATGGTCGCCATCCCATTTTGGCTCGAGATGTTCGCCGTTGTCGCTGCATCGATCTCGGGCGTGCTGGTTGCGCGCGAACACAAGCTCGACCTGGTGGGCGCGGTCGCGCTCGCGGTGGTCTGCGGTCTGGGCGGCGGTCTTTTGCGTGATATGACACTCCAGGTCGGCAACGTCTACATCCTCAACCAGCCAATGGCGCTGCCGCTCTCCATCGCCACGGCGGCCATCATCTACATCTTCCCGGCAATCGTCGATAAGCCCGACAAACTCATTCCCCTGCTCGACATCATCTCAGTCGGCATCTATGCGGCAACCGGCGCAGACAAGGCACTGGTCTACGGATTTGCACCCGTCGTTTGCATCATGATGGGCTTCTTCACCGCGGTGGGCGGCGGCATGCTGCGCGACGGTTTTATGGGCGTGGTTCCGGGCATTTTCCAACGCACTAACTTTTATGCCATCGCGGCCATCGCCGGATCGGCAAGCTATGTAAGCCTCGTCATGAGTGGCTTGGTCAGCAATGTCGCCGCGCTGGTCGTATGCGTTATCGTGACCATGAGTCTGCGCTGGCTCTCGCTGCGCTTTGACATCAAAAGCCCCACCGAAGAAGACATCGCGCGCTTTTTGCATCGCAAAAAGTAGACAGCGCGGCACGACCCTTCGAAATGCAACCGAGAGGTTCTTTTAGAGCGCCCGCGCGTTGGGTACCCTGTTAGATACATGTCGAGTATCTAACGAAGGATTCACTATGCCCTGCAACCCAGCACCGTCGACCCAGCGCCGTAAAGCGCAGGCCCGCATCGTCCTCCTATTCGCACTGATTGCGCTTGCGCTGACCGTACTTCCCACGGCGTCATTCGCCGGCACAGACACCGCGGGCAACGTACTCGCAACCGAAGCTGACTCAAATCCGTCTGGCGCCGAGGGCGACCTGTACTGGGCCGGCCAAAACCTTAACCTGGACGATGCCTCTATCGACCGCGATATTATCGCAGCGGGCGACAGCCTATCGATTCGCGACTGCACCGTAGACGGAGCCGTTCGCCTGGCGGCGCGCACCATCGATATCTCCAAAACCGCCATCGATGGCAGCGTGACGGTAGCCGGTCAGCACGTCGTGCTCAACACCGGTAGCACCGCCAACTGTTTTTACGCGATGGGCGAGACGGTTGCCCTGCGCGGCTCTGCCAAGTCGGCAGCGCTCGCGGGCAGTACGGTAACCATCGACGGCACCGTCGATGGCGATGTCGAGGTCTGGGCCGACAAACTCATCCTGGGCAAAAATGCCCGCGTCACCGGCACGGTGAACGCCCACATTTCCGAGGATCCCGAGCGGGCCGGGGGCGCTCAGGTCGGGGCCCTCAAGATCGACCGCACCGAGAACGAAAACACCTCTACGATTAACGACGTCATCGGCGGCATCGTCGCCGCGGCGCTCTCGACCTGCTTTGTCGCCCTGCTGCTCGAGCTCGTCTTTCCGCGCGCGACTGCCAGCGCCGCCGGTATGCTTCGCCAACACCCCGCCCCGCTATGGATGAGCGGTCTTTTGGGCACGGTGGCCGCCGTTCCCGCCGTCTTGCTGCTCATCATCTCGATTGCAGGTCTGTCGCTCGCCGGAGCCCTCATGTGCGCCGTAATCGGCATCGCTCTGGTCTCGGCGGCATTTACGGGCACCGCGATCGCACGCATAGTCGGACACAACCAGAACCGCTACGCCATGGCCGCCGTGGGCGGTATCGCCGCGGGCGCACTCACGGCACTTCCCCTTATGGGCAACTTTGTCAGCGGCATAGCCTTCGTCTTTACGCTCGGCTACGTCATCCAGATCATCTGGCGCAACGCCCGCCTCAAGCCGCAGCAGGCCGCCAACACTCCGGGCCTTCCCTCCGCCTAGCCGTCAACCCCACAAAGGGAACAGGTACCTTCGTGGGGGCGCAGACCAGCTCAATCCCTGTGCACCAAAAAGGGCACCGACCACGATGGTCGGCGCCCTTTCTTGTTAGTCGCTATAAAGCCCAGCGCTTATTTGTTGACCTGACCGGCGCGGACGGCGGCCTTCTTGCGGTCGGTGGCATTGAGCAGACGCTTGCGCAGGCGGATGTTCTTGGGAGTGATCTCCACCAGCTCGTCGTCGGCGATGTACTCCAGCGCCTCCTCCAGCGAGAAGGTGCGGGGCGGCACCAGCTGGACGGAGATATCGGAGGTCGAGGAACGCTGGTTGCCCAGGTTCTTGGTACGGGCGATGTTGACGACCATGTCGCCGGCCTTGCTGCGCTCGCCCACGATCATGCCCTCGTAGCACTCGGTACCCGGCTCAACAAACAGCTGGCCGCGCTCCTGCAGCGTGCCCAGAGCGTAGGCAACGGCTTTCTCGGTGGTCATGGAGATCATGGCGCCGTTCTGGCGGTTGCCGATCTCGCCGGCATAGGGGCCGTACTCCAGGAAGGTGTGGTAGAACACGCCCTCGCCGTGAGTGACGTTCATGATGCGGTTCTTAAGACCCATGATGCCGCGGGTCGGGATCTTAAACTCGAGGTGCGTCACGATACCCGAGGTATCCATGCTCGTCATGATGCCGCCGGAGGTGCCGAAGACCTCAACGACCTTGCCCGAATACTCGTCCGGGCACTCGACGACGGCCTGCTCGACGGGCTCCATCTTATTGCCGTTCTCGTCCTTCTTAAACAGAACGCGGGGACGGCCGACCTGGAACTCAAAGCCCTCGCGACGCATGGACTCCATCAGGACGGACAGGTGCAGAATGCCGCGGCCCGAGACCTCGACGCCGCTCTTGTCCTCGAGCTCCTCGATCTTCATGGTCACGTTGTTCTCGGCCTCGTTGAACAGGCGCTCCTTGAGCTGACGGGCACCCACGATGTCGCCGTCGCGGCCGACGAGCGGGGAGGTCGAAGCCTCAAATACGATGGACAGGGTCGGCGGGTCGATCTCGATGGGCTCGAGCTCGACAGGGTTCTCGGGATCGGTGTAGACATCGCCGATATCGGTGCGGTCAATACCCACGACAGCAGCGATATCGCCGGCGCCGACTTCCTGGCACTCGGTACGACCCAGGTAGTCGAAAGTAAAGAGCTGCTTGACGGTAGCGGTAGCGCTGGAACCGTCGTTCTTGACGACCAGGATCTGATCGCCCTGGTGGATGGCGCCGGAGTACACACGGCCGATACCGATGCGGCCGACGAAGTTGGAGTGGTCGATGGTCACACACTGCATGGCCAGCGGGGCGTTCTCGTCAACCTCGGGCGCGGGCATGTCATCGATGATCATATCGAGCAGCGGATACATATCCATGTTGCCGCCGTTGGGATCAAGGCGGGCAAAGCCATTCATGGCGCTGGCGTAGACCACGTGCTCCATGGCGAACTCAAGCTGGTCGTCGGTGGCACCCAGGTCGGCCATAAGGTCCAGGCAGTCGTTGTAGGCCTTCTCGGGGTTGGCGCCCGGACGGTCGATCTTGTTGATGACGATCATGATCTTGAGGCCGGTGTCGATAGCGTGACGCAGCACGAAGCGGGTCTGGGGCATGGGGCCCTCAAAGGCATCGACCAGCAGCAGGGCGCCGTCGGCCATACGCAGCACGCGCTCGACCTCGCCGCCAAAGTCAGCGTGGCCCGGGGTGTCGATGACGTTGATCTTAACGTCCTTGTACTCGATAGAGATGTTCTTGGCGAGAATCGTAATGCCGCGCTCGCGCTCCTGGTCGTTAGAATCCAGGACGCGGTCCTCGACCTGCTGGTTGGCACGGAAGGCGTCCGTGGCACGCAGGAGCTTGTCGACCATCGTCGTCTTGCCGTGGTCGACGTGAGCGATGATGGCGATGTTCCTCAGATTGTCTACGCGCATGTAGTTCCCCTATCTTCTATCTATATACAACCGGCACGCGTATGCGACCCGCCCAGTAACACAACGCTCGGCGGGAATTTTGAGCCTTTTACCGAAAACTCGTTTATTTTAGCGATTTTAGATAAGAGGGGTTTCCTCGCCTGCAGGTTCAGGGTCGCTCCACATAAAACCATCGCCGGCGCCCACACCTTCGTACAGTACATATGCCGAAAAGCCGCTCTCGAGCGTCGTCTCAAAGAAACTCACAAGCAGGGCGTCATGGTAGCCGCCATCGATCTCGACACAACCGGTGTAGCCGATGGCGTAACGGGCGATGCGACCCAGGCCCTCGTCCTTAAGGCCCATCTTGTGCTCGGAGATAAAGTTGGTGGCGGCCTCGAGGCATGCCTCCTCGCCGTCCTCGTCGAGTGCCGCCAGATAGCGGTTGGACGCGGCATCCTCGATCGCAACGACAACACCGGGGTTCTCACCAGCGGCAAGATCGTCTAAAAATGCCCCGATGAGGTCGCACACCATGGCGTCGAGCTCGGCGGAGACGTTTCCGGCGTCCTGCATATCCTGTGCCATTTTTAGACCTTCCCATCGAGTCCGGCGTCGTTACATCTCTTGTGCCTCGGCAGCGATCTTGGCGGCGGCGTCACGGGCGCGCATCATATCGGCCGCGCGCTTATCGAGTACCTTGATCTGGTTGGTCAGCATCACGGCATCGACCACGCCCCAGATGACCAAGCCCGTCGAAATCGAAAACCCAAGCGCACCAACTGTACCACGAAGGCGCGATGAGATTACCGCGACAAGTGCGGAAGCGGCAACCATCTTGATAAAGGAGGCACGGCGCTCGCGAAGCGTACGGACCTGCGTCACGTAGGCGATGCGGGCGGCCTCGGATGCCTCCGAGCGCATCTGGGCCTCGCGGGCAATGGCGGCGGCTTCGGCTGAAACGCCGCGACCCATCAGTGCACACTCCGTCTCATGGCTACCCGTCATTTAAAAATCATCGGGCGAGAGCGTATGGACGAACTCGTCGAACTTCTCAAATTCCTGCTCGTCATCGACTTCCTCGGCAACCGGAGAGACGGTCCCCAGGCGGTTCATGATGTCGTCCTCAACAAACATGGGAGCATTGCTGCGCACGGCGAGGGCGATGGCATCGCTCGGACGCGCATCGATCCTATGCTCGTTGCTGTCGGCCAAAACAACGACCGTCGCATAGAACACGGGAGGCTCGGCACGGACAATCTCGATGCGCTCGAGTTTTGCATCCAGGGCATCAAGCGTGTCGAGCAGCAGGTCATGGGCGATCGGGCGCTCGGCACGACCGCTGTCGATACCGCGGCTAATAGCCGCAGCCTCAAACGAACCAGTTTGGATAGAAAGGGAGCGCAACGGCGCGGGGGAGTCCGATTTGCTGCAGCGCTCGCGAAGTACGATAAGCGATGGCACGGGACCGGCGGCCATGACGATGGTCTCTATGTCGACACGAACCATGGAACACCTCCGGTACGTAGCGGTTAACACGCGGCGCCTTCGCCGCATTGAATAGCTATACTACCCAATCTTTCGCACAGCACACAAAACCAAAATGAGTTTTATCACACACAAGAAAAAAGCCCCGAGGCCATGCCTCGAGGCTCTTCACAGTTTTGATGGTGGACCTGACAAGATTCGAACTTGTGACCTCCCGGTTATCAGCCGGACGCTCTAACCAACTGAGCTACAGGTCCATCATGGTGGAGGTTAGGGGGATCGAACCCCTGACCTCAGGCTTGCAAAGCCCGCGCTCTCCCAGCTGAGCTAAACCCCCACGGAGACAGTAATAAACACCCCAGCGGCGACTCGGCTCTCGCTGGGGTGTTTATTGCGAAAGAAAGTGGTGGACCTGACAAGATTCGAACTTGTGACCTCCCGGTTATCAGCCGGACGCTCTAACCAACTGAGCTACAGGTCCATCGCGCAAGGGATATATTAGACGAGTCGTTACGCGCGCGTCAACAACTTTTTTGAAAATCTTTGGAGTGTGCCCGCCGAGTGGGCGAGATGGGTTAGGTTTGCTGCTCGGGCAGTCCTGCGCAAGACGAAGGCCACATTAAGTGGCCTTCTTTGCGTGCGGAACTCGCGACAAACCTAACCCATCTCGCCCACTCGGCGGGCACGGGGTCCAGGATTGTCAAAAAAGCGGTCGGCGCGCAGTGCGCCGACCGCCGATATATGGGGTCTGATATTTTCTACCAGCTAGGGCCTCTTACTCGTCTAGGAGATCCTCTGGTATGTCGTTGCCGTCGCCTAGATCGACTGGGGTCTTTTCGGCATCGACCGTTGCCTCGGCCTCGGCGCCTTCGCCTTCGGGCTTTTCCTTAGCTGCCGTCATGCGGGCGACAGCGCACACACGGTCGTTGTCGTCGACGGTCATCATCTTGACGCCCTGGGTGGCTCGGCCGGTCCGGCTAATCTCATCGGTCTTGACGCGAATGACCGTCGCGCCTTCTGTCACGATGAACAGCTCGTGCTGCGGACCCACCGTCTTCATGGCCGCGAGGTTTCCCTTGCGCTCGGTCATCTGGATGGTGTAGACGCCCTGGCCGCCGCGGTTCTGCTCCGGATAGTCCGCGACCGGCGTGCGCTTGCCGTAGCCGCGCTCGGTGATGACAAACAGGTCGCCGTTGCCGTTGGTAACCTCCATACCCAAAACGCTCACGCCGTCCTTCATGCTAATACCGCGAACGCCGCTGGTGTCGCGTCCCGTGGCGCGAACCTGGTCCTCGGGGAACATGATCGCCTTGCCCGCAGTGGTGGCCAGGATGATCTTGTCGCCCTCGCGCACACGGCGCACGGCGAGCAGCGCGTCGTCGTCTCTCAGATTGATGGCGATCAGGCCATCACGGCGGCTGCGGTCGTAAGCGCTCATCACGGTCTTCTTGACCATGCCGCTCTTGGTGGCAAACATCAGGTACTCGTCGGCGGGGAACTCGCGGCAGCTGATGACACTCGCGATCTTCTCGCCTTCCTCAAAGGGCAGCAGGTTGACGATCGCGGTGCCGCGCGCCTGGCGCGTACCCACCGGCAGCTCGTGCACCTTCAGGCGGTAGACCTTGCCCTTGCTCGAGAAGAACAGCACGTACTCGTGCGTGGATGCGATAAACATCTCGTCGATGACGTCGTCCTCTTTAAGGTTGACGCCCGACACGCCCTTGCCGCCGCGCTTCTGGGCGCGGTAGGCAGCCACCGGGATGCGCTTCACGTAGCCGGTGTGGGTGATGGTCACGACCATGTCCTCGTCGGCGATGAGGTCCTCGACATCCAGATCCTTTTCGACATGGCTGATCTCGGTGCGGCGTTTGTCGCCGAACTTTTTCGAAATCTCGCGCATCTCCTCCTTGATGACGCCCAGGATCTTCTCCTCATGCGCCAGCAGGTCCTCGTAGTAGGCGATGGCGCGGCGCAGACCGTCCAGCTCTTCCTGGATCTTGTCGCGCTCCAGGCCAGTCAGGCGGCGCAGCTTCATCTCGAGGATGGCCGTGGTCTGCTCGGGCGTAAAGCCAAAGCGCTCGATCAGGCGGCCGCTTGCCTCGGAGTCGGTCTGCGAGGAACGGATAATGCTGATGACCTCGTCGATATGGTCGAGAGCCATCAGATAGCCCTCGAGGATATGGGCGCGCGCCTGGGCCTTCTTAAGGTCAAAGCGGGTGCGGCGGGTGACGACGTCAACCTGGTGGTCGATGTAGTGCTGCAGCATCTCGCGCAGGCTCAGGCATTTGGGAACGCCGTTGACGAGCGCCAAGTTGTTGGCGCCAAAAGTCGTCTGCAGCGAGGTGTACTTATACAGGTTGTTGAGCACGACCTGCGGAATGACGCCCTTCTTGAGCTCGATGACCAGACGGATGCCCTTTTGGTTGGACTCGTCGCGCATGTCCGAGATGCCCTCGATGCGCTTGTCGTTTACGAGCTGGGCGATCTTCTCCTGCAGGGTGCCCTTGTTGACCATGTAGGGAATCTCGGTAAAGACCAGGCGGCTGCGACCGGTCTTGGTGGATTCCACGTGGGCCTTGGCACGCACGGTAATGGAGCCGCGACCGGTCTCGTAGCTCTGCCTAATGCCGGCGCTGCCCATGATGATGGCGCCGGTGGGGAAGTCCGGACCGGGCATGATCTGCATAAGCTCGTCGACGGTGGCGTCGGGATTGTCGATCAGGTAGCAGGTGGCCTCGATCGCCTCGGTGAGGTTATGCGGGGCGATATTGGTGGCCATGCCGACGGCGATGCCCTGACTACCGTTGACCAGCAGGTTGGGAAAGCGCGCGGGCAGCGCCACGGGCTCGGCGAGCGACTCGTCGTAGTTGGGCTGCCAGTCGACGGTATCCTTTTGCAGGTCGCGCAGCAGCTCCATGGCAGGCTTTGCCAGGCGGCTCTCGGTATAACGCATGGCCGCCGCGCCGTCGCCATCGATGTTGCCGAAGTTGCCGTGGCCATCGATGAGCGGTGTGCGCATGGAGAACCACTGCGCCAGACGAACCATGGCCTCGTAAACCGCGGAGTCACCGTGCGGATGGTACTTGCCGATAACTTCGCCGACCGTCCAGGCCGACTTCTTATGCGGGCGGTTGGGGTAGATGCCGCTCTCGTTCATGGCGTACAGGATGCGGCGGTGCACCGGCTTTAGGCCGTCGCGCACGTCCGGCAGGGCGCGCGCCGTGATGACCGACATCGAGTACTCGATGAACGACTGCTTCATCTCGCGGCCGAACTCCGAAATCTGGAGCTGACCGCCGTTGACATCCTCGCCGGCCGAGGCGCCGCGATCGACCGCACCGAAGCTCTCCTCGAGCTCGGCGTCGTCATCCTCATCCTCTTCATCCTCGGCGTCGGGGTTATAGGAATCCGGATCGCCGTCCTCGCCCTGCTCAGCGCGGGCGAGCAGGCGCTTCAGATCATCGGGCATGCCGGCGTCGCCGGCCTCGTCCATACCCTCGTTGTTGTTGATATCGTCTGCCACGTTACCTCCTCATGGTTTGCGTGGTCCATTAGTTCCCTACCACGGAGACGGATTACCGGGAACACCGGATAACTCTCCTAGGTTTTCCAGGTGCCCCAGGTTGCCCTGAAGGATGAGGGCGCACGCCTTGCGTGCGGCGCCCGAAATCCTGAAGGGCAAGATGGGGTGCCTGGGAAAGCTAGGCGTCCAAGAAGCGTGCGTCGTGGGCGTGCTTCTCGATGTACTCGCGGCGATAGCCGACCTCGGAACCCATGAGCTCGCGCACGGCGCGGTCCGCCACCACGGCGTCCTCGATCGACACGCGCTGCAAAATGCGGGTCTTGGGGTCCATCGTCGTCGAGGCAAGCTGCTTGGGGTCCATCTCGCCCAGGCCCTTGTAGCGCTGGACGGTATAGCCTTTGCGCTTCTTGGTGATCTTGCCGTCTTTGGCCTTGCCGTCCTCGTCGTTGTCGTTGGGGTTCAGGCCCAGGCTCTGAATGGTGTCGCGCAGAATCTCGTCTTCGGGCTGGCGGCCGTTGGGATACACGTAATGGATCTTGTTACGCACCTTAATGCCAAAGATGGGCGGGCAGGCAACATAGACATAGCCGGCATCGATCAGCGGGCGCATGTACTTGTAGAAGAACGTCAGCAGCAGGATGCGGATATGCGCACCGTCAACGTCTGCATCGGTCATGATGATGATCTTGTGGTAGCGCGCCTTGCTGATATCGAAGTCGCCACCGTCGCCGGCGCTCGTCGTGACGCCGCAGCCGATCGCGGTGATCAGGGATTGGATGGTGTCGCTCGAGAACGCGCGGTGGTCACCCACGCGCTCGACGTTCAAAATCTTGCCGCGCAGGGGCAGAATCGCCTGGATGTCTCGGCGACGGCCGTCCTTGGCCGAACCGCCTGCCGAGTCGCCCTCTACGATAAAGAGCTCGGTCAGCTCGGCATCGCGCACCGAGCAGTCGGCGAGCTTGCCGGGCAGCGACGCCGTCTCGAGCAGACTTTTGCGACGGGTCGCCTCGCGCGCCTTGCGGGCGGCGTTGCGGGCCTTGCAGGCCTGCTGGGCCTTCTTGACGATCTCGCGGGCGGGCTTGGGGTGCTCCTCCAGATAATCGGTCAGTCCATCGGTCACGATCTTGAGCGTGAGCGCGCGCATGTAGGAGCTGCCGAGCTTGGCCTTGGTCTGGCCCTCAAACTGCGGATCGGGCAGTTTAACCGAAATGACGGCCGAAAGGCCCTCGCGCACGTCGTCACCACTCAGGTTGGCGTCCTTCTCCTTGAGCAGGTTCTGCTTGCGGGCGTAATCGTTAATCACGCGGGTGAGGGCGGTGCGGAAGCCCTCGAGATGCATGCCGCCCTCGGGGGTGTAGATGTCGTTGGCAAACGACATGACGTTCTCGCCATAGCCGGCATTCCACTGCAGGGACACCTCGACCTCGCCCATCTTGGTCACGGGCGCATCCGGATCCGATTTACCCTCGATATAGATGGGCTCCTTAAAGGCCTCGGGGACGTCTTTGCCGTCGTTGAGGAACTTAACGAAGTCGATGATGCCGCCCTCGTAGCAGAACTCCTCCACGTGGGGAGTCGCCTCGCGCTCGTTGGTCAGCACAATCTTTAGATTCTTATTGAGGAACGCCGTCTCTTGCAGACGGTTGTGCAGCGTATCGAAATCGTAGACACAGGTCTCGAAGATCTCGTCGTCGGGCCAGAAGCTGACGGTGGTACCCGTCGAATCCGAGGTGCCCACGACCTCCATCTTCTTGACGGTCTTGCCGCGCGAGAACTCCATCTCGTAGACGCTGCCATCGCGGCGCACCTGCACGACCACGCGCTTGGACAGCGCGTTGACGACGGAGATGCCCACGCCGTGCAGGCCGCCCGAGACCTTGTAGGCCGAGTTATCGAACTTACCGCCGGCGTGCAAGATCGTCATAACGACCTCGAGCGTCGGGATCTTCTTGATGGGATGCTCGTCGACGGGGATGCCTCGCCCGTTGTCGACGACCGTGATGGAGTTGTCGGCGTGGACCGTCACCTGAATCTCGGTGCAGAAACCGGCCATGGCCTCGTCAACGGAGTTGTCAACGATCTCCCACACCAGGTGATGCAGGCCGCTGGCGCTCGTCGAGCCGATGTACATGCCCGGGCGCTTACGAACGGCCTCGAGACCTTCGAGAATCTTAATCTCGCCGCCATCGTAATCGTTTTCGTTTGCCACACGTCCTCCTTCAGCTAAGAAAATGTGTACAGCCTTACTAGTTTATCGTAAAAAAATACCCTCGGGAACGAGGGTATTTGGCTCTACAAGGCCACCAGATGCGATTTAAGGCTCTTTTTTGCTTTGCACGCCCTTGGCCCACTCGGCACTAGCTCTCATGGCATTCTCGAGGGCCTCGCGCAGTTTTTGATCTTCGATGGGCGCCACTTGGCGCTCAATCTCGCCGCGTTCGGCCTCGCTGAGATCGGCGTGCGGAGCCGGCGGGCGCTCGGTCACGGCTGGGCGCAGGCGCTCCTTGGCAGCCGGCGGCGTGTGACCGGGCGCGGTCGTTTTGAACACCAGGCCGTCCACATGCGCGCCGGCCCGCTCCATGCGTGCCCGGATGATCTCGCGCAGCAGCGTCATCTCCTGCGTCCACGAGGGCGAATCGAGATACACCAGCAGCTCATTGGACTCGGGCAGGTAGCGCAGGCCCGTCACGTGGCGTCCCTCGCGCGTGCCCGAGCACACCGCATTCCAGGCGCGATAGACCGCACGAGATTCCTCTGCAGCCTCCATTTGCGCGCGGCGCTCAGGTGTCGCGGCCGCCAGGATGCGCTGACGCTCGGCATCCAAAAAGCCGCCAAAGGCAACCGTTCCGTTCTCGCGCTCGTAATTAGCACGTCTCACCCATGCTCACCACCTTGGCTCGATCAAGCAGGTCATCGGTAAAATACCCCAGATTGGTGGTGGTTATGACCGTCTGGATATCATCACCGATCAGCTGCAGAAAAGCGTCTCGCCGCCCGGCATCGAGCTCGCTCATCACGTCGTCCAAAAGCAGCAGTGGCGCGGTGCCCAGGATATCGCGCGCCACGGCCACTTCTGCCACCTTCCAGGCAAGCACCAGCGTTCGCTGCTGGCCCTGGCTGGCAAATGAACGGGCCGATCGGCCCGCGACGGAAAACTCAATCTCGTCGCGATGCGGACCCACAAGCGTCACGCCGCGGCGCATCTCCTCATCGGCACGCTCATCGAGGGCCGCGAGCATATGCTCGTATGCCCAGTCCTTAAGTTCCTCGCGCCCCTCGGTTTGAGGCAAATCCCCCAGCGTGGACACATAGGACACGCCTGCGTCCTCACCGGACGCCACCTGCCCATACGCGGCGCGCACATGGCCTGCCAGTCGGTCGAGCAGGGCCAAACGATGTACGAGCAGGGCTGACCCGGCGCGGGCGATGGAGTCATTCCATGCGCCGAGCATCTCGCGGCAGCACCAGGTCTCCTTGAGTAGAGCGTTGCGCTGTGTCACGCAACGCCCGTAGGTGCTCGCCAGGTCGGCGTAACGGGCGCTCAGCTGAACGCCAAAGTCATCGAGGGCGGCGCGGCGCACACTGGCACCGCGTTTGACCATATCCAGATGATCGGGGCAAAACAGCACGCTCGGCAAAACCCCGCGCACGCCGGCGGCCGAACATCTCTTGCCGTTACGGCTAAACGAGCGCTTGCCGTCCTCAACGCCCAGCCCCATATCGAGCACGCGGCCATCGCCCTCGAGTCTCAACTCGAGCCTGCACGAGCCTGCGTCGTCGTGCACGAGCTCGGTAGCGGTGGGATGTCTAAACGAGGCGCCGCTCGTCAAAAGCTGCAGCGCCTCTATAAGGTTGGTCTTTCCCGCCGCGTTGGGCCCCGCAAGCACCGTCACGCCCTCGTCCAGGTCAAGACGGTAGCTATCGAAACTGCGGTAGCGCGCGACGGAAAGGTTGCGGGCAAACATGGTCATGGCGCAGCGCTAGATGCGAACCGGCATGACCAGGTACAGGTAGTTGATCTTGTCGTAGGACTTAAAGATACCCGCCTGCGAGTAGCTCTTGAGCTCCAGCGTGATCTCCTTCTCCTTGGACAGGGCATTGAGGCAGCCAAAGATGTAGTGGTAGTTAAAGGCGATGGTGCCCGACTCGCCCTCGGCCTCGACATCGATCGTCTCCTGCGCCAGATCCTGGTCATTGGAGATGGAGGACAGGCCCATCTGACCGTTCTCGACATCAATCTCGAACTTGACGGCGGGGTTCGCGCTCGCGATGACCGCCACGCGCTTGAGGGCGGCATTAAAAGCCGCCACGTCGATCTTGACGCTCGTCACGCACGAATCGGGGATGAGCTGCTTGTAGTTGGGGTACACGCCTTCGATACGGCGCGACACATAGGTGGTGTTGCCGGCCTCAAAGACAACCTGGGTGTCGGTGGCGCCGATCATGATGGTCGCCTGGCTGGCCATGATGCTCAGGGCGTCGTTGAAGGCGTCGGCCGGAACGTTGAGCTCAAAGGACCCCTCGAGCGTCGAGGTCTCGACCTGGGTGTCGCATACAGCCAGACGGAAGGAGTCGGTTGCCACCAGGCGCACGGTGTTGTTCTCGACCTTCATGTGCACGCCTCCCAGGATGGGGCGGGCCTTATCGGTCGAAGTGACGCGCCACACGCGGCCGACCATCTCGGACAGGATATCGGTCGGGAGCTCCACCGCACTTTCGATGGCATAGGCGGGAAACTCGGGGAAATCGTTGGCGTCGAGCGTGTTGAGGCGGAAGGAGCTCTTCTCGCATCCGATCAGCACCTGACGCTCCGAGAGCTCAAAGGTAACCGGGGCGTCGGGAAGGGTCTTCGTAATGTTCGAGAGCATCTTGCAGGGAATCACCATCTCGCCCTCTTCTTCGACATGCGCGGCAATGCGATGACGAATCGAGATGGTGTAGTTAGAGGTTTGGAATTCCAAGATGCCGTCCTGCGCCTTAACGAGCACGCCCGACAGGATGGGAAGGGTAGATGCCGAAGCGACGCCTTTCATAACGACGCCGATGGCTTGCGTGAGCGAGCTTTGGCTGACGGTGAACTTCATCTTTTAATACCTTTCTATAGATATAAATATCTTAATAATAGTAATAGCACTGACGAAACTGTTGATTACTCCCAAAAGCGCTGGTCAACCCCAAAAAGAGAATCGACAGCGCCCTGTGCGCAACCGACCGTGTTTTCCACGTTCAAAACCTGCGGAAAACTTTTCATCGCCTTGGGGTGAGTTTTAGACACGTTATGCCCGGCGTTTCGACAAGTTTTCAACAGGTGTCTCTATTTCCCTACGAACGCAGTGTAATTTTATCTCGTAGCGATTTGAGATCCTCGGTTACGGTGCGGTCTTCCTGAATCATCTTCTGAACCTTTTTATAGCTCGTGCTGACGGTTGAGTGGTTGCGGTTGCCAAACTCCGCGCCCACCGCCGTAGTCGTCATCTCGCACATCTCGATGGCCAGATATATGGCGATATGGCGGGCTTTGGCTATGTTGGCATTGCGGCGCGGGCCGATGAGCTCCTCGTGCGTCACGCCGTATTGCTCCTCGATGACAGACTGGACCGTCTGCACGTTGATCTTCTTGGCCGACGTGTCGAAGTACTGGCTTGCGATGGCGTCGATGTCGTCGAAGCTGAGCTCGCTGCCCTCGCGTTCGCGGTCTCCCGCCTCGCCGGCACAGCGTTCGCAAAAGCTCTCGAGTTCGCGAATGTTGGTTCCCGAGACTTCTGCCATGTGCTTAAAGTGCTCGTCGGTCAGATGCCCACCATCGCCGCCATAGGCCGCCAGCAGCGAGTCGTCACCCGCCTCGGGTGCGGCGGCTATCGTGTTCTCGTAGTAGCGCTGCAAGATCTTGTATTTCATCTCGTAGCTGGGCTCCGCCACCAAACAGAGCATACCGGCGTTAAAACGGCTGGTAAGGCGTTCGTCCATGCTCAGGTCTTTGGGTGCGCGGTCGGCTGCGATGACGACTTTTTTGTTGTTGCGGATAAACTCGTCCATGAGCTGGAAGAAGTAGTCCACGCTCGCGCGCTTGCCGATGATGTTTTGAATGTCGTCGATAATGAGCACGTCCACGCCATGGTATGCCTGCATGATGGGGGCGTTGCTTTTCTTTTGGCGGTCGAACTCCGTCATCAGGTCATCGAGGTATGCCTGCGAGTTGGCGTACTTCACCTTGATCTCGGGCGACTTTTCGGCGAGCTCGTTTTTGATGGCGAGCAGCAGATGGGTCTTGCCCAGCCCCGATTTGCCATAGATGAACAGGGATGTGCATGTGCCGCGTTCGTCCGCGAGCGCGGCAAACTTGAGCGCCGAGCGATAGGCATGGCTGTTTTCGGGGCCGTAGACAAAGTTTTCGAAGGTGAATTTCGAGTTGGCCGCGAGGGGTGCGCCGTCAGCGTTTTGCTCGGCCGGCGCCGCAGCTGCGGGGGCACTCGTGGGCGATGTAGAGGCTGGTTTTGCACTCTTTTCGGGCGCACCGCCTTTCATCTGGTTCATCATGCGGCGGAAATCGTCGGCCGAAAGCGTGTTTTTGATTGCGATGCCCGAATCCTCGACCGGTGTTGCGTCGTGCGCGATATGCATGTGTGTGGCAGCGGGCATGGGGGCTGCCCACGCCGAGACGGCGGGCATGGTTTCACGGGAAACATCGTCGTTTTGATGCTCGGGAGCCGACACTGCGGCGGCAGCCGGCGCCGCCGGGGGGACGACGGATGCCGCGGGTACGGCATTATCTGCCGCGGTGCCCTGCGGTGCCACGATGTTGAGCGCGATCGGCGCAAAGGCGATCTCTTCCAGGTACGCCTCGATGGTCGGCTGATGCTTTTTGAGCTGAGCGATGGCAAATCGTGAGGGGGCCTCAATCGTCAAGGTGTCCTCGGTCAGGCTCACGGCGCGCGATTGCCCCAGCATGTTGATGAGGCGCGCATCTTGGCCGTCGCGCTGACAAAAGGCGATGGCATCCCCCAGGATGATGCTTGCTTCCTCGTCCACTGTCTCTCCCGTTCCTTAAGCCTGAGCCCGCACGCGAGCGCTTCCAATTTCGGTCAGATGGTATTTCTGCCCATGTTTGACCACCAAGCCCGCCTGTGCCAAATCGTTGAGCGTGCGCGACCAGGTGGGTGCGGAGTTTCCAAACGCCCGCGCCAAGTCCGTTGCGCCGCACTCTTGATGTTGGGCCAGATACCCCAATGCGGCGTTGCCGCGTTCGCTTACAAACACGTCCGGCTGCGGTTGTGCGTATTGATTCGCCGCATTAGGATACATCATTTGAGCTGCTGGTTGTTGAGAACTCTGCATGGGCGGCACCTGCTGTTGAAAACTTTGCGGCCACTGTTGGTAAGGCTGCGGCGGCATCTGCTGGGACCAAGGGTTAAATTGCCCCTGCGGCATCTGCTGATACGGCTGCTGGTATCCCTGAGGGTACTGCTGCGGATACGGCTGGGCATATCCCTGCTGCGGCATATATTGGGGAGGATACCCTTGGGGGTACGGTTGGTAGCCCATTTGCTGGACGTTTGGCATCGCCGTCGTCTGCTGCATGGCGCCTGCGTCCGGATCTGCCGAGCTTATGGTCTCCGGCATGCTTTGCGCTGCGTTGCCCAGCTGTGTCTGGGGGTCTTGCATGGGAAAAGCTCCAGGTTGCTGCATGTGCGTCACGGGTTGCTGCATCTGCTGCGCTATCACAGGCTGCTGTGCAAACGTGTCGGGTAGGGGGTATGCTGACTGCTCCGTCTCGGGGCGCACGGCGGCCCCTCGCCCTCCGGCTCGCTCGATTTCCTGCACGCGTTTGGGGTCCAGGCTTACCGTGACCACGGTGCCGTTGCCCATGTTGTCCTCGATGGATACGGCGCCGCCGGCGTTTTCCAGGTATTCCTGCACCATGGGAAACCCGGCTCCGGTTCCGCGGATGTATCGCTTCATGTTGCTGTTTGCGCTGGTAACGCCAAAGTCGAAGGCGCGTTCTTTGTCGTCGATCCCCGGTCCCTGGTCTGCGAATCGGATAGTGTCGCCGCCGTCTAGGATCGAGATGATGGGCTCTGCAAAGTGGGCGTGGATAAAGTTTTCGACAATCTCGCGGATAACCATGAGCGAGATGTGCCCGCCCTGCTCTTTCATGCACTGGTAGACGGTGTTGGTTGTCTCTTCCAGATAGGTGCGCACGTCCTTCGGTTCGATGACGATGACGCGCGGCGTCGACAGCATGTCGTCATAGACCGCGATGCGTGCCGCATACATGGCACCCTGCGCTTTCGCAGCGGCCTGCTCTTCCTGGCCGCGCTTTTCGCGCACGCCGGTGATGTGCTCGTTGTCAGGTGCCGGGTCTCCGGAATCGACCATGGTGTAAAAGTCGTCAGACATGCCGCTCGCAATCTTTCAAAAGGTTTCGAACAAATAGTAGCTCACCGCGCAATGTTTCTCATCTTTCGACAACTTTTCAAAACCTGTTGAAAACTTTGGAAAACGGGCGAAAAGTTCTTAACATTGCCAACATGACCTGTTGAAAACTCGATGAAATATCGTGAAAAGTTGCCATGCGGCGCACATCTCGGTTGAGCTTATGGGGGAACCGTGTGAACTACGCAACCTTTTACCTTTGATTTCTTGACATTTGAACATTGATTTCCCTACAATCTTCAAGCTCACGTGTCTATATCTGCGTCCGCGCTCCCGCGGACACTCGAAATGCAGCAGGAGGAACTTAAGATGAAGCGTACGTATCAGCCTAATAAGCGTAAGCGTGCCAAGACCCATGGCTTCCGTGCCCGTATGGCCACCAAGGGTGGTCGTGCCGTGCTCGCCCGTCGCCGCGCCAAGGGCCGCAAGCGTCTCACTGTCTAGCAGCGATACACACATCTCGCATGAAGACTATTAAGTCTCGGCAAGATTTCGAGCATGTGTTCAGTCAGGGGCGTCGTTTCAATCACCCTCTGATTCGAATGACCATATGTGAATCGGTTGGCGAAGGCGACTCCGGAAGGGTCGCCTTCGTTGGTGCTAAACGGCTCGGTTGTGCAGTTGTGCGCAACCGTTCTAAGCGTGTGATGCGCGAGGCCGCCCGCAGCTGCGGATTTCCCGTTGCGGGTTATGACATCATCTTGTTCGCGACTCCCAAGACGAGGATTTCCTCGCCGCAGGAGATGGACAAGGCATTGCGTTCGCTTATGAAACGCGCCGGCATTGCCGGGGAGGAGCGATGAGCAATCACGTTTTGCGACGTGTTGCCATCGCTCCTATTCGCATATATCAACAGGTTATTTCGCCCTTATTACCTGACGCCTGCATTTACTACCCAACGTGCTCGCAATATGCCGTTCAGGCGATTGAGAAGTACGGTGTTTTGAGAGGCTGCTGGCTTGCCGTGAGGCGCATCGCTCGCTGCAATCCCCTGCACGTCGGCGGTTATGACCCTGTGCCCTAGCGGGCACTCGCTATCGGAGGAAAACTTACATGTGGGATTGGATCGTTAACATCCTTTTCGAGCTGCTCAAGCTCATCCAGACCTTTGCGGTCGACTGGGGCCTGTCCATCATCATCCTGGTGGTCATCATCCGTCTGCTGCTGACGCCGCTTATGCTCAAGTCGACCAAGTCGACGGCTCGCATGCAGGTGCTGCAGCCTAAGATGCTCGAGATCCAGGAGCGCTACGCTGACGACCCCCAGCGTCAGGCCGAGGAGATGCAGAAGTTCTACAGCGAGAACAAGTTCAATCCGCTGGCCGGCTGCCTGCCGCTTCTGATTCAGATGCCCATCCTTATTGCCCTGTTCACGCTTCTGCGCAACCTGCCGCAGTACTTTAACGAGGGCACGTTCTCGTTCTTTAACATCCTGCCCGATCTGACCACCACGCCGAGCGCCTCTTTTGCCGATGGCTTTATGGTCGCGCTGCCTGCGCTGATTTGCCTGATTCTGTTTGCCGTTCTCACCTTGATTCCGCAGCTGTATATGTCCCGCAATCAGACCGGTCAGCAGGCCCAGAGCATGCGTATGATGGCTGTTGTCATGACCGTCATGATGCTTTGGATGGGCTGGAGCCTGCCCGTCGGCGTTCTGCTGTACTACGATGTGTCTTCTGCCTGGCAGGTTATCCAGCAGATCTTCGTGACGCAGAAGGTTATCGACAAGGCTAAGGCCGATGAGGAGGAGCGCCTCAAGAACGCTCCGCTTCAGGTCGAGGTTACTCGTCGCGAGAAGAAGCCGCGCCCGCACAAGAAGAAGTAGTGGGATAGTATTCTTATTTAGGTACCTAACTTTTGGAGTTCGTTATGTCTGAAGAGATCGTCGAGGATATGCTTGAGGAGGTTGCCCCGCAGGTCGCGGGCGATTATCCCGAGATTGCACAGCGTTACAAGGCTGGTGAAGAGCTGACCGATGAGGAGCTCGACACCATTGCCGATGTCGCTATTTCTATTCTGCGTTCCATCCTTTCGCACTTCGATGCGGCGAACTCTCCCATCGATGAGTATGAGGGCGATGAGGGCGAGTTGATTCTGGACGTAACCGCTCCGGATCTTGCTGTTCTTATTGGTCGTCATGGACGCACCCTCGATGCTCTTCAGGTTATGTTCTCGCTGCTGGTGAGCCGCAAGCTTGGCTTTAGGTATCCGGTCGTCGTTGACGTTGAGGGCTATAAGAGCCGTCGACAGGACAAGGTTGCTTCTATGGCACAGTCCGCCGCCGAGCGCGCTATTCGCACTCATAAGAGTGTTTCGCTGCCGCCTATGAATGCCTATGAACGTCGACTGGTTCATATTGCCCTTCGTGGTAACGATGCTGTAGACACGCATTCTGAGGGCTCTGATCCCGATCGCCATGTTGTGATTGTTGCTCGATAAGCTTCTCGAGTCTATGCTAAGGGGACGTGGTTTCCACGTCCCCTTTTTTTGTCAAAAGTTCTCGATACACTGATTTTTGTCAGAAAGGAGCCGTCTTGTTTGTGTTAACTAATGAGCAGGCAAGTCTGATGCTGTCCCGTCTCATATCGTATTGTAAAGACTATTCTCTGAAGGTCTCCGAGGATAGCCTTCGTGTCTGTATTCAGCATCTTGATCTTGTTCTGGAAGCCAATAAGACTACCAATTTAACACGCATCCTAAATGTCGATGATGCTGCTATCCTCCATATTCTGGACTCACTTGTTTTGCTTCCCTATATTAATAAAGCTCCTGAAGGTGCTTTGCTGGATATGGGTACCGGTGCTGGCTTCCCCGGTATTCCGTTGACTATTGCAAGCGGACGGAAGGCTACCTATATCGATTCGGTTGGCAAGAAGGTTGATGCTGTTAATTCCTTTGTTAAGGAGCTTGGCCTTAAGCATGCTCATGCCGTTCACGATCGTCTTGAGGAATATGCCCGATCCCATAAGAAACAATTTGCTGTCGTTACTGCTCGCGCGCTTGCACCGTTACCAGTTCTCGTTGAGTACGCTTCTCCTTTCTTAAAAGATGGAGGCTTCTTTGTCATTACTAAGGGGAACCCGTCGGACGATGAACTTCAATCTGGCATGGCTGCTGCAAAGATATGCGGGTTTACCACACTTATGACGGATGATTTGAATTTGCCAAATGACTTGGGTCATCGTGAGTTCATAATTTTAAAAAAGTCTCGTCCGTCATCCGTTTCTCTTCCTCGTGCTAATGGCATGGCGAAGAAGAATCCGCTTGCCTAGATGTTTCACGTGAAACATAATGGATAGTGATGACTTGCTATGTTTCACGTGAAACATAGCGGGAATGTCGAATCGGAATGTTTCACGTGAAACATCCTCCGTTTAACAGCTTTAAATACACCAGGAGGGACCGTGGGATTTCGCGACGTTAAGCGTTCAAAAAGCGCAAAAGACACGCGTATCATTGCAATCATCAATCAAAAAGGCGGCGTAGGTAAGTCTACGACAGCCGTCAACCTAGCAGCTGCACTGGGAGAACAGGGTCGAAAAACGCTGATTGTTGATTTTGACCCGCAAGGCAATAGTACGAGCGGTTTTGGAATTGAAAAAGAAGACCTGGATCACTGTATCTATGATGCGTTGCTAAATGATGTTCCAGCGGAATCGCTTGTTCTTGATACAAATTGCAAAAAGGTCTTTGTGATTCCAGCTACCATCCAACTTGCTGGCGCGGAAATCGAGCTTGTAAGCGCGATTGCTCGTGAAACTCGCCTAAAAGATCTACTAGAGCCTATTCAGGATGAGTTTGACTTCATCTTTATCGACTGTCCGCCTTCGCTTGGTTTGTTAACGATTAATGCGTTGACGGCAGCAGATAGCGTTTTGATTCCAATCCAGTGCGAGTATTATGCACTCGAAGGTGTCACAAAGCTTCTTGAGTCGATGAAAATGGTTAAATCGCGCCTGAATAAGACTCTTGATACGTATGGCGTGCTTATGACGATGTATGATTCGCGTACATCGCTTTCAAATCAAGTTGTTGAAGAAGTGCAATCGTATTTTGGCGAGAAGACATTCAAAACCCTGATTCCGCGTACCGTTAAAATTTCGGAAGCACCGTCGTTCGGAGAACCGGTCATTACCTATGCGCCTCAGAACAAGGGTGCAAAGGCGTATATGAACCTTGCTAAAGAGGTGATTAAGCGTGCCTAGCTCTAAGAAGCGCGGTGGATTGGGTCGTGGACTCAATGCATTGGTCTCAGAAGCAGAATATGAGACTGGTGGATCTGCAACGTCGTCATCAAATGCCGTTCCAGAGACAAAGTTGCCAATCGAAGATATCGTTCCTAATCCAAACCAACCTCGAATTCATTTTAACGAGACTGAACTTCGAGAATTGAGTGAATCAATTCAGGAGCATGGTGTTCTGCAACCGCTTCTTGTACGTAAACATGGTAATGGCTACGAGATCATTGCTGGCGAGCGCCGCTATCAGGCTTCAAAACTAGCAGGCCTTGAAGAACTCCCCGTCATCATCAAAGATGTTGACGATGAGGAAATGCTAGCGCTGGCATTGATTGAAAACTTGCAGCGTTCTGACTTAAATCCGGTCGAAGAGGCTAAGGGGTATCGACAGCTTATCGATGCGAGCGGCATGACTCAAGAGGCCTTGTCTAAGGCTGTCAGTAAGTCTCGCTCTGCCATCACCAATTCATTGCGTCTGCTCGATCTTCCCGAGGTAGTTCAGCAGATGATCTTTGAAGGCAAGTTGACTGCTGGCCATGCACGTGCGATACTCGCAGTCCCGTATGAGGATGCTCGCATTAAGTTGGCTGAGAAGGTTGTTGCAGAAGGATTGTCTGTTCGTGCGACAGAAAACCTTGCTCCGTTGTTTTCTGCCGGAGAGACACCAAAGGCACCGCGTCCCGCGACTCCTCAGTCTTTTAAAAAGGCTGCGCGTGTTCTGCGTCAGGTTTTTAACACAAACGTTCGCGTAAAGAGCTCCCGCGGTAAGAATAAGATCGAGATTGAATTTAAGGATGAAGAGGAGCTGTCTCGCATTCTTGGTGAGATGATCCAATTTAATCAGGGAGGTCAGGATGAGGAATAAAGTTCTGACTGCTATTGCCATGGCTGCAACCGTTACAGTTGGCGCATTCGTAGGTTATAAGGTTGTGACAGACGAAGAATTACGGGGTCGTTTGCTTCGTGGAGCGCAGGATATCGTCGATACATCCAAGAAGAAAATGGATGTTATGACCGAGGATGTCGCCATGCGTACGGCTCAGGTAACTAAGAATCCCAAGATTAACCAGGATTGGGTAAACCGTCAATGGGAAAATGTAGGCTTTTAGGTACCTAACAATTACTAGCCATTTTTGAAGGGTCCTTGTCTGAGCACTAGAACAGGGACCCCTTATTTCTTGCGAAAAAGTTGTTGAACAATCGCGCGATACAGATTAATGAGAGATATGAAACAGCCCAGGTTGCAATTAAGCAACCGGGGCTGTTCGATGTTTCACATGAAACGTTTAGGTTGGACTCCCCTATGCGTTCTTTTGAACCTTGAAGCGCTGCTTGAGTTGCCCGCAAGCAGCATCGATATCGTTGCCACGAGAGTTACGGATCGTGGTCTCAATACCACGGGACTCAAGACGACGCTGAAGGTCTTCAACCTTATGAATCGGCGACGGCTTGAGAGGGCTGCCCTCGATATCGTTGAGCTGGATTAGGTTGACGTGGCACAGCGTGCCCTCGCAGAAGTCGCAGAGCGCCTGCATCTCGGGGTTAGTGTCATTGACACCCTCGATCATGGCGTATTCGTACGTCGGACGGCGGCCAGTCTTTTCGGTGTAGAGCTGAAGTGCCTCATGAAGACGAAGCAGCGTGTACTTCTTAACGCCGGGCATAATCTTGTTGCGCGTTGACTGGATGGCAGAGTGCAGCGAGACGGCGAGCGTGAACTGCTCGGGAATGTCGGCAAACTTACGAATACCAGGAATAACACCGCTGGTGGAGACGGTGAGGTGGCGCGCTCCGATACCGATGCCGTCAGGGTCATTAAGGATTCGTAGTGCCTTGAGGACCTCGTCGTAGTTGGCGAAAGGCTCGCCCTGGCCCATGAGCACGACGCTCGTCGCGCGCTCACCAAAGTCGTTAGAAACATGGAGTACCTGGTCAACGATCTCCTGAGCGGTCAGCGAGCGCTTGAGGCCGTTCAGGCCGGTAGCGCAAAAAGCGCAGCCCATGCCACAGCCGGCTTGGGTGGATACACAGACAGACAGCTTGTTTCGACGAGGCATGCCGACGGTCTCGACGGAGATGCCGTCGTGGTACTCGAGTAGGTATTTACGAGAGCCATCCTTAGACACCTGTTTGGCGAGCTCGGTCGGCGTGTCGAAGGCAAAAGCCTCCTTCAGCTGCTCGCGGAAGGCCTTGGGGAGGTTGGTCATATCGTCAAACGAACAAACGTTCTTCTCAAAAACCCATTCGATAAGCTGCTTTGCGCGAAAAGCGGGTTGGCCGAGTTCGGCGACAAGCTCGCGAATATCGTTTTGGCTCAAATCGCGAATGTCTTGAGATTTAGTCCTGGGATTCATGGAAGCCTTTCGATTTTGGGGAAACGTAGAGGGTATCGCTACAATATGGTATCAGCTGCAGAAATTATAGAGGAGGAGTCTGCCCATGCCGGGTAAAAGCCTAGAGAACATGCACGTAGCGGTCTTGGCGGGCGGCCATTCCGCCGAACGCGAGATTTCGCTCAATTCGGGAAAGAATGTCGTGGTGGCACTGAAGGAGGCCGGCTACACCTCGGTGGAGTTGCTCGACGCCGCCGCCGATGACTTTATGGTGACCATGGCGACGGGCGGCTTCGACGTGGCGTTTATCGCCATGCACGGCGCCGGCGGCGAGGATGGCGCCATGCAGGGGGCCATGGAGACGCTGGGTATCCCCTACACGGCGTCGGGCGTGCTCGCCAGCGCATGTGGCGCCGATAAAGAGGTTTCAAAGCTTCTGTATGCCAAGGCTGGCATCCCCATTGCCCCCGGCCTGGCGCTTGAGGCGGGCGACGAGATCGATATCGATCGTATCGTCGAGGTTTGTGGCGAGCGTTGCTTTGTAAAGCCCGCTGTCAACGGTTCTAGCTACGGCATTTCGCTCGTTCACGAGCCTTTCGAGCTGCCGGCGGCAATCGCCAAGGCTTTTGAGTACGGCGATAAGGTGCTGGTCGAAAAGTGCATCGAGGGAACCGAGATCACCGTGGGCGTGTATGGCGAGGACGACGTGCGCGCGCTGCCGATTGTGGAGATTCGCAAGCCTGAGGACTGCGAGTTCTACGATCTGGATGTGAAATACGTCGACCCCACGGACATCCATCGCATTCCGGCGCAGATTTCGCCCGAGAACTACGCTCGTGCCCAGGAGCTCGCCTGTGCCGCCCATAAGGCACTCGGCTGCCTGGGTATCTCGCGCAGCGACTTTATCGTGAGCGAGGACGGTCCTGTCATTCTCGAGACCAATACCATTCCCGGCATGACCGATACGTCGCTGTATCCCGATGAGATTCGCCATACCGACGACATGACGTTCCCGCAGGTGTGCGACAGCCTGATCCGTATGGGTCTCCGTCGAGCGGGCGTTGCATGCTAATCGAGGACGCCGTATCTCCTGGAACGCCGCAGTTTGTCATCGATTCTTATGCCACGCTCGCCGAGCGCGCCAAGACGCAGTCGTTTGGCCTCATCGAGGAGGATGTAATCGTCCTCGATACCGAGACCACGGGTCTTTCGGTGCAGGACAACGAGTTAATTGAGATTTCCGCGGCCCGTCTTTCGGGCCGCGAGGTCATTGACCGCTTCGATACGTTCGTGCATCCCAAGCAGCTGATTCCTGCAGAGATTACCGAGCTCACGAGTATTACGAACGCCGATGTGGCAGATGCCCCGTCGGCCGTCGAGGCCGTCGCGGCACTCGCCGACTTTGTGGGCGGCTGTCCTGTTATCGCACATAACGCCACGTTTGACCGGTCGTTTATCGAATCGGTCAAAGGCGGCGTCAACGTGAGTGATATCTGGATCGATTCGCTGGCGCTATCACGCATTGCGCTTCCGCGCTTGGCCTCGCACAAGCTGTCTTTTATGGCCGACTTGTTTGGGTGCGATTCGGTGTCGCATCGCGCGAACGCAGACGTTGATGCCCTGTGCGGTGTGTGGCGCGTGCTGTTGGTTGCGCTTACCGACCTGCCTTCGGGCCTTATGGCGCGCTTGGCGGACATGCACGCGGACGTGCCTTGGTCCTATCGCCCCATTTTTTCTTTTTTGGCCGGCCAGAACCCGGGTTCGATATTTTCGCTCAGCGCCGCTCGTGCTGACGTGCTCAAGGCCGATCGTGCAGACGATCGCGTTGATGCGGACGAGTTGCCGGTCCTTAAGATGCCGAGCCGTGAAGAGATCGAGGCGGATTATGCCCCCGGTGGCCTAGTCAATCGCATGTATCCCACGTACGAGCCGCGCGATGAGCAAATCGCGATGGCGCTCGAGGTCCGTGACGCGCTCGTTACGGGAACGCATCGCGTGATTGAGGCGGGGACGGGCGTCGGCAAATCGATGGCTTACCTGGTGCCTTTTGCCGAGGCCGCACGCCGCAACAACATCACGGTTGGTATCGCGACTAAATCGAATAATCTTGCCGACCAGCTCATGTATCATGAGCTGCCCAAACTTGCCGATCAGCTGGACGGAGGCTTATCGTTTTGCGCCCTCAAGGGCTATGACCACTATCCATGCTTGCGCAAGCTTGAGCGCATGAGCCGTAGCCAAGTCGAAATTACGACTAAGCGTGATCCTGCCGACACGCTTACGGCGGTCGCGGTCATCATGGCGTACGTGTGTCAGTCGGCCGATGGCGACCTCGACTCGCTCGGCATTCGTTGGCGCAGCGTCAACCGTCCCGACTTTACGACGGCCTCGCGCGAGTGCGCCCGTCGCTTATGCCCGTTTTTCCCCGATAAATGCCTGGTCCACGGCGCCCGCCGCCGCGCGGCGCATGCCGATGTGGTGGTCACCAACCATTCCCTGTTGTTCCGCAATGTTGCGGCCGAGGGCAGAATCTTGCCTCCGATTCGCCACTGGGTGATCGATGAGGCCCACTCCATCGAGCGCGAGGCGCGCCGTCAATGGGCGCGCGTGGTGTCGGCGGATGAATCGCGCGTTCTGTTTGAGCGCCTGGGTGGCTCGAGCACCGGTGCGCTGAGCCAGGTTTCCCGCGATTTGGCAACCTCGGAGGGCTCTACGCTCTACCTGGGTCTTACTGCCAAGGCGACGTCGACGGCTGCCCGCGCGAGCATGGCGATTGCCGATGTGTTCGATGGCGTGCGCGAGCTTGGCCGCCGTGCCCGCGGGGGCTATGACAACGCGAATCTGTGGATTGGCCCCGAGCTGCGCGTGTCGGATGACTGGCACGATTTTTTGCAGTCGGCCCATACCGCAATTGATGCGCTGGGCCAGGCGGATAAAAGCGTAGACGCGCTGGTGCAGGCCGTCGCCGCCGATAAGCCCGAGGTCGTCGTCGACCTGGGCGACATTTCGCGCCGTCTGCACGAGTTGGTCGAGAATCTCAAGCTCATCATTGAAGGCACGGATGAGCACTACGTGTACTCGCTGCAGGTTAACCGTCGGCTGCGTGCGGGCGGGGAGTCTATGACCGCCGAGCGCATCGATATCGGCGAGGCCCTGGCGAACGAGTGGTTGCCCGAGGTGCACACGGCCATCTTCGCTTCGGCGACCATGACGGTGTCCAAGAGCTTTGAGCATTTCAACCATGCCGTCGGCCTTGATCGCATCGGTGCGTCGACATCCTCATCGCTGCACCTGGATTCGAGCTATGACTTTGACTCGAATATGGCCGTGGTCGTGGCGGGGGACATTCCCGATCCGCGCGATCGTGAGCGCTATCTGTCGGCGCTCGAGTGCGTGCTGGTCGATGCCCATCTCGCCATGGGTGGATCGGTGCTCACGCTCTTCACTAACAGGCGCGATATGGAGGATCTGTATGCCCGTGTCGAGCCCAAATTGGCGCGAGCGGGTCTGGAACTCAATTGCCAACAGCGTAACTCGTCCCCACGTCGTCTGCGCGATCGGTTTATCAACGAGCCGACTTCATCGCTCTTTGCGCTCAAGGCCTTTTGGGAAGGCTTTGACGCCAGCGGCGAGACACTGCGTTGCGTCATTATCCCCAAGCTGCCGTTCTCGAGCCCCACGGATCCTCTTTCGTGTGAGCGCAACCTGCGCGAGGACCGCGCTTGGGCGCGCTACTCGCTGCCCGAGGCGGTGCTCGAAGTCAAGCAGGCCGCCGGCCGTCTCATCCGCTCGTCGACTGATTGCGGCGTGCTCATCTTGGCAGATCCGCGCTTGGTGACAAAGGGCTACGGCAAGAAGTTCTTGACGTCGCTGCCCACGACTTCCTACCAGCGTATCGAGTCGGCGCAGATCGGTCATTATTTGCAGCTGTGGCGTGCACGCCACGAGCGACGCCGTTAAAGCGGGCAGGTCAGGCTCTTCGCCATATCGCATAGACGCTTTGCCGAGGCGGGGTCATCCAGTATGCGGATGGCTCCGCCCGCTGCGATTACCTGGCAGAACAGCCAGTGCTCTGACCCATAACGCACGGTCACCGTCGCCATGTCTGCCCCGTTTGGCTCAATCGACATGATGCCGGCCCAGTCTAGGCGCTCTGCCATGTCGAGCGGCATGAGGAGTTTTGCGCTCTGCTCCGCTTGGGAAAGGGATTCGTGGAGGGACAAGGACGCGGATGTGTGGCGCTCCACAGAATCGTCGGTAAGGGCAAGGCCTTCGATTTTGTCCATGCGGTAGGAGCGCTGCGCATCAACTTCGACATCCCAGGCAATCAGATATGTTTGGTCGCCATGCGTCGCGATGCGCAGGGGGTCGATGAGACGCTCACGCGGCCGTGTGTCGTCCATCGAACGGTAGATGATGCGGCATCGAACGCCGTCTTGAATCGCGCAGTTCAGCTGTTGCCAGTGCGATCCTCGGGCAACGGTATCGACGACGCGCTGGTTGTAGCCGAGTTTCTCGGGTAGGAGGGCGTGTCGGATACGCTCTGCTGCCCGAGAGTCGATTCCCATCGATTCGAGTTCGTGGTTGAGCACGGCACCTTCGGCGGCACTTAGGCGCAAGGGCAGCACACGCCCCGCATCGCCTGTCAGGATGATGCACTCGCCGTGGCGTTCGCAGATGATGCGTGCGCCCGACTCACGGTCAGCGAGGGTCGAGACGATATCGATAATTTCGTCGAGCGCCGCACCCGTGATATCAAAACGGCTGCAGATATCCCCTCGTGTCATACCGGTCTCACCGGCAGCGTAGAGGGCCTCCATGATGTCAATCGCACGCGAGAGCCTTTGCTCGCTGGTGAGTTTACGCGCGGGCATGCTCGTGCACCGTCCTTTCGATGAGGTGGTTCCACGCCAGTTTAAGTGCATCGGGGGCAACGGGTCTCATGCCGTCCATGGCGTGCTCCATACAAAACGAGGCAGCGGCATTAAGGTCGCGCACGCCGACGGTCCAGGTCCAACCCTCTTCGGTGTGCGTGAGCTCCCCGCGACCGCGCGTTAGGCCGCTGACCATGTCGGCCTGGGCTTGCGGGGCAAACGAAAAGGTCGCCATAACGGGCTTGCAATCGGCAAAATCAAACTCGAAGAACAGGCGATCGTTCAGGTTAAAGTCGGCGGGGATGGAGTAGGCCTTCGAGGGGCGCCATGCGCGAACGATACGGTCGCAGCGAAACGTCCTGATTTCATCGGTGGCGTTGTCGAGTCCGCAAAAATACGCCACACCCTCGTGCTCAAACATGCCGTATACGCAGACGGTGCGCTCTTTTTGCTCCCCGTGCCCGTTTTGATACAAAAAGCGCAGTGCGCAGCGTTCGGCGAAAGCGCTCCACACCGCATCGACGGCGGGTAAGCGACGGGCGGGAGGCTCTTCTGCGGTCGATGCGCCGGTGAGGTAGGCGATCTTGGAGCGTATGTCTGCAAGCGGCGTGGCAAACGCGGCCGAACCGGTCGCAAGGGTCTGGTCGATAGCGTCGAGCAAGATGTCCGCGTCGTCTGCGGTGATGAGGCCACCGGCCGCAAACGTGTGCTCGCGATCGATGGTCCACGCGCTTTCTTCGGTTTCTTGGGCGCCTGCTGCGCGAACTTCCTCGATCGTGATTCCGCGTTCGAGGAGTTTTTCGCGATCGCGGCGAAACTTGCGCTTGTCCGAGTCGATATTGCCCGACCCATAGCCAAGATCGGAATCCAGGACAATTTGCTCTGTGGTCAATGGCTCGGGAGAGCTGTTGAGGACAAAGAACAGATTGAGGATGCGCTGGGCGGTCTTGTCGAAACCGGGTTCCGGCGCCCCATTTTTATTCGTTACGGTTGTATCGCTTGCCGTCATAGAATCCTCGCATGGGAAGGTGTTTGATGCCATGATTTTAGTCCGATATGGAGATTAGGCTATATCCTTGTCCGCTCGCGGCGTTAAGATGGCCCGAATTCGGTCGTTTGCGCTCGCTCGGGGTATACTTTCGACTATATACGGTTCTAATGTGCATGCATTGGGCCTATTTGTCGGATTATGGATGTGGAGCGCACATGGCGAACACCCAGAACTATATTAACCACCTGCTGCAGAACACCGGCATTACGCCGGCGTGCAGTGAAGAAGAGCGCCTGGCTGCCGAGGATATCGCTCAGATTTTCCGCAACCACGGCTTTGACCCCGAGGTGCAGGAATTTAATGCTCCCGCGCCCAGCAGATTGGCGTTTGCCGTTACCGGTATTCTGGCGTTTGCCGGCGCCCTGCTGATGGGCATCGGTGGCGGTATCGGCTTGGTCGGCACCTTGCTGGCCATTGTCGGCGCCGTGCTCTACGTGCTCGAACGCACGGGGCGTCCCGTGGTTTCGCGCCTGGGAAAGACCGGTGTGAGCCAAAATGTCATCGCCTACCACAAGGCGTCGGGCCCGCTTGCCTCTCCGCGCAATCGCCCGGTTGTCGTTGTCGCGCACTATGACTCCCCGCGCGCCGAACTGCTCGCTCGCGAGCCCTATGCGCCGTACCGAGCGCTGATCGCCAAATTGCTCCCGATTGCCACGATTGCTCCCGCGGCTATTGCCATCCTGCGCATCTTGCCGCTTCCCGGCGCGTTGAAGGTCCTGCTGTGGATTGTCGCGATCCTTGCCTCTCTCGTGGCTCTTGCCAATGCCGCCAATATTATTTCCAATCGTTTTGTTCTTCCCTACACGTCCGGCTCGGTTTGCAACAAGTCGTCTGTTGCCGCCATGTTGGGTGTCATGGATAACGTCGCCCCCTATCAGGGTGAGAACGAGTTCCCTGACGATATTCCGTTTGACACGTATTTTGGCGAGCAGAAGCGTCGCGCCGAGGAGATGGCGCGTGCGGCGGCCGAGTATGCCGCGGCCCAGCAGCAAAACGACTACGGCAACACCATCGAGTACGAAGAGCCTGCCTATACCGAGGATGAGTATGGCCAGCCGGTCGCTCCCGAGGGTGAGCAGGGCGAGGCTTCTGATGAGCAAATCGATGGATTCGAAGGTGCTTCTGCCGACGAGACCCTGATTGGCGTCATCGCACCCGAGCCCCAGGTCCAAGATATTCCGGACGAGGAGCCCGTTGCGGACGAGTCCACTGCCGAGTCGGCAGGCGAGCCTGCCGCGGCTGAGGAGCCCGAGCCCAAGCCCAAGCTTTATCGCAATGCCGCCGGCAACATCCGATTTGGCTCGGATGCCATCCGTGCCCTGGGCATGCTTCCCGAGTCCTGCACGCTCGATTACGAAGAGGGCGAGGAACCGACGTTCGAGCCCGCGCCCCAGCCCGATCCGGTCGTGGCTGCGCAGCCCGATGAGGCCAATGCCGTCGAGACGGAAGCCGATGCGGAGACTGCTATCGATCCCGCAGCCGGTCTGGACGTCATGGCGCCTGCCCCGGCGCCCGAGGAGCTCGATAATACCGAGGACGACTACGATGCGTATCCGCAGCGTGTGTCCTACGAGAGCGACACCGATTTTTCTGCCGAGCTTCCGGTGACGACGCCCCATGCCGATATCGCTTCCGCGTTTTCTTCGATCGGTGCCAGCGCCTCCCATTTCTTTAAGGGGGCATTCGAAAAGGGCAAGAAACTCGTTGACGACTTTGAGGAAAAGCGCGCCGCTGCCCGCGAGGCAGCCGAGCGCGAGGCTGCAGCCCAGCAACAGGCGGCCGAGGCCGAGCGCGAGCGCGCGGCACAGGAATTTGAGCAAAACGACGCCGAGCAGCCGGTATCTGTTGATGTTGCCGACGCCACGACGTCTTTCGAGGCGCCGCAGCCTTCGCCTGCGGATGTTGCCGGGGAGACGGCGACTTTCGAAACCCAACAGCCGGTCGACAGCACTGTGTCGTTTGATGCCACGATGACGTTTGAGAAGCAGGGCACCGCTATCGCCGAGCCCCTTTCCGCTCCTGTCGAGGACGAGCCCGCTGCGCCCGATACGGTCGAGGATCAATCTGTGGCGGAACAGGTCGCTGCGGACAGCTCCGAGCAAGAGCCTGAGCCCGTGGCCCCCGAAGCTCCGCAGGCGGATGAGTCGAGGCCCTACTCTACGCAGATCTTCACCATGCCCGCGCCGAGTGATCCCGGCGCCACGGTTGCCAATGCTGCTCCGTCGCAGGCCGAGACGGTCGATGCTCTGATGGCTCAAATCTCGTCTCAGGCGTCGCCGCGCCCGAACATGAACGTTCCCGACCCGGCATCCGCGCCGGCTCCCATGCCCTCTGCGTCCCCGCTGGCCTCGGTCCCCGATCCCTCGATGCCTTCGATGCAGCAGGCCAATGTCGCCTCGCGCACCTCGCTGTTCGACCTTCCCGACCCTTCGGCTCAGGTTAACGATCCCTTCGCGACGGCACAGGGGCCCGAGCCCACATCGGCTCCGGTTGTTCCCCCCATGCCGGTCAGCTCGGATGTTCAGCCGCTTGAGACTATCTCGGCTCCTGCCGCTCCGGCCGCCAAGCCGCAAAAGCGCGGCTTGGGCGGTCTGTTCGGTCGCAAAAAGAAAAACGAGCAGGACAGCATGAGCGATTGGCTTGGTGTCGAGGATGATTACGACGCCAAGAAGTCTGGTCGCGGTATCGGCTCGTGGGATAACTTCGAGGATGACGACGACGGCTGGAAGGGCGGTGCCACGTCTTCCGATGGAGCTTCCGCCGAGGATATGCTCGCTGCCGTTGCCTCCATGGGCGATGACGAGCTGCTTGGCCACGACATCTGGTTTGTGGCTACAGGCGCTTCCGATTGCGACGGCGCCGGCATGAAGGCGTTCCTGGCCGCGCATCGCGACAAGCTCCGCGGCGTGTTCTTTATCAACCTTGAGTCCATTGGTGCCGGTAGGCTTTCGGTCGTGACGGTCGAGGGCGAGCAGCAGCTGCTCAAGGGTGACCGACGCATCATGAACTTGGTCAACAAGGTGTGCAAGTCGTTCCATGTCGATTGCGGTGCATTTGAGATGCCCTATGCCAAGACCGATGCCTATGCTGCTCTCGAGGCAAGCCGACGCGCCCTTACCATTGCCGGCGTCGACGGCCCACGTTTGGCATGCGCTCACACTGAGGACGATCTGCCGTACAACGTCAATCCGACAAATATCGCTACGGTGTCCGAGGTCGTGACCGAGGTCATTCGTCGTTCGTAGGTTGACCTATAAGGAGTCTGCGTGTTTTCGTACATCAAGCGCCACTGGCCCGTCTATCTCATCTTGGCCCTGATCGCCATTGTCCTTGGTTTCGGGGCCGCGTATATCGTGGGCGTTAAAGGCTCAACGCCTGAGTCCACGATTAGCGAAGAAGTGGAGCACGAGCAGAGTTTGGGAGCCGATGGCATCTCCGAGTCCGATCAAGCGCTCATCGACGGTGGGTCTGCATCTGGGGAATAGCCATTTCGCCACGAACGAATAAGAGGCGAGCCGGGAGACGGGCTCGCCTCTTTTTTATTGCGTCAGCGACGTTTTGACGCCAGCTTTAGATGGGCAAACCAGATTGCCGCGGCGCCGGAGGTCACGAAGGCGGTGAGGCAGGCGGCAATGGGAAGGGAGCCCGTTGCCGGTAAATCTTGCGGCATGGCGCATCGCTGGATGACGCGATCCTCGTCATGTGATTCAAGGTTGCTACCGCCGCCATTGCGACAGAGGTCAACGCGAGCGCTGTTGGCGAGTGCGGTCTGAGGCGTGTAAGACGACGCGGCCTGCATATGGATGACGGCACCGTGAATATCCGAGTCAAGGACGGCGTTCACATCATCAAGGTCGTCATGCTCGTCTTTGAGGTCCTCGCGGGTCCAAGATTCTGCAGCGCCTCTTGTCGTGAAGTCGGCCGATACGGCCCCGTACTCAAGACGGATGCCCGTGACGGCGGTATCGTCCAAAAGAGCGAGCTCTTTTGCCTCGAGGGTGACTGATTCCGTTGTTGGAATATTTGCTTTCCAAAGATGCCAATCGTCGTAATCGACCATGCGCAAATCGTCACCTAGGAGCTTTTTGACCTCGTCCGTTTTGAGCCAGGGGTTGTCATGCCCGTCGCTGAGCGTTGCATTGGCCTGTTCGCCCGTATCGATACTTCCCACTGGAGACGTTCGGTACCACACGTTGCAAAGACCGTCGATGTCCCCAGCCGCGACAGGGGTTTCGATGGCGATGAGCCTGGCAGTGCCGTCTTTGGCGCATTCGAGATCGTCGGTGATGGTGAATTCATCAACCCAGGTATTCGACTCATTTTTAGCATCGAGCGTATAGGAGAAGGAACCGTTCGTATCAGATTGTGCCACGGCCCGGTTTTTGCCATCGCCGTTAGCGACGAGGCCCTTACCGATAGGGCGGGCGATCTCTTGCCGCTTGTCGACTCTGCCCTCGATCTCGATGGGTGTGTCCTTCATGGTTACCGTCTGCACTTCTCCTGTGGCCTCAATTTCAAACGTCATGTCTTGAGCAAGGTCGTAAGTGCGCGGGGACATTGCTTCGCGCAGGGTGTAGGTGCCGGGCAAAAGATGCTCGATGCGATGCGGTTTGTCGGAGGAGGTCCAAGCGTCAATTTCGGTTCCGTCGGCACCGTGGAGGGAGAGCCGAGCGCCATCCACTTCTTGTTTGCCGGTCAGATCGACTTTGGAGATGTCGATTTTGGTGTAGTCGTTAGAGATATCGAGGTGCGCTTTGACCGTGGGTGTTTCCTGGTCGGCATACGACAGCTCGATGGTGTGCGCGCTTTGGTCGAGCAGGTATCCTTCGGGTGCCTGTACCTCAATAACCTCATAGATGGCAGTTCCGCACCCCAGCGAAAGATGATTCGCGCACGCAAATCCCCGCTCGTCGGTTGTGATGGTGGTGACGGTTTCACCGTCCAGGGCAACAATGCTGCCGTCGGGGCGCACGATATCGCCCGCGGCGCGGATATCAAAAACAGCGCCGGCAAGGGCGTGTCCGTCTACGGTATCGTTCTTAACGATCTCGATGCTTCCTGTTGCTGCGTCGTCGTAAAACGAGGCGACCGCGACGGGCGTTAAGTTCATGTCGGCGGGAATCGTTATCTCCAGATCTTCTCCAACAAGATACGGCTCCTTGGCGGAAGTCTCTCGTATGTAATACGTGCCCGGGTTAAGCGATTCGGGCAGAGTGACGGTGCCGGTTTCATCGGTCGTAAAGGTATTCATAACGGTATGGGCAGGATGCCAAGATGTTTGCGAGATGGGTTCACGGTTGCCATTGAGCAGCTGAAAGGTGAACCCGACGCGTGGTACGGCGCTGCCGGTCTGAGCATCGCGCTTCACGATTTGAAGATGTGTCGACAGGGCGTGGTTGTCTACGATGTACTGAAGCTCTGCGCCGTCAGTGATCTGCTCTGCCGTGATAGTCCATTCCCCTGCCTGCTTAAAGCCGTCGGGCACAGTGTCGACAACCTCACGAATGGTGTAGCCGGCACGGTCATACGGTATGGTTCCACTGACGCCATTGGGGCGCTCTCCTGCGCCAAACCATGCTCCAGCCTGGTCTTTGGTCGATGCGAAGCCGTAGATATTGGTGTCCAGCGTTCCAACAACCTGCTGCGAAGTGTTGCTTACCACTTCAAAGATCACGCCTTCCGCCGGCTGCTCTATACCAGACCCATCGCTATTGCCACAGTCCTTGAACTTTGAAATCTCGAGGTCAAAAGCGATGGGGATGTTGGGGATGCGACGCTCGAGCTCAACGACGCCCGCGTCTCCGGGCTGGTCGGCACCGACGGTGTAGCTCCAGGTTTCATCGGAGGGCAGATAGCCCTCGGGAGCTCTCGACTCATAGATGGTAAAGGTGCCCAGGGGGATGTCGGTAAGTGTTGCCCGGCCGTCCTCATCCGTCGTGAGGGTGCGCGTCCAGCCCGGGGCAGACTGTGAGACGCAGGTGAACTCAGCGCCGGCAAGTGACGCTCCGACTTGAGGGCCTGCCCCTGTCGCGGCATCGACCTTTGCGATGCGCAGGGTGACGGTACCGGGCTGCTCATCGATGACGACATTTCCGCCGTCATTGCCGGTGGAAAAGGCGATGCGGTCACTCCTGGGGATATAGCCCGCCGGAGCTTTGGTTTCGACCAGATAATATGCCGTGTTGGGCAAAAGTGTCGCCTGTGCGCGACCGCTGCTGTCCATCTGGATGCTGCCGATACGCTTGTCGCCGGCGCTCTCATAGATGTCGAACCTCGCTCCGTCGAGCCTGTAGGTATCGTTTTCGCTCGTGATGGCGGCGTTGGCTGACTGTTTTTGGAAGGATGCGGAGACGGCCGGGAGCACGTAGAGCATGTCTTGACGCTTGCTGCCGCCCGACACGGTTCCCAAATAGCGCCGCGCGCGATGCGGTGCGGCTTTAATGCTTCCCGACTTTGCGCTGTCGTGGAGCCAGCGCGCTGCGGCAACGACCTCATTGTCGCCGGAAAAGTTTCCACTCTTTGTGACGCCCTGGGCGGTTGTATATGAGAATGATCCGTCGGTATGGGTGGTGCCGTTGAGCATCCAGACGGCAAGTTGGGTTGCGGCGCGCGCTCGATCGGGGGACAGGTTATGCCCGCCAAAGGATGTGGCGGTGGGGTAGCCATGGCAGATGATGGCCGCGAATTCGTCTTCGAGCCATACCCAGCCCTGATTGTAGGTGAGCCAGGGTCCGCCCGGTGTGCTGGGGCCAAATCGGTCCTGGTTCATACAATAGGCAATCGAAGAATCCTGTGCCTCGTATTTGCCAACTCCAAAAGGACCGCATTCATTGCTGATAGTGCGGAATCCGAGCGATTCGTAACCGTCGACGGCGAGCGCGGCATCCGGTGTCATGCAGCCTAAAAGTAAAAAGAGGACTAGGAGCAGCGATCCTGCTGTGATTGCGCTGTGGACAGAGTGCGTGGGTGCGTTGGACATGGCTGCTCCTTATCCCTCGTGCGCCGCACGGGGAGGCCGCGGCGCGTAGGATGAGGCTACCCCCAAGGTTCATGCGGGTAAGTACCGGAACCTGACCAAATGCTTGCCCGATATCTGACAAATGGCGCCTATGAAAGACAATGGAATAAATCTGCAGGTAGACAACGGTAAATAGAAGAACGTACAGGTCCCTATCTCCACAATTGGCCTGTTTTTAGGACGATTCTCCACAGCTAAAACAAGCATCGTCACCCTTGTATCGAACAAGACAACCGCGTTATACTATCCCCCACATATGCGGGCATCGCCAAGTGGTAAGGCATCAGCTTCCCAAGCTGACACTCGCGGGTTCGAGTCCCGTTGCCCGCTCCAGTTAAAAGCACAAGCACGGCACCATTATGGTGCCGTGCTTTTTTCAATAAAGCGCCGGGACTCGAACCCGACAGGGTGCGAGCGTTAAATAAACGTGAAGCGTTTATAGCGAGCAGGCAAGGGCGCCGATAGGCGACCGCAGCCGGTGCGTATTTGCGAAGCAAATACGCGGACGTCCCCATGGCCGCTCCATCGAGTGCGGGAGACCTCGGGAATGTCGGGTCCAACCCGCTGTGCCCGTGCATGTGCGCGGACCGGGTCTGCCGATCGTAGCCGGTGCGTATTTGCGAAGCAAATACGCAGGCGTCCTGTTGCTTGCGCCAATTCCAAAATGTTAGGTTAATGCCCGTTATCGCTACTCGCACCCGCGCACGGTACAATGGTTGGGTTACGACCAACGTGCCAATAACCAAAAAGGAGCCGCTATGATCGATCGCTATACCCGCCCGGAGATGGGACACATCTTCTCCCTCGAGAACAAGTACGCCATTTGGCAGGAGATTGAGGTCCTGGCCTGCGAGGCTCAGGCGGAGCTCGGCAAGATCGGTATTTCCAAAGAAGAGGCCCAGTGGATTCGCGACCACGCCAACTTCGAGAAGGCGAAGGTTGACGAGATCGAGGAGGTCACGCGCCACGATGTCATCGCCTTCCTGACCAACATGAAGGAATATATCGACGCCGATGTTCCCGAGGGCGAGCCCAAGCCTAGCCGCTGGGTCCACTACGGTATGACCAGCTCCGACCTGGGTGATACGGCTCTGTGCTATCAGCTTACTCAGGCGTGTGACCTGATTATCGAGGACGTTAAGAAGCTCGGTGTGATTTGCAAGCGTCGCGCCTTCGAGGAGCGCAATACGCTCTGCGCCGGCCGCACCCATGGCATCCATGCCGAGCCGATGACCTTCGGCATGAAGTTTGGCTCTTGGGCATGGGAGCTCAAGCGCGATCTCGATCGTCTTGAGGACGCCCGCAAGAACGTTGCCTTCGGTGCCATCTCCGGTGCCGTCGGCACCTACAGCTCCATCGAGCCGTTCGTCGAGGAGTACGTCTGCGAGCACCTGGGCCTGGTCCACGACCCGCTGTCCACGCAGGTCATCAGCCGCGATCACCACGCCTACCTTGCCGGCGTGCTTGCCACTACAGCGGCCACCTGCGAGCGTATCGCGACCGAGGTCCGCAACCTACAGAAGACCGATACGCTCGAGGCCGAGGAGCCCTTCCGCAAGGGCCAAAAAGGCAGCTCCGCCATGCCGCACAAGCGCAACCCCATCACCATGGAGAAGGTCTGCGGCCTGTCGCGCGTCGTGAAGTCCAACGCTCAGGTCGCCTTTGACAACGTTGCCCTGTGGCACGAGCGCGACATTTCGCACTCTTCCGCCGAGCGTGTCGCCCAGGCCGATAGCTTCATCGCGCTCGACCACATGTTCCAGTGCCTCATTCGCGTTATCGACGGCCTGCAGCTGTATCCGGCCCGCATGATGGCCAACCTCAACAAGACCCGCGGCCTCATCTTCTCCTCCAAGGTGCTGCTTGCCCTCGTCGATACGGGCATCACCCGCGAGGACGCCTACGCTATCGTGCAGGAAAACGCCATGGCCACCTGGCACGAGGTGCAGGATTGTGTCTCCGGCCCCACCTTTAAGGAGCGTCTCGAGGCCGATCCGCGCTGCACCGTCAGCCAGGAGAAGCTCGACGAAATCTTCGATCCGTGGGACTTCCTCACCCGTATCGATACGGTCTTCGATCGCCTGGAGCAGTTGAGCTTCGAGTAGGGTTGACCTAATTCGACCGCTTGCGGATGCATTTCAATCTTTGGCGCCTTGCCCATTTTGGGTGAGGCGCTTTTTTATTGCCGCATCAGCCCCGGGTATACAATGAAATCCGACTGCTGTTTCGATGAAGGGAGGCGCGTGCCCGGACGCACCAAGCGAGCCGCCATCGTCTCGTTTACGCTCATGCTCCTTGTTGCCGCCTGTGCGGGCGCCCTGACGTATACCGTTCGAAGCAGTTCTTCCTCCTCGAATGAAGCCGACAAAAATCTCCCGGTACTCAAAATCGGCGTTACGGATAACGACCCCTATGTGTATGTCGATACCACGGGCGATTACGCCGGTATCGATATCGACATCGCCCGCGAGGCCTGCAAGCGTGCGGGGATTAAGCCACAGTTTGTCGATATTGACTGGAACGATCGCGACCGGCTGCTCAAAAACGGTGATATCGATTGCCTGTGGTGTGATTATTCTCCTTGTTATCGCGAGGATAAGTATTACTGGACCGAGCCGTATCTAACCGTGACGGTCTCGGTTGTCGCCAAGAAAACGAGTGGCATCAAGTCCTTGGCGCATCTCGATGGAAGCAAGACCATCGCGGTGATTGCGGGCTCGTTGAGCGAACGCCGATTGCTCGCAGGGGATCTGGAAATCTCGCCGGACGTGCAAATCAAATCGTATGGTTCTGCCGAGCTCTGCAAAGCCGCCCTTGCCAAAGGGTATGTCGACTGTTGGATGGCGGACGTTCAGCCGCTTGACCGACTTGTCGCCCAGTATCCCGGCCTTTACCGCGTGTTCGCCGACAACATTATGACGGTCGATCTGGGCGTCGCGTTTGATGACAGCTATGAAGGACCGATCGTAAAGGATCTCAATACTGCATTGTTTGCCATGGATCGAGATGGCACGATTGACCGTATTGTGGGCAATTACAAGACAGGAGCGACGACAGGCGGGCAAGGAGCAAATCATGACAAATGATGAGCACCGCTTGCGTCGAAAGACTCTGACCGTCATAGCTATCGGCGTTATTGTCAGCGCTGTCTTGTTAGGCTTGTTGTATACGGTTGGAACCCATTGCTGCCTCGAAAAAACGCTTGGGTTTGGCCAAGAAACCATGGTGTTTTTGGAAAACGCTTGCGAAAAATATGACCGCTACGAACAGGGGAGAAAAGCCGAGGAGACGCACGATTTGCTCGCCGCGGTCGAATCGTTTGCGACGTTCCTGTCCTCTGATCGCGTTGAGGTTAACAACGACCTTATCGAGCAATTTGTCCATGCCGAGAACCTTTCGGGGTTGATGGTCATGGACTCCGATGGCCATGTGGCTGCCCACTACGACATCGATGGTCGCGATCCGCTCATGTTGTGGCGAGAGGAGCTGGCCTGTTCGCCGGTCGCATCGATGTATCAAGGTTCCAAAGTGACCTACTCAACTGTCGTTGAGCGCCGTGGTGTCGTTTTTGCCGTCTGTGCTGTCCCGTATGGCGACGGCGTTGCCCTGGCATACCGCTCATTTGTTCCCGATACGGCGGACGACTATTCATATGCCATAGCCGACGTGCTTTCGAACAGCACCTTCCACCAGGGCCCCACGGTGCTTGTTATGGAGGATGCGGAGATTGTCTCATCCAACAGTGCCGATGCTGACGTGTCGCTCGCCCGACTCCTCACCAGTGCAGGGGTTGAGTGGAAAGACGACGGCCTGACGCCCATCGAATATCGAGGAGACAAATGGTACGCCGTGCGTGCGGCATATAAGGACTACCGCCTGTTTGCGCTATATCCCAAATCTGAGGTCATGTCTGACAGGATTTCATTTGTCGCCGTCGGCGTCTTGGTATGCCTTGCGTTTTGGGTCGTGGTACTGTTGGCTCGAAATATCGTTGACCACCGCAATTTGGTCGAAAAGGATAAACAGCTCGGCATTATCAATGCCATAAGCGCCATCTACGATTCGACCTTCCTTTTGCATCTCGACACCCTCGAGATCGAGGGAATCAATATGTCGCCGGCGATAGCAAAGATATTTGCCGAGCACAACGAGGCATATGACTTTATGGACACGGTCTGCCGGGATATCGTGAGCCCCGAAAGCCGCGACGCGGTTGTGGAACTCGTAGATATAAGTACGCTTCGTGAACGTATGGAGGGCGTACCGTACTTGGCTGCCGAGGTGCGAGATTGTCGAGGCGCTTGGTACTCGCTACAGGTTGTCCCCCAGCATCGCGATGAGCAAGGCCGGCTTGAGTCGGTCGTCGTGGCGACGCACAACATATCGATGGTCAAGCATGCCGAGGAGCTGTCATACCAAGATAAACTGACGGGGCTTCGCAACCGCAACTATCTTGAATCGCGCGGAGATAGCCTGGTAAACGAGGGCTTGCCAGTGAGCGTGATTATGGTGGACTGCAATTATCTCAAGCGGACCAACGACATCTATGGTCACGAGATGGGGGATGAACTGCTGCGACGGACGGCGTCCGTGCTGCGACGGGTGGCTGGTGCGGATTACCTGCCGATGCGCGTTGGCGGCGACGAGTTTTTGCTGGTCTGCCCCCATACTGACAACGAGTCTGCGCTTGGGCTGGAACAGGATCTTCGTCTCGGTCTTGCCGCGGTAAGCGATGAGGCCCTGACGGTCAGCGCATCGATTGGCGTGGCGACCGTCGAGACGGCTGGAAATACGCTGGCCGATGTATATCGCGTCGCCGACCACAATATGTATCGGGAGAAGCGCATGGTTCACGTACAGGGTGCGGACTGCTAATCTTGCCCCCACTAGTCCAAGCATCGTAGGATGTTGAATCGGTGCTTGCGATAATAAGTCGGTCCAGGCGGGGATAATAGACGTCTGAAATTTCTTTCTGAGAGGGGATCTCAATGATTAGTTTTGACTACAAGCCTCAGGGTGTATGCGCTCGCAATATCCACCTCAATCTTTCCGATGACGGCAGCAAAGTGCTAGGCGTGGAGTTTACCGGCGGCTGCGATGGCAACCTCAAGGCCATCTCCAGGCTGGTCGAGGGCGCTCCCGCCGACCGCGTGATCGAGGTTCTCGCCGGTAATACCTGCGGTATGAAAAAGACCTCTTGCGCCGATCAGCTTACGCGCGCTATCGAGGCCGCACGCGCCGAGATTGCCTAATGGGTATCGTCGATCACATCAAGAACGGAATATCGCGTCGCGGCTTTGTGCTCGGTGGAGCTGCCGCGGGCGCTGCCACGGTGCTTGCCGGATGCTCGAAAAAAACGGGCACCAGCGATGATGCCGCCGGCGAGCCGCAGGTTATCAAGGACGATTCAAAGATTGTCTCGATTACGGATGAGTACGAGGCCGTCGAAATCGACCTCGAGCCTGCAGCTTCATGGACATTGCCTCTGGGTACGCTGCTGTACTACTGCGACGGCGATTACGCCGCGGCGATGTTGGCGCCCGCATCGGCGCGGCATGCCAACACGCTCGGTGTGCTCAACTTGGGTGACGGTTCACTCACAACGCTCATCGAGGACCCCGTCGAAGGTGCGGGGTATTCGTTTTACGATGTCCGCGCCGGCGATGGCGTATTTGCTTGGGTCGAGATGAACTTTGCGAATGCATCATGGAAGCTCTATGCGCAAAATAGGGCAGGTGCGTCGCTTGTCGGCGATGTGGTCGAGCTCGACCGAGGCGGCAAGGACTACGACCCGCCGCTGTTTACGGCGTTCGAATCGTCCGTCATTTGGTACAAGATGCCTTCGGCGGGCGGCAAAAAGACGAGTCATGACTCGTATTGCTACCGCCGCTCGCTCGACGAGTCCAAGCCTGAGACTATTTGGAAGTCGACGGGCCGCTTCGCATCCGCCCCGCGTGTGAGCGACGGCATCTTGACCATTTCCCCGCGTGTGCGCAACGACGAGGGCGTCTACTACGGCATGACGGCGATCGACCTGACGGACGGCAACAATACCAAGAGGGCTCAGCTGGTCCTTCCCTCATCGGTGTCTCCCTTCGAGGCCGTATATATGGGCGACACGTTTGTGTTCTCCATCGAGGCCACCTATAACGGCGTGGGGAGCCTAGGCAACATGGGCACCTATATCGGTAACGAGAACGGGACGTTCCTATTCCTGTCGCGCGAGCCGCTTGCGTGTGCTGCCGGCAGAAAAGGCAAATATCTGGTTAAGGTTCAGGCATCGCATTTTCTGATCGATACCTCCGCCAAAACCTATGGTTCGCTGCTGTCGCCCGACCGCGCTCTCGAATATGGCGATTATCCAGCTACGGCGGGTAAATCGAATACGTTTTTAACCTATGCCACGGTGCGTAATAGCCAAGGAATTCCCGAGACGGTTACCGCCCGCCTGTTCTCTCTTTAGCGCCGAGGGGTTAAAAGGGCGCCAACGGGGGAATAAACGCGTTGTAATTGTGAGTGCCGCCCGCCGAGCCGCCGCACTGTAGCGGTGCTCGGTGGGCATAGGTGCGTTAAAATGGGCTTGTTCTTAGCTAATTGAGACAGGGGGGCCGTGTTATGGCTTCAGATGCAAAAAAGATTCTGCTGGTCGAGGACGAGAAGGCAATCCGTGACGCTGTCGCTGCCTATCTCGAGCACGAGGGCTACTGGGTTGTTGGCGTCGGCGACGGCCAGTCTGCGATCGAGGAGTTCGAGAAGCACCAGTTCGACCTGGTTGTGCTCGACCTTATGCTCCCCAAGATTCCCGGCGAGCGCGTTTGCCGCACCATTCGCGACACCTCGGATGTCCCCATCATTATGCTGACGGCCAAGGGCGAGATCGAGGATCGCATCATCGGCCTTGAGCTTGGTGCCGACGACTACCTGATTAAGCCGTTCTCGCCGCGTGAGCTCGTCGCCCGCGTCCGCGCCCTGTTCCGTCGTGCTCACCAGGCAGACGAGCCCGCCGTTGAGGTGCTCGACTTTGGCGATCTGGTCATCGATATCTCGGGCCACAAGATCTTGGTCGAGGACAAGGAAGTAGACCTGACTGCTTCCGAGTTTAAGCTGCTCACCACGCTTGCTCGCCATCCCGGTCGCGTCTATAACCGTATGGAGCTGGTCGAGAAGGTGCTCGGCTATGACTTTGAGGGCTACGAGCGCACCATCGACAGTCACGTCAAGAACCTTCGCGCCAAGCTGGGCGACGACCCCAAGAAGCCTAAGTGGCTCTACACCGTTCACGGCGTCGGTTATCGCTTCGAGGCTCCGGCCAAGACCGATAAGTCGGACGAGAAATAGGGAAATCACATATGACACCTGCGCGCTTTGAAATTGGGCAAAAGCATAAGCAGGAGAACGAGGCGGGTTCCAAGGCAAGTTGGAACACGCCTCGTTCCGATTCACGGCCAGCGATGAGCTATCCCTCGCGCATGGCCTTGGCTTTTGCCCTGACGTCGCTCATGACGGTATTGGTGCTGGTGGGCGTTGTCTCCGTTGTGTGGGGTACCGTCTTTTCGGATTACACGCGCTCCAATATCGTCGAGATTGCCAATTCTGCCGCCGAAAAGCTTGCGACGTCGTACGAGGAAAACGGCAACTGGACTGCGGGCGAGCTACGCACGGTCGCGACATCGAGCTTGGTGTCCGACGACCTGAGTATGCAGGTTGTCAACAAAAAGGGCGTTGTCGTCTATGGCGACTCATGGCCTTCGGCAAGTGCGACCGCCGATGTGCGCGAGAGCGAATCACCGTCGAGCAGCTCGAGCGGTAAAAAGGCCTCGCATAGCCCGGTCTCGTCGGCGCCCACCGACTCCGATAGCGTCGCCAACGTCGAAATCATAACGTCTTCCGGCGAGCATGTCGGACAGGTAAAGCTGTGGGCCATCGGCTCCGACGCTCTGCTCACCAAGGCGGACTCTGCGTTTAGGGAGAAGACCTTTAACGCCATGGCCCTCGCCGCGGTTGTTGCAATCTGCATTTCGGTCGTTATCGGATCGCTCGTGTCGCGCATGCTCACCAAGCCGATTCATCGCATCACCAGTACCGCAAAGCAAATCCGTGACGGCGACCTGTCGGCTCGTACGGGCTTGCGCGGCGATGACGAAATCGATCAGCTGGGAGAGACCTTCGACGAGATGGCCACCTCGCTGGAGAAGGATATGAAGCACGAAAAGCGCCTGACCTCGGATGTCGCACACGAGCTGCGCACGCCGCTTATGGCCATGCTTGCAACGGTCGAGGCCATGCAGGACGGCGTGTATCCCACCGACGACGAGCATCTGGAGACGGTCGCTTCCGAGACGCGCCGCCTGGCTCGTTTGGTGCAGCAGATGCTCGACCTATCGCGTATGGAAAACAGCACGGCGCCGCTCAATCTCGAACCGGTGGACATGGTTCCCTTTGTGCGGTCTATCGTCAACGCTCAGGAGCGCCTATTTGTTGACCGCGATCTGCGCTTGCGCTTTGCTGACGAGACCCAAGGTCACGACGATGTCGTCGAGGCCGATCCCGACATGATCACGCAGTGCGTCATCAACCTCATGAGCAACGCCATGCGCTACACCCCCGAGGGCGGTTGGGTCGTGGTGTCGGTGCTCAGTGACCGCAAGCATGTCAGTATTGCCGTTTCGGATACCGGTATCGGTATTGCCAAGGACGACCTGTCGCGCATCTTCGGGCGATTTTGGCGCGCAGATGCCAGCCGCGCCCGCGAAGCCGGCGGCCTGGGCGTTGGCCTCGCCGTGACCAAGCAAATCGTCGAGCGTCACCATGGCTACATATCCGTGGAGTCGGAGCTTGGAAAGGGTGCGACTTTTACGATTCATCTGCCTCGCGAGCACACGGCGGACGCGGCATCTACTACAATGGAGCACTAGCTTTTCGCTATTCGGTGAAGGAGGGGCCGCGTTCCTGCCGCTCCGAGTTTGCGAAAACATGCGGGAAAGAACCCGCATTTCTGTCGTATTTAGGTAAGGAGTGACTCACGTGACAACGATGGAGCGTCGTCCGGATTCCCGTGGCAAGGTTCGTGATATCTACGATGCCGGCGAAAACCTGCTGATGGTCGCCACCGATCGCATTTCTGCGTTCGACTTTATTCTCCCCGACGAGATTCCGTTTAAGGGAGAGGTGCTCAACCGCATCTCGGCATTCTGGTTCGACAAGTTTGCCGATATCGTCCCCAACCACCTCGTCTCCATCGATCCGGCGGATTTCCCCGAGGAGTTTGCCGAGTATCGTGACTACCTCGCAGGCCGCGCCATGCTGGTCAAGAAGGCCCAGACGATTCCTATCGAGTGCATCGTCCGCGGTTATCTGACCGGTTCGGGCAAGAAGACCTATGACGAGAACGGCACCGTCTGCGGCATCCAGCTGCCCGAGGGTCTGACCGAGGCCTCCAAGCTTCCCGAGCCGCTGTTCACGCCGTCCACGAAGGCCGAGATCGGTGATCACGACGAGAATATCTCGTTTGAGCGTTGCTGCGAGATCGTTGGCGAGGACATCGCCACGCAGATTCGCGATCTGTCTCTCAAGATCTACAAGGCTGCTGCCGAGTATGCAGCGACCCGTGGCATCATCATTGCCGACACCAAGTTTGAGTTTGGTGTTATCGATGGCAAGGTCACGCTGATCGACGAGTGCCTCACGCCCGACTCCAGCCGTTTCTGGCCCGCCGCCAGCTACGAGGAGGGCAAGATCCAGCCTAGCTACGACAAGCAATTCGTCCGCAATTGGCTCAAGGCCAACTGGGATATGACGGGGGAGACCCCGCACCTGCCCGCCGAGGTCATCGATGGCACGTCCGAGCGCTATCGCGAGGCCTTCCAGATCATCACGGGCTCCCAGTTCACAAGCATGAAGGAGAACGCATAAGTGAGTACCCGTAGCGCCACGAACAAGCGCACGCAATCCCACGAAGTTACCGGGGTTGCGCGCAAGTCCGCCGCATCTGCTAAACCCGCCCGCCAAGCAGCGAGCTCCGTTCGCGTCGTGCCGGCTTCGTCTAAAGCTCGCCGCAAAGAGCTCGAGAAGGGTGAAAACCTGGAAGGCCTTTCCAAGGAGGAGAAGCGCGCCCGCAAGGCCAAGCAGCGTGCTCGCGAGGATCGTATCTATACGGTGTCGAATATTCTTCTCAAGCAGGATGAGGACTACACCAAGCGCCGTCGTATCTGGTGGGCCGTGCTCGCCATCGGCATGGTACTCGTCGTGGCAATTTGGGCTTCGCTCTACTTCGCTCCCGGCGGCACGGTGTCCAGTCCTGTTCAGATGGTCGGCATCGTTTTGTCCTATGTCATCATCCTGGGTGACTTTATCTACGACTTCGTTCGTATTCGTCCCTTGCGCAACATGTACCGCGCGCAGGCCGAGGGCATGTCCGAGAACAAGCTCAACGCTCTTATCGAGCGCTCGGCTGCCGAGGAGGACAAGAAGGACTCCAAGAAGAAGTAGCGTTTGTATCCATACATATCGCTAAGATATAAGGCGCGTCGTTTTTGCGGCGCGCCTTTTTACTGTTCTATAGATAGATGGAGTGGCACATGATTCGAGCTGCCCTAACGGTCGAGGAAGCTCTTGAGGGCATGAAGACCCTTGAGCCCAAGATTAAAAATTATGCGCGTCTCGTTGTCCGCAAGGGTGTAAACGTTAAGCCCGGCCAGGAGGTCGTCGTTCAGTCTCCCGTCGAGTGCGCATCATTTGCGCGCGTGGTGGTTGCGGAGGCTTATGACGCCGGTGCCGGTCACGTGACGGTCATCTGGGCCGACGACGCCGTGACGAGGCTTGCGTACGAGCATGTCGAGAAAAGCTATTTTGGGCAGACGCCCGAGTGGAAGCGCATACAGCTGGATTCTCTGGCCCAGGACGGTGCCTGCTTTATCTTTATCGAGGGTGCTGACCCCGCCGCTCTCAAGGGCATCGATCCTGCCAAGCCCGCTGCCGCTTCCAAGGCGAGGAACACGCAGTGCAAGATTTTCCGCCGCGGACTGGATTACAACATCAACCCGTGGTGCATTGCCGGAGCGCCGGTCGTGGCTTGGGCGCGCGAGGTGTTCCCGGGAGACGCCGATGAGGTTGCAATCTATAAACTATGGATTGCGATTCTGCATACCGCCCGTGCTGACGGCCAAGATCCGGAGAGTGACTGGGAGCTTCACGATGCGGCGTTTGAAAAGAACCTGCGCTTTCTGAACGAAAATCGTTTCGACTGCCTGCGCTATACCGCTTCGAATGGAACCGACCTGGTAATTGGTATGACGAAGGGGCATGAGTGGGCCGGCGGTAAGGGCGAGACCCCCGACGGTCACCCCTTCTTCCCCAACATCCCCACCGAGGAGGTCTTCACCTCGCCCGATCGTATGCGTGCTGACGGAATCGTCTATTCCGCAATGCCGCTTATCCATCACGGTAACAAGGTCGACGATTTTTGGATCAAGTTCGAGAACGGTCGTGTGGTGGATTACGACGCCCGTGTGGGAAAGGCGACACTCGCAAGTATCATCGATACTGACGAGGGCGCTGCTCATCTGGGAGAGGTTGCGCTCATTTCCAAGAACACGCCGATTCGCGAAAGCGGCATCCTGTTCTATGACACGCTCTATGACGAGAATGCCAGCTGCCATCTTGCACTGGGAGTCGGCTTCCCCGAGTGCATTGAGGGTGGATATGATATGTCCAAAGAGGAGCTCATTGAGCATGGCGTCAACGTTTCGAGCACGCACGTCGACTTTATGATTGGCACGGACGACATCGATATTGTAGGCATTACGCCCGATGGACGCGAAGTTGTGATTTTCCAGAACGGCCAATGGAGTTGGGAATAGTCCCAGACCGTGGTACAATGCCACCCGCGGGCCGTTAGCTCAGCTGGCAGAGCAGGGGACTTTTAATCCCAAGGTCCAGGGTTCGAACCCCTGACGGCCCACCCAAAGATTGTTGAGACGGTCAACTTCGGTTGGCCGCCTTTTTTGTCGCCCCTTCATGGGTTCGAACCCGAAAGGGCGCGGAGCTGAGGAAACGCGTGAGCGTTTGCCAGCGCAGCGCGCAAGGCGCGAAGCGCCGCAGCGGCCGCCTGCGGAGCAGGCTGAACCCCTGACGGCCCACCCAAAGATTGTTGAGGCGGTCAACTTCGGTTGGCCGCCTTTTTTGTCGCCCCTTCATGGGTTCGAACCCGAAAGGGCGCGGAGCTGAGGAAACGCGCGAGCGTTTGCCAGCGCAGCGCGCAAGGCGCGAAAGCGCCGCAGCGGTCGCCCGCGCAGCGGGCCCGAACCCCTGACGGCCCACCATAGAATAGAAAAGCGACTGGCGGATGCCGGTCGCTTTTTTGTTGTCGCGACGCGGGTTCGAACCAGATCTTCTCTATATATAAGGACGCCTGGCGGCCAAAACCAGCCTTTTACCGACAGGAAACCAAAACCTAATGTCTTTAGAGTAAAGTAGCCCAGCAGAGATGGCCGACGCCTCAACACCTATAAACCAGCTGGTCATCGCCAATACCAGAAGCCGATGCTTCAGACATGACTTCAGTGGAACAACTGAAGGATCGATTCATTTGTGAACAAAATATGGAGTGCCAGATTCCCGCCCCCGGGGCCCCTCCGGTCTGGCAATATATCTCCTTGCCGCGC
>ERZ857745.173-NODE-173-length-101153-cov-10.962452_pt1 | contig 101153 bp, 158 predicted proteins | sample MGYA00519699_ERZ857745 | MGnify/ENA primary metagenome ERZ857745 (study PRJEB31778, sample SAMEA3449357) | human gut metagenome | biome: human gut; feature: human-associated habitat; material: faeces | place: United Kingdom | collected 2010/2012 ... | reverse complement strand
TAAACACAGATATAACCTCAAGGTTATTAAATTTGTGTATGCAAAAAGCTTAACAAAGAGATTAACGCTCGATTATTTGCACAAACAAGGAATTGTCGATCCGCCATCCGGACCAAGACCTTTTACAAGGTTAACAAATGATCAATTCGATATGATTTTAAGAGATTCACAAACGGAATTATACATGTGACAGGTGAAAGTATGGCTGTTATTTTATTATCTATTAAGCCGGAATATGCAGAGAAAATATTCGCGGGAACGAAAAAATATGAATACAGAAGACATATTAGAAGAATTAACTAAAGTAGATGATGTAAGTCCCATTACTTTAGAATTACTATTAACTTATTATTAACAATATGTACTCAAATGATGATATAAACTTTATTGCAAATGAAGTATATAAACTAAGTTCTTCTACTTAGTAGAATCTAATGAGATTGTATGGATTTATAATAACAGAAGCATGAATTACTATTTCATAAGACAAAGAGATTAGCAGTATTCTAATTGCCTTTACTTAAGTAAGATAAGTAAGAACTATAAATTGAATGATAATTATAGATCCTTTACTTTACCAGGACAAATAGAATATACTTTCTCTGAGGATTTATATAAACAGTTTAAGAAAGAAATAAATACAGTTAAATGACAGAATTTACTGCACTATGTTTAGTAGGTATGTTAGGGTGTCTAGCTTATATCATACTAAATAAATTAACAAAGTAATGTGCCCTAAGTACACGGGATCGTAGTACATTCCACGCTTAAAGAAGTTACTGTAAAGTAGAAAGTATTTTGTTACACAAAATATAAGCGCACCAGGGAATCCTAATCGTAAGTAGGCTCAGTTTAGCTACCTTTCTGGCGGTCGTTGAATAAAAAAGGTAGCCCCTAAAACGGTATTACTATGGAAAAGAACGAACAAAAAAAAGCAGATAGAATTGAGTATGTTTTCAGGAATAAAACTTATATAGCTACTCCTGAACTTAGTAAAGGTTGTTGTGTAGGTTGTGCGTTTGTTAATAATATGAACTGCGCTAACTTTAAAGATAGAATGGACATCTGCCATAAAGGATATATTTTTAAGCGTAAATTTAATCACATAGATGAGTAACCTTACTTTACTTACTGCGTTAATAGATATTATAAAGTAAATATTATGGAAGATAAAGTACTAGAAACAGTGGTAAACGGATTGGAATATAGTTTTGAAAAAGATATTTTAGTAAAACCTTTAACTCCTATTATGGTTACTAAAGAGTATACTGAACAAATCCCTACTGGGGAAAAGGATGAAGAAGGTTTTAATAAGTATGAAGTAAAGACTCATACTAAAGAAGTTGAATCAGATTTTGCAAAAGGTATTGTTCTATCTATTCCAATCGGTACTGATAGTACCATTAAGGTTGGTGATACTATAGTATACCCTAAGAAATTTGCTAAAGACTTTGATCTATTTAAAGACTCACAATTAGTTAAACCATACGACGTTGTAGCTAAAGTCGTTAAATAAGCTATCGTTCATGATTGAATGTTTTATTTTAGAGTATTAAGTCGCTGCCCTGCCATCAAAGCAGGGCATTCTTTTTGCTATTACTTTACTAAACATTAATAAATGTTAAATATTTTAAACACTTATTATATTAATACGTTTTAAGGGCATTATGGGAACAATAATAATAGTACTTGTGAGTATTGTTGGTTTTGGTGCTCTTACTTATCGTCAAGGAAAGAAAGAAGGTTATGACCAAGGTAGAATTGATGGTTACGAAGAGTGTAAACAAAACTTTAATAAGATACAAGAATTTAAACAAAAGATACTAAATAAAAAGTTAGACATATGGAAGGATACAAAGTAATTAAGGATTTTAGCTTCGCTGAAAAAGGTGATGTGTTTACTAAAGTTGAAGATTTAAACTTGTGGGAACTTCAGAAATCTGAAGTAGTATCAGATACAGAAACTTATACTTCAATGGCATTTGATTCTTCTACTATGGAAGAATTAGCCAATAAAGATTATGTAATTTGGTACAGTGAAGAAGCACAAGAAGGTGTGGATGAATGTGAATGCTGCTGCGATAAGTTAGAGAAAGTAAAAGAATACGTTAATACTTTGATTGATACATATACTAAAGATTATAACGAATTGATGAAGGATTATAATGAAGGCAATGTTCAACAATGTGTTAAAGTAGAAGCAGAAACTGTATACCACAATTTAAATAAAGTTCTCAACAGTATTAAAGATTTGTTAGATGAATAAATTAGTAAAGACTGTTAATAAAGGCAATCTTTACTATGAATACCTTAACGCTTTAAATGGTATACTACAACTTACAAATAGGGAATTGGAGTTACTTACTAAGTTCGTTGAATTAGATGTGAACTTTACTCCAATACCTGGTGTAAGTAAAAATGTAGCCAATACTGACAATCGTAGAATGATTAAAAGTACTATGGGTATTACTCCTGATAACTTAAGTAGATATATAAGTAAGTTCAAGAAAGAGGGTCTTTTAGTACAGGGAAAAGCAGAAGATGAATTAGTAGTTAATAAGATACTAATTCCAGAGATAATAAAAGATAGGGTGCAAATAACATTAATACTAAGAGTAAATGAATAATAAAATAAATAATAAACATTTCTATATGATCTTTGATAATGGGCATATAGTACATGTAGAGAATAGAAGTAATAGGTTAGTACGATATTTCAGACATCTTTTTAACTTACGTTCTAATTTAAAATTAACTTCTTTCGTTCCGAAGAAACCTTACTCTAATAAAGAAATCAAGAAATTATCTGATATACTATACAGAAATCGTGACTTGGATGAAGATGATATCATAGTAATAATAAATTCTATTAGACCTAATACCATCAGAGAATCTTTAACAGAGTTAGAAACTAGTGAATATTATATAAATGCAACAGCAAAAAAAGATATCAATTTACTCAAGTCTGGCAAACAAATATAATTTACCTTATCCTGTTATAGAAGTAATATGCAATAGTCCATTTAAGTTTGCTAAAGAAGTAATATCAAACGATGAAGATACTAAAGATATTATGTTTGCTTACTTATTTAAACTTAAATTAAAAAAGAAATATAAAGAAATAAAATGAGACAGTTTATTGAAGAATGCTTAACACCTAATTATAAGATTCACTGGCTAGATTCTATTTACTTTGATCCTGTATTACTTAACAATATACAGATGTATATAGCAATTAGTGACAGTAGACTATTAAGAATATGATACTAAGAAAGTTTGATAATATATATCCTAGAACATTTTGGATAGCTATAATAGAAAAGGAAGAAGATGTATACACAATATTAAAGAAATTCACTATATACAACTTATTACCAGGTTTCGATAAAATACGAAAAGAAGCTGAAGAAGAAATGTTAAAGGCGTATGACGGAGATGTTATTGCAGAATGTAGACCGGTTATGTTAAACAGTAGTTCTGAGATGGGTATTATTTGCATAATATATAGACCTGATGAATTAGATGGTACGCATATAGCACACGAATCAGTTCACATAACTGATTATTACTTTGAAGTTACAGGTATGAATGGAGAAGAATTCTCAGGTGGTGGTAACGAAGGGTATGCGTATTTAGTTGGCTGGGCTGCTGGATGTTTTATTAAAGTAATGAAAGAATATGGAAAGACAGAGTAAAGAAGATTCATTAGCTCTATGGAAATTTGAGAAAAACAACGTTAAACAATTTGGATCTAAGATCAGTGAAGAGTTAAAAGAGTTAATGGAAGTTGCAGATAAGAAGATCAATAACTATTCCTTAACATACAATGAATTCATGGATGATATTCTAGAAGGTTTAGCTAAGTTGAAAGATACAGACAGCATTGAAACTAGACAGCTACAGATAAAAGGATTGTACAATTGTTTAACTAATAAGTATATTGAAGATGGAGAATGATGGTAAGAAATATGATTGTGGTAAAGTAAGAATGGATCTGATTCCATTAGATGTTGTTGAAAACATTGGTAAGGTACTTACTTACGGAGCTCAGAAATACTCAGATAACAGTTGGCAAAACCTTCCAGATTTTTGGAAAAGATATAAAGCAGCATTACTAAGACATCTTACTGCTATAGACAAAGGAGAATTAATAGATCCTGAAAGTGGACTACCTCATATAGATCATGTACTTTGTAATACAGTATTCTTAGATTGGGGATTTCATCACGGTAAAGCAATTAGTATTAATACAAAAGATATTGAACAAGATAAATAATTATGGAACAATTGAAATTTAAAAAGTTAGATTACTCAGTAAAGAAAGAAGACGGTACAGAAGAGATTAAAAAGTCTGAAGGTAAGTTACCTACTAGAGCTACAGCAGGAGATGCTGGATTGGATCTGTATGCTACTCGTATTACTCAGGAAGTAGATAATAGTGGAAAGTTAGTACTTGTATATCATACTGATTTAGCAGTAGAGATTCCTGAAGGATATTGTGGTTTACTTATGATGAAGTCTTCAATCAGTAAACGTTCTATAGCTTTAACAAATGGAGTAGGTTTAATAGATGCCGGATATCGTGGAGAGTTAATGGCTAAATTTAAAGTAACTACAGATGCTATTCCTACAGTATATACTACAGATGAACCATTTGCTCAGTTAGTCATTGTTCCTTGTTCTATATTAGAACCTACTTTGGTAGAAGAATTGAGTGAAACAGAAAGAGGAGAAAAAGGATTCGGAGAAGCTACAGCAGAACAAAATAATGAAATTAAAGAAGTAAAAGAATAATTATGGAAAATTTAAATATTACAATTACTCCAGTAAGTGCATCAGGCGTTGGAAGTTTTATAGAAGTAGTTATCGGTGACAGTAGATATAAGACCGATATTGTTCAAGGAGAATTCACAGAGGATGTAATGAAGGAGTTAATGGATAAATTAATCACTAATCAGATTCCTGCTGAACAACAAGAAGCGGTAGAATTGAAATTCTATCAACTATTAGACGCTATTACTAATACTAAAGCAGAAGAAGAATATAGAGCTCAGCATCCTGAGGAGTTTATGCCAGAGAATTTTGAACCTAGTGTTGAAGAAGTAATTGAGTAATTATGAAGAAAGTTTTAATGAGTAATGAATGTTATCCTATTGAATTAGATAACAATTTGAATCCAGCATTATTGAGGTCTGATAGCCTTCTTAGAAATGCATATTATATAAAAGAAGAGAGCGAAGTGTATATTAATGGTGAACATAAATATACAGCTAAACCTGGAGATATAATAATCAGTTTTTATGGTATTGAAGATAGATACAATAAAACAGAATATTTTTTAGTACCGGGAAAATTATTTGAAGATTACTTTGTAAGACTAGAAAAATACAAAGCTAGTAAACAAAGTGAAATTAATAATGAAAATTTATGCTGTGATTGTTGCGAATCTATACGATGAAACTATTTGATATCAATGGTGGTAAAGTAGTAATACACCCTGATGCTTTAGGTCTCCCGTTCTTTAAAAAGTTATGGGAGGCTGATAAGCCAGATAAGACACAAGCTACAAATGTAATAAGTTATATAGTACTTATGTGGTATTTTAAATCTCCATATGTACTTCAGTTAGAACCAGATATCAGAGAAAAGAAACTTAAGCAGTTATACTTTGGTGATGAGAATTATAATCTTACAGTAGAAGAAAAGTCTTGTGAAGATGATTATAAGAAGCTAATATATACTAGAAATCTAAGAATGCTTGATAGTATGAGAAACAAAGTAGATACTATTAGTAAGTATTATGAAGATTCTCTAGAAGAGCAACTAGATGAAAAGAAGATTAAAGATCTATTAGCTGGTATGGAAAAAGTAAAAGCTACTTTTCAGACACTAGATTTCCTCGAAAAAGCAGTTAAAGCTGAAGAAGTTAGTACTACTAAAGTACGTGGAGATGCTCAGATTAATCCTTATGAATTAGCTTAATTTGTGCAAATTATACACAAGTTTATAACAATAAATTAATGAGTACGTTATATGAATATAAATAAAGAAACTATGAAGAAAGTACTTGATTTAACAAAATGCAATAGCACTGAAGAAATTTGTGATGTGCTTGAAAAAGAAATTGATAACAAACAAAAAGCAGATAAAGCAGTTAAAGAAGCTAGTGAATCTTTAATTGAAGAATATAAGAAAGAAGCAGTAACTGAGCCTAAGAAGAAAGGTGTGATCAAGCGTACTATTCATTGGCTGAAGAGTTTGTTTAAGAAATAATCTCGTTGAACTGATAGAGAGGTCTGACAGGGACAGACATTAAATATTCCCTGGCATATTGCCCTATGGTGTAGTGGTAGCACGAGAGGCTCTAACCCTCTAGGTCCGGGTTCGATTCGGTGGTAGGGCGACCAATTAAAGAATAAACTATGATTGACTTCTAGAAGAAAATATTAAATAGTGATAAGTTTAGATAGCCAGCTCTGTAGTTTTTAACTACAGGGCGTTATTGTTTATATCCAGCTGGTTCATCAGAATACTTTCAATACTGGGACGAATAGAAAGATCGTTGCATTAATGGTTATACCGCAGAGGATGGAGATTACATCACTGGGTATAACTATTTTTATATTAACTTTTGTCCTATTCAACGTATTGTGCATGAAATAAAAAATAAACCAGACGGTACTACAAAAGTAATAAAAAAACGTGAATTATAGTTCCCAGACTTCTACGATTACGATTACTTTTTTTTCTAGGCTATGTAGGAAGCTGAAGAGCAAGGTAAACATATGTGTGTACTTAAGTCACGTCGTAAAGGTTATTCATATAAAAATGGTTCGATGGCTTGTCGTAACTATTATCTATTGCCTGGTACTAAGACGTATATATACGCTTCTAACAAGTAGTATCTTACTGAAGATGGTATTCTTACTAAAGCTTGGGACTATATGGACTTTATAGATAAGCATACAGCTTGGGGTAAGAAGCGATCTGTTAACAGTACTATGCGTAAACGAGCTGGATTCTGGACTAAGGATGAATTTGGTAAAGAAGTAGAAATGGGTTACAAGTCAGAGATTATTGGTGTTACTTTGAAAGATAATCCTGATATAGTACGTGGTAAAGCTGGTAAATTGATTATATTTGAAGAAGCGGGTTCGTGCCCAGAATTAGGTGCTGCGTGGTAGATTGCTAGACCATCTGTAGAACAAGACGACGTAGCTTTTGGTACAATGATAGCTTTTGGGACAGGCGGTGACGAAGGTAGCCATTTTGAAACATTAAAAGACATGTTCTATAATCCAGATGGATATAACTGCTTAGGATTTGATAATATATGGGACGAACATACTAGTAACAAAAAATGTGGCTTTTTTATTCCGCAGTATACTAATAATGATATTAGAGATGAAAAAGGAAACCGTCTTTACATGGATAAAGATGGAAATACATTACACAAATTAGCTCTAGAATATACATTATCTGAACGTAGAAAAGTAATAGAAAATGCTACTAATACTAATACTATAGATAGATATGTAGCTGAAAGATGTATTACTCCACAAGAAGCGTGTCTAGAATTTGGTGGTAATATATTTCCTAAAAAAGAACTATAGTAGCAATTAGGACTTATTCGTACTAATACTTAGTTATAGAATCATAAACAAGTAGGTGATTTAATATTTGACGAATCTGGTAGTATCAAATGGATACCTAAGAAACATGGCGATGTTACTAAGTATCCACTTGGTAAAGACGATGATCCTACTGGCTCAATAGTTATATGGGAACATCCAGCTAAAGATGCAACAGCTGGATTATATATAATAGGTGTAGACCCTTATGATCATGACTAGTCTGGTACTAATTCATTAGGATCATCTATAGTATATAAGAGGTTTTAGAACTTTGAAGAGTATTATGATATTATAGTAGCTGAATATACTGGTAGACCTGCAACAGCTGAAGAGTATTATGAGAATTTACGTAAGTTAGCATTATACTACAATGCACGTATAATGTATGAAAATGAACGCAAAGGTCTATTCCCTTACTTTACTGCTAAACATTGCGATTACTTATTAGCTGATCAGCCTGATATTATTAACGATATAGTTAGTAATTCTAAAGTACAAAGAAGAAAAGGTTGTCACATGAATAAGTAGATAAAGCAATGGGGGGAAGGTATGATAAAAGAATGGTTGAATGAAGAGTATGCACCAGGTAAGAAAAACCTAACTAGGATACTATCAGAGCCGCTATTAGAAGAGCTAATAAGCTATAACGATACAGGTAACTTTGACCGAGTGATGGCGTTGATGTAGGTTATGATATATAGAGAACAACTATATAATGTAGTTGTTAAAAAGAAAGAAAAAGAAAACAAATAGAAGATGCTCTTCGATGGACCAATTTTTGCGCAGAGTTGGTTCAACGATGATACTCCTAGAGTATTTTCTAATGACGATAATGTATATACATTTTAACTATGAAGAATACTAAAAGTTTCCCTGCACAGAAACTACCAATGTCAAAGAAGACACAAGCCTGGAAAGAAGCCTGCGTAGACTATGTAGTAGGCGCTGGAGATTCAGGATTTGGTGGTAATGGTAGATCTAGATCTGACGAGATGTAGACTTACTATGATTTATATAATAGCATATATAATGAAAAGGATCTTAAATATGTAACTAATCCATTTAAACAAGATGATGGATTTCCTGCTATGGCATAGGATTATAATATCATTAAACCGTATGTAGATCAGTTACTTGGTGAAGAAACTAAGAGACCTTTTAATTTTCATCCACAACGTACAAGTGATATAGCTGCTAGTGAAATGTAGGAAAAAGCTAAAGAAATGTTAATGGATTATATTCAAGCTACTATAGCAAGTAAGTTAAGTCCAGAACAAGCAGCTAGATATGAACAAGCATTAGCTACAGGAGAAATCTAGACTCCAGAAGCTATAGCTAAGTATCTATAGAAAGATTATAAAGATATAGCAGAAACTGAAGCTTATCATGCATTACAATTTCTAAAGAGAAAATTAAATCTTACTCATGAGTTTTATAAAGGTTGGAAAGATGCTTTAATAGGTGGAGAAGAAATATACTATGTAGGTGTAATCAATGGAGATCCTTATGTAGAAAGAGTAAACCCTATGTACTTTGATTATGAGCATTCTTTAGACTTAGAATTCATAGATGATGCCGCATGGTGTCGTAGAAAGATGATTATGTCTGCTACTGAGATATACGATAGATTCTATGATAAAATGTCTGAAAGACAACTAAATGAATTATTAGAACTTATTGATCAAAGACCCGGAGCTGGTAATAATCCAGAAATAAGAAAGACTAGTATGGATTATGAATCTATTAAATTGCATAAGATCAATAGTTTTACAGATAATCCGTTTGATGTAGATCATATAACAGTATATCACTGCTGTTGGAAATCTTTCAAAAAGATAGGATTTGTTACTTTACTAAATCCAGAAACTGGAGAAGCTGAAGAATTTCAAGTAGATGAAGATTATAAAGTAACAGGTACTGAACAATCTGTAGAATGGGATTGGATTATTGAAGTATGGGAAGGATATAGAATTGGTGATGATATGTACATAGGAATTCAACCTATTGAATATCAACATATATCTGCTGATAATCCTAATTCACAGAAATTACCTTACACTGGTGTAGTGTATAATAATACTAATAGTAAACCTAGATCATTAGTAAGTATGATGAAACCATTACAGTATATGTATATTGTAGTGTGGTATAGACTTGAATTAGCATTATCTAGAGATAAAGGTAAAGTAGCAGTAATGGATATTACTTAGATACCTAAATCTATGAATATTGATGTTAACAAGTGGATGCATTACTTAAGTGCACTAGGTGTAGCTTTTATTAATCCATATGATGAAGGATGGGATATACCAGGACGTGAAGGAGGTAAACCATCTCAATTCAACTAGTTATCTTCTTGGGACTTAACTATGAGTAATGTAATAGCTGAGTATATTCAATTAATGTAGAAGATTGAAGATATGGTAGCTAAGCTTACTGGTATTACTCCACAAAGACAAGGACAGATTGCTGCTAGTGAATTAGTAAGTAATGCTAATACTGCTGTTAATATGTCTTATCATATTACTGAACCTTGGTTCTGGAATCACAATTAGGTAAAGAGAAGAGTATTAACTATGTTGTTGAATACTTCTAAAGCAGCTTGGAAAGATAGTAAGAGATACTTGAATTATATATTGGATGATGCCACTAGAGCATTTGTACAATTATCTGATAATTTCTTCTATGAAGATATGGATATATTTGTAGATGATAGTACTAAGAATCAACAGTATATAGATCAATTAAAGCAACTGTTACAACCTGCTATGTAGAATGGTGCTAGTCTATTAGATATTGCTGAAATCATTACTTTAGATAATATGAGTATGATTAAGAACAGACTTGAGGAAATTGAATAGAAAAGAATGGAACAGATGCAGCAACAGCAACAAGCTGAACAACAAGCACAACAGCAAATAGCAGAACAATAGAATCAGCTTAAAGAAGAAGAGCTTATGCTTAAGGAAGCTGAAATGGATCTTGAAAAATATAAAGTAGATCAAGACAATGCTACTAAAATTACTGTAGCACAACTTAATGCTTATCGTGGTGCTGAGAATATGGATCAAGATATGAATGGAATTCCTGATCCAATTGAAATAGGAAAACAAGCTCTAGAATAGTAGAAGATAAATTCTGATATTGCTACTAAACAATTAGAACTTAACAATAAGCGTAGAGAAATAGAACAGAAGAGAGAAGCTGAAAATAAGAAGATACAGCTTGAAAAAGATAGAATGAAGCATGAAACTGAGTTGCAACGTATGTCTGATAAAGCTGCTATGGATAGAGAGAAGCTAAAGGCAAAGACAGCTTTGAGAAATAAAGTAGTAGGCGAATCTAAATCTAAATAACTATGAACTGGTTTAAAGAAACGTGGTGGTTAGTAAAACAATTATTTACTACTACTAAGAATAAAGATAAAGTATAGTATAAACATATGGATCATTATCCTTTTAGTGGATACTCTGCAATGAGTTGGTGTGGATATATTTTGACTAAAAAGAAAGAATCTGATATTAAAACTACTACTTGGAATCACGAAAATATACATTTACAGTAGGCTGAGAATAAGGGTAGTTGGTTAAAGTATTACGCTGATTATGTATGGGAGTGGATCAAAGGCAATCCTATTACTTATCCAGCATCATCGGCATACTATACAATACCTTACGAAATGGAAGCATACGCAAATGAAGATAAATCTGATTACGAAATTAATACTAATAAGTATAAAATAAAAAATCGTAAAAAGACCTATAGAGAGAATAAGAAAAATTGGTTTAACTATATTAAAAATTTATAATTATGGCATGCGGTGGAAAGAAAGGTGGCAAAAAGTCATCTAAAAGTGGAAAGAAAAGTAAATAATTATGGAACGTGAAGCATTTAGATAGAGAATGCAACAGTATAAGTAGGCTAGGGAGAATAATCCCTAGCTGAAGTACTGGGATTGGAAGAAGTATGCAGATGGTGGTATTGTAGATGAAGATCCACCACAGAATACTAGTGAAAGACCTATTACTAACTTTGACCCTAAAGGAGATCCGTATAATCCTATATACGGATATAACCCAGGTGCAGGATATGTTTCAAATTCAGATCCATTAGGTAGTCTATATGTAGAAGGAGCTTTACTTAATCCAGTATTTAAACTAGCAGGTAATGCAGTATCTAATGTAGCTAGAGGATTAACTAAATACTCTTCTAAATATGTACCAGAAGTAAGGAGAACTGTGTAGGATAAAATAAATAGTTTATTCCGTAGAGAAGCTGAAGATAAAGCTCGCACATATAAATTATATGATGATGCTATAGAATCTAGAAATAGAATAATTGAAGATCTATATTCTAATCCAGCTTATATGGAAAGAGCTAGATAGATTAAGAAAGCTATAAGATCATTACCTAAAGATATGAGATCTATTGAAGCTGCTTATCTTCAATTTGCTACACCAGGATAGTATACAAAATGGTTTAATAAAATACCTTTACTTGGTACTTATCCAATAGTAAATAAACAATTTTAGAATTATGAAGAAGATAAAGATAAAGCCAGAAAATAGAGGTAAGTTCAATGCAACTAAAAAGAAGACAGGAAAGACAACTGAAGAACTAACTCATAGTAAGAATCCTGTGACAAGAAAGAGAGCAATATTCGCTTAGAATGCTGCTAAATGGAATAAAGGTAAAAAGAAGAAAAAATAAATCTAATTAAATATTTTAATTATGGATAAAAAAATGACATTAGGTGGATTTGAAGCTGTATTAGATAGCTTTATCCCTAATCCAGATGGTGGTTTTAGAAATTCAAATATTGATGAAAATGTTAATGTTGATGCTGATGAATTTGAATCACTAGACGATGAAGAATTGGAAGATATTAAAAAGAACAATATCGAAGTAAAGAATAAGAAAGAAAATCCAGTAGAGGAAGGTACTGAGGAAGAAGAAATCGAAGAAGGAGATATTGAAGATAAACCAAAACGTAAGCCTGGTAGACCTCGTAAAGAAGAAACCATTGAGGAAGAAGCAGAAGAGGAAGAAGAGATTGAAGATAACAATGAAGAAAATGTTGTTACTAACTTCTTTGATGCTATGGCTGAAAAACTCAATTGGGAATTTGAAGAAGGTGAAGACAAACCCAAGAATGTAGATGAGTTAATTAATTACTTCCAAAATGTCATTGAAGAAAATAGTAAGCCTGAATACTCTAGTGAAGAAGTTGAAGCACTAGATAATTTCGTAAAACAAGGTGGAGATTTAAAGAAGTATTTGACTATTGATGCTGAATTAGATTTAGATGATATTGACATTGAAGATGAAACTAATCAGAAATTAGTAGTAAAACAGTTACTTAAAGAAAAAGGGTTCTCTACTAAGAAGATTGATAAGTTAGTAAGTAGATATGAAGAAGCTGGATTACTTGAAGATGAAGCGCAAGACGCTTTAGAAGATCTGAAAGAGATTAAAGAGGAAAGGAAGAAACAGCTATTAGAGGATCAGAAAAAGGCTTATCGTGAATAGTTACAGAGACAACAGCAATTCTATGATAACGTTGTTAGCGAAATAAAAGGCTTAAAGAATATACGTGGTATTACAGTCCCTGAAAAAGATAAAAAGGTTTTAATGGATTATATACTTAAGCCAGACACAGACGGTAAAACAAAGTACCAAAAGGACTATGCTAAGGGTGGTGTTAAGAATCTCATAGAATCGGCATACTTTACAATGAATGCTGATAAGCTTATTGAGGCTGCTAAACGTGAAGGAAATAATTCAGCTATTGATAAGTTTAGACGAAGTTTAAAATCTAGTAGTATTACTACTAAATCTAGAAAACAAGCTACGGGTTCTGATGATGATCCAATTTGGTTCTCAGCTGCACGACAACTGCGTATATCATAATAATTAATTATATAAATAAAAAAATTAAATTACTAGTATTTTATGAATAATAATATTCTTAATAACCTCCAATTATACAAAGGTAAATGGTTTTCTGATTTGATCGACACTAATAAGATTAGTCTCGCTTCTCAGCAAAGACCTTATGAGGTATCTACTATCCTGTCATACGTATTTGGTACTAAAGATAATGGTTACAGTACTTCTCTTGATATGTTGACAGGTGGTCTTGGAAATGTAATGACTATTGATCAGCCTTCATTTGAATGGGGTGTTATGATTGACCAAGATAGAGCTGTTACAATTCGTGACGCTAAATGGAATGGCGCTGCAATTAGTGAAAATTCTACTCCGGGTTTGGGCAATACTCCTATTACTTTGTGGTTGGAAGATGCATGGTTTGGTCCTGGTGCTACTATCGAATTTGATGACAAGAGTCAAGCACGTATTCAGGATGCTCCGTATCAAGATGGTAATCTGTATGTTTATACAGTATTTGTATCTAACGGTAGCCCTGCTTCTTATATTGATCCTGCTGTTTTATCTTCTGGTTGCCAAGTAAACCGTTTGGCTTCTGCTTATGAAGAATACAGTGAAGAGGCTGATATCCTGAACTACAACACTCATTTCAAAATGCGTAATTATTTGACTACAGTACGTTTGTCTTATGATATTACAGGTTCTGCTTTCTCTACAGTTATGGCAGTAGCTTTGAAAGATCCTAAAACTGGCAAAACTTCTTACTTGTGGTCTACATTCCAGGAATGGGTTGCAATGCGCGAATGGTACAAACGTCTTGAAAGAGCTTTGGTATACAATCAGAATAATGTAAATAAAGATGGTTCTTGTAACCTGAAAGGTAAGAACGGTCGTCCTGCATTTATTGGTGCTGGTTTGTTGGAACAGATTGCTCCATCTAATAGACGTTATTATACTCGTTTAACAGCAGAACTGTTGGAAGATTTCTTGTTTGATCTGTCTTATAATGTACTTGGTACTAATGAACGTAAATTCGTTGCATTGACAGGTGAAATGGGTATGCGTGAATTTGACCGTGTACTTAAAGAAAAGATGGCTAACATGAACTTGATCGACACAGTATTCGTAACTGGTTCTGGTGACAACTTGAAATTCGGTGGTCAGTTCAAGACTTACGCTATGTCTAATGGTATCGAATTGACTTTGAAGTATTTCCCGTTGTATGACAATACTATTTACAATCGTCAGTTGCATCCGGTTACTTTGAAACCGTTGGAATCTTACCGTATGACATTCTTGGATTTGGGTCGTCGTGATGGTGAAGCTAACATTGTTAAAGTAGTTCGTAAAGATCGTGAATTCGTTAACTGGTGTACAGCTGGTTCTGTAACTCCTGCTGGTTACGCTCACTCTAACACAGAAGTTCGTTCTAATGCTAAGGATGGATACAGCTGCCACTTCCTCGGAGAAGTGGGCATCATGTTAAGAGATCCTCGTGCATGTGGAGAATTGATCATGATGGCTGAGTAATTCAGTCAAAAATATAAGGGGCTTGAATGCTAGCGAGCCCCTATAATACTAACTTGATAATCTAATTTTATAATTATGGAAGTAATCGTTAGAATGACAAAAGTAAATCCTTGGACAGGATTGATTAAATGGTCTAACTGCTTTGATTTTATTAGTTCTTACTGGACTAGATCTGGTAGTAGATACACTGGTTTAAAAGCAGACAAAGCTAGAGAACTAGAACAGAAAATGGGTAAAGCTGAAGGAGAATTAGATCCTGATAGTACATTTTGGGATACATTTGCAATTAAGATTGGTAAGAAAGAATTAGTGATTAATACTGATAGACCTGAAGGAGAATTGCAATATTTATTCCTATTAGGACATAAGAGAGTAGCAAATGGCATTGATAAAGTAACTCCATCTACTGATTATGTACTTATAAATAAAGAAGCTGAAGCAGAACAAATTAATAAAGCTAACAAAGTTAAACGTGATGCTTATAGAGCATTAGATAAGATGAGTCTTGAAGATATGCGCAAATGTCTTAGACTATTTGGAGTTAAAGCTGACACTATGTCTAATGAATTGGTTGAAGCTAGACTTGGTGAAAACGTAGAAGCTGATCCAGCAAGATTTATTAGAATTTGGGTAGATAATCCTAATAAAGAAATTAACTTTGTAATTGAAGAAGCTTTAAGTAAAAATATTATTCGTAAGAACAGAGCATCATATTACTTTGGTACTGATCTTATTGGTAACGGTCTTGAAGATGTAATTGCATATTTGAAAGACAAAAAGAATCAAGATATTTACTTAAGTATTATGTCTGAAATAAAATCTAAATAATGACTAGAGAACAATTTCACTCATATTTTAAAGTAGCAATGGACAAGAACTCTCAAAGCGTAGCCTTTGGGGGTTGTCCTGCTTTCTTACCAGAAGAAATAGATTACTGGTTAGATCAAGGTTTATACCAAGAAATCAGTAATAAGTTTACTGGTAATAACTACTTAAAGACTAGCTTTGAAGGATCTGTAAAACGTATTCACGATTTAGAAAAATTAGTACGTACAGATGTTAACGTTGTTGCTAATACTGAAACAAATTCAAATAGATGTTATGTTACTAACTTATTCAACGGTGACAGAATGTTCTTTGTAGATGCTGTATTAAACTTCAATAACAAAAAAGCTACCATAAAGCTAATAGATCATGCAGACGCTACTAAATTCAAGAAGACTTACAATAACAATCCTTGGATAGAAGATCCAGTAGCTGTAATAGAAGATAATACTCTATATATCTATTATGATTACTTAGCTATGAGTAGTAATAGTTATTCTGTAGATATTACTTATATTAAGTTCCCTACTAAGATAGAGAACTTACCAGCAGATGGTATGAGTGAAATACCAGAGTATATGCAGTTTGAAGTAATTAATAGAGCTGTAGAACTAGCATTAGAAGATATTGAGTCTAAGAGAATATAGACTAAATCACAGTTGAACCAAATAGATGAATGATTATGACAGACCGTGGATTTCAAATCGAGTTTGAACGTAGGCTATAGTTAATGGATCCTAATTTAGTTATTAAGGATAAGCTATCCTCAGACACTATTATATCATTCATTAATGAGGCGATTGATAAATTTTATAAAACAAGATACTCAGGTATTAACTTTAAAGCTCAAGGATTTGAATAGACAGAAAAACGTATAGATGATTTGCGTACTTTAATTCGTAAAAGAAACTATTCAAATACTTAGATATCCAAAGGAACTAAAAATTCATATTCTGTTGAATTACCAGATGATTATGTATTATTACTTGGAGATACTGCTGGTATACAGCCGAGTGATGAATATCCTAACGAATGTTGGGAAAAAGACGATTTAGGTGCATATATAGTTAAGTATACAGATACATTAGAATCTACAATTGAAACATTAGATAGACAATTAAGTAATTCACTATCTGAACACAAATTAAAATATTGTCAAGCTAGACCTTTAAAGTTAATTCAAGATAATAATGTAATATTATACACAGACGGTAAATATAAAGTAAGTGAATATGAGATTACATACTTAGCTAAGCCATCTAAAATTAATTCAAGTAATATTACTAATACCGAATATACAGATTTGCCAGAACATACACATATGGAAATTGTGAAAATGGCAATCTAGATTTATCTTGCTACTAAACCAATGTAGCATTATAATGCTTATTCCAACGAAATTGCTTCAATGGAATAATATAAATTAATGCGTTTGTCTGACCTGGAAATCTGAAATAAGGAAAGTAGAAGGACAAACTAGACTGGCGCTAAGTCTAACAATTAATTATTTTTATATAAACTATGATTACACGAGTTGATACCGTACTTATCGGTAAAACATGTCCAGCATCTTATACTACAGTAGATAGTCTTACTCAGGGTGCTGTAGCTCTGTTCGATGAGAATAAGAGCTTGATTAAAGATGAAGCTAGTGCAGTAAAAGCATCTACAGTATATATTGGTGTAGTTGGTGATAATATGACTATCGCTTTACCTAATGGTACTAGTGCTACTAAACGTTCTGTAGAGTATTCTAACGCAATTCAGAAAGCTTCTAAACCTTCTTACGTAATTGGTAATTATGCTGCACCAGTTCAAGAGAAAATCGAAATTGATTTAACTAGTGCTACTGTTGTTATCGGTCACAGATATGTTTTGCGTATTGTTTACAAAGACATGTATGAAGCTCCGGGACAATTCACTCATACCTATGAAGCAATTGCTACAACTGAAACTGCTGATGATTTGGGTAACGCATTGTTGAAGAAGATTAACAAACATGCAAATCGTAGAGTAAATGCTACATTTGCAAGTCATAAATTGACACTTACAGCTCTTCCTAAAGATGATAATGAAGGAGTTTACTCTTTGAATGAGTATTCTGTAGTTTCTATGGAAGCTTCTCTGTATGTTACTATTCCTGGTGCATTGTTGTCTAATGTTCCTGAAGCAGTTCCTGGTGCAACTATTACTAAGACTGCTGGTAAACCTGGTAAAGGTTACTGGAAACAAGTTCGTGATATGGAAGTACGTATGTTGGGTTATAAGGGTCATGTATTCACAGATGCATATCCTATCATTGAACCTAAACGTAATGTTACTGAAGGTGCATCCTACGATTACATTACTATTGAGAATGACAACTTGTACTTGTCACCTGACAATCAATACATTAAAACTACGCCGTTAACTACTGAATTGTATGTTGAAGAATCTGCTAACTTGAGTGCTTCTCGGTTTGTTAAGAATCTCAAAGCATTTATTACAGGTGTTAATAGTGCAGCATAATACGGTTTCTTTATTTAAAAAACCAGGCGAGGTTGAGGTTTATCCTCGGCTTCGCCTTTTTAATTTTTTGTAGATATGAAAATAATTAATGCAACATTAAATAACGATACTATAACTATAACTTTAGATGCTAAGGCTAATGTACATAAGATTTATCTAGATTCAATAATAAATCAAAAGAATATGTATTCTGATGAAGATGATAAACACACTCATGTAATATCTAACTTTGTTACTTAGGATAATACTGTTATTGTTGATATTACTGAGTATAATGAAACTTCTTTTATAGTAAGCGTTCTTACATCAGATGGTAATAGAGATGAAGCTATAGCAATAGATCAGAATGAATTATATTTAGCTAAAGTAAATCTACTTACTACATATTGTAATACATGTTTAGATAAACATTAGAAGCATATAATAATGATGTGTGATTTTAGATCATAGTTATTGTAGTATGCTTTAGAGCACAATCTTACTAAAGACGCTATTGAACATTACATAGATCTTAGTAGAATGTTAGGTATGATAGATTATCATAATTGTAGTAAGTGCCTATCTCCTAATAAAGTGTGTAAATGTTGTAATGGTATGTGTGCGCTATGATAAAAGAAGAATATAAAAATGGATGCAGATTGAAAGAATAGGTAAAGTATAACATTGATTATGATGATTGCCAAATTCTTAATCTAACCTGTGCTAATTACATATATGATTTAGTATAGGAATCTTCTAAATATGAAACAAAATTAGAAGATATTAAAAAAATGTTATACATGATAGAAAAGTTATTAGGACACGAAGTGCAATATGATATTCCAGAACATCATGGAGATAATAAAAAATGTTATTTTGGTGTAGTATCAGATAATTTTGTTATTGATGAAAACAATATAAAACAATTAGATTATGTACTACAAGATACAAAAGAATTTGTTGAAAGCTTTAGTACTGATTATCAAAAGATATTATATTGTTATCCTAGTGAATTTGGAGATATAAATAGTATAAAAGATCAAAATCAATTTGAGATAAAAGAGTCATTTTAGAGGAATGCTGTAACTATAGATGGTATATTATATAATGTATATATACTGAAAGACGCATCCACGGTAAATAATTATAAAATATATTTTATATGATACAGGTAGCTGATAATTTTAACTATAGAGGAAAAAAGCCTAACTTTGATAGAGATAGCTTCGATACATTATATGATATGAAGAACTATTCTGAGAATAGTTTAGATGATGGTCATATATCTTATTGTAAAGAAACTGATAAACACTATAAGTTTAATTCTAATAATCAGTCAGATCCTACTACTGGTAAATGGGTAGAATAGCACGAAGCTGTTCCAGCTGATGAAGAAGATATAACTGAACAAAATGGCACTCTATAGTTAGCAAATAAAACTTATGATAAATAGTCTTTCAGTGGTTTGGGTAGAGTATATCTAAGAAAGAATATAGTAGGTGATAAGAATGTTCTTACTTAGGCTATGATCAATAAAGCTAATACTATATATGTTATTCAGTATGATTATGATTTAAACGGTTAGACAATCGTTACCCCTTCTAATTCTATACTAAAATTTGACGGTGGCAGTTTTGATAATGGGATAGTAGATATATCTAATACAACAGATTTAATCAATCCAAAATTTAATAAAAATTGTAAAATAGCTAAGGATACTATTTTAAAAGATTTTGTAGACGTTAGAACTTTAGGAATATATCCAGACGATACAGATTATGGTTGGAGCAAATTAGATAATTTATGTAATAAAGCAAACACTGTATATTTTTTTCCTAGAGGTATATATAAATTTACTAGTGGTATTAAATTATATCAGAGCGGAACAACTTTGATAGGAGAATGTACTTATGCTGATATTATGACAGTTAATGATGAATCGTTAAGAGGAACAGTATTTGATTTTTCTATCTCTTCTGGAACTTCTGAGGAACCCAAGTATTGTATTAACTTTGCTGATTCTTATTCGTCTGGTATAGAAAGAATAACTATCCACTCTAATTCTGTTTAGGAGCTAAAAGATAATAGAGAGCTAATAGATGGAGAACATACAGTAGAAGAAATTTGGACAGTAAGTTACAATAACACGTATATAAGAGGGGTTAGAGGCGGTAACATAAATTTAGTTAAATTTATGAAAATAAGCGATTACGCTTATTACTTAGAAGGAGCTTATGCTAATATAACAAACTGTTCTTTTTACAAATGTAATAAATGTATGAGATTAACCCAAGATAACGTAGTAAACAATATCAAGGTGTTTTATTGTAATTACTTTGCTTCTCTAAATGCTTTAAATATATTGACTAATTGTAGAATTGATTCGTGTAAGTATGATGGTATATTAATATACTATAGAGGCAATACTATAAATAATGTAGTATTCGATTTTATATATCAGCGATCTTTTGTACTAAACCCAGGAGCAAATCACAATAATATTAACTTTACCACGTTAAGATCTGGAATTGGTTCTTATAAGAAAGATTATAGTGATAAAAATTCAAAGTACTATACAATATATATGTAGGGTGAGTGTAATGCATGCGATATAAATCTTAATATAACTTCTAATAATATTTTAGATTCTACAACAGAAAATATAAGTTTTATAGCTAGAGGGATTCTGTTAGACCAAAATTTCTCAGGAGTAAACAATAAGTTTAATATTAATAGAGAAGATATAAATCTAGTTTCATCTATCAGAAACAACACACTAGTAAAAGATATAGTAAAATATATTGACTATAAGGACATTCCAACACTAAACATGGTAGCTAATTTAGGAGGTGTATCTATAGAATATATAAAAGGTAAACCTGTAATTTCTGGAGATATGTATGTATCTAAAATGGGCACTACTTAGGAAAGACCTGCTAATATTATAAATAAAGGATTTCAATATTTTGATACTACTATAAATAAGCCAATCTTTTGGGATGGTGCTAAGTGGATAGATGTTACAGGAGCTACTGTATAACAATAAAATAATTAAGATATGGCATAGTATGCAACTAAAGATGAATTAAATGAACTCACAGGATTAGTAAGAACATTGTAGGGTAATGTATAGACTCTAGATACTAGTGTTGGTGAGCTTGATACATTAGTAGAAAGGATTAATCACCTATCTACTCTAAAAGATGTTACTATTACTTATATTACAGAAGGTGACTTGATATAGTATAGTAGTGATGGTACATGGCATAATGTATCTCCAGCTGTATTGGCAGATTATATTAGTGGCGAAGGTGGTATTATCGACACTGCTGTAGTTAAAGCATTAATAGCATCAGAAGGCGGTAAGTTATTCTTAAGTAAACTATACGATGATACAGCATTGGGTGTTATTACATTTAAGAATAGTGTAATAGCTGATAGTATGATATATGCTAAAAAAGGAATTACTATTGGTAATTATATATCTGGTTTACTTGGAGACGGAGCTATAATTGATGAACATGGTAATATAGAAGCCGGAAGCTTAACTCTTAGAGAATTCTTATCTGTACCAGAGTTACGTTTTAACAGAGTAGATGTAGTAAGTGGTGAATTGTGGAATTCTATTGCTTTTGGTACAATTGAATCGGTAGATACTAAAAACTAGATAGCTACACTTAAACTAGAAGAAGGAGAATACAGTGGGTTACATGTTAATGATATATGTAGAGGTATATGGCATAACATTAGTGGAGTAAATGAAACTACTCCAGGTACAGATGAATGTGGGTTTGAAAAAATGTAGGGATTTAGTACTGCTTATTTTACTCCTATTGAAATTCTTGATGAAAGAGGTAAACAATTTAGATATTCATTAAAGCCTAATACCACTCAACATCCTACTGCTAATATGAAATTTGCAGTATATGGTAATTTCTTAGATGAGACAAGACAATCTAGTGCGTATTCTACTAGAGATTATAAAAGATTCTTAAAAGATGTTAGTACTTGGGCAATTGATTGGACTAACATTGCGTCACAATTTGGTAAAATAGAAGGGTTGACTATTCCTGGAGCTCCAGATGATGGAGTACTACATGGAGATGGTGCTTACTTAACTAATGTCTACATGACAGGTGCTATGATTTAGTTTACTCCAGAACAAGAAGATAGTCTCAAAGGATAGGATGCTTACTCAGTAAATCTTACTAAAGACAACCTATCTGTTATTGTGGATAATGAATTAAATATATTAGATAAGTATAGCCAGCTAGATAATTTAACATTTGGAGTACAAGCTTTTAAAGGTACTACAGAATTATCATATTCAGATGTATATGCTGAAGGATCTTACTTCTTAACTTGGGAAGCAACAGGTCTTAAGTGTACGATGGCTAATGGTATATTCACAATTACAGATATTTTATCTGTTACTAATAGTCCTCATATAGACTTGTTAATTAACTGTGAAGGTAATGCTACATTTAAAAAGACAGTAGTATTATAGTTCCATTTACAACCTAATTCATTATGGACTACATATAACGATAACGATGCTATACCTGATAGACCTACTGGTGATGGTACTACCAACGGTTGGCATAGAAATTATACAGCATCTGCAATATGGATGTCTACTAAAAGCTCTATCGAAGTAGATGATCCTAATGTAGAATGGGGAGATCCTAATAGATTCCGTGGTGCTTCAGTAGCTGGTAAAGATGGTGAGTATACTAGATTTGCATATACTGAATCAAGCGTACCACCACCTACTCCTATAGGTGATACTGTTCCACCTAAAGACCCAAACAATAAATACACTTGGACTATGGACCCACCACAAGGAGATCCAGAAAAAGGTATTTGGGTATGGCAATCAATACAAACTGTGTATTCTGATAAATCTACATCTGGTTGGTCAGAACCTTTCCGTTTAACAGGAGCTGATGGTAAAGATGGTAACGATGGTAATGATATAGAGTTTGTATATAAGATTACACAAAATAATTCTGCACCTACTTTACCAGCTAATAGTAATAGAGATGATTATACAGAACCAAACAATGGTTGGTATGATAACCCACAAGGTGTTAGTGAAACTTGGCAATATGAATGGGTAGCTCAACGTACTAAACCAGCTGCTAAAGCAGGTACTGGTAATTGGGGTAACTGGCAAGGTCCTACTTTATGGTCAAAATGGGGTGAAAAAGGTATGGATGGCGATGGTTATGAATATATCTACTATCGTACACAAGCTGAAAACATTGCACCTGATACTCCTGTAGCTGCTAATAATACAGATGATGAAGCGCGTCCTCAGGCATTTATTAATGGTGTAGCACAAACTACTACTTCTCCTGGAGGAATGTATTGGACTGATGATCCCCAAGGAGTTAGAGAAAACTTGATGTTTGAATGGGTAAGTGTACGTAAAAAAACAGATGGTGTATGGTCAGCGTTTCAAAAACCAGCTATATGGGCTAAATGGGGTGAGACTGGTTTAAGTGGCGGTAATTATCAATATAGATATAAAATATCAGCTACTACTCCAAGTATACCTACTGATCAAGCTGCGTCTGGATGGTCTGAAGATTCTGAAATGGTTCCACCAGAAGGTCAATATGTATGGCAAATTCATAGATTTAAAAACGCAGATGGTTCATTAACTGCTTGGACTGGGTTAATAAGACTTACCGGAGCCGATGGTAAAGATGGTGAAGACGGTAATAGTATAGAATTCTTATACGCACGTAATAATGATAAAAACAATTATCCTCAAAAACCAAATTCTAATCAAACTACAGACTGGACAGGTACTGGACCAGATGGTACACAGTGGTTTGATAATCCATAGGGAGTAGACGATTCACATAGATATGAATATGTAACTCAAAGATATAAAGATAAGAGTACTTAGAAATGGGGAGATTATTCACAACCAGGCTTATGGTCTGTATTTGCAGATAAAGGTAAAGATGGGGATGGATACGAATACATATTCGCTAGGTTCTCTAGTTATGATCAAGCAGCTCTATGTAGTAGAAATGAGCAATATTATCCAGCTTCTCCTACTTATGGATCACAATATTTAAATGGTGATTATTAGCAAGATGATTATATACCTACTAAGACTTGTAAAGGTGCTACTTTCACTTATACCGATAATGGAGTAAGCGTAACAGAAAGCATACCATATCAAGTATGTTGGACACGTAAGAAAGAAAATGGTAAATGGGGAGATTGGAAAGATGGATTTATTTGGACTAAATGGGGTAAAGACGGTCAAGATGGACAAGACGGAGATAAAGGAGATCAGGGTGATAAAGGAGAACCAGGAACACCAGGTACTGATGCTACTACTTATATAATTACTCCTGGAGCATCAACTATACGTCTTACTAGAACTTCTTCTTATGAGCCTAGCAGTATGACATTTAGAGCATACAAGAAAACAGGAACAGGTAGTCTGTCTTCTGTATCTGGTTACTGGGAAATATATGGTAGTAATAGTCACGCTCCAACAACCTCTTCAGAAGGTACTGAAGTGGGTGGTGGTTGGTCTGGTGTTTCCAATATTACATTTAATATATCTAGTTCTACTAAGTATAACTATTATACTGTAGCATTTAATCCTACTCAGTATCCTATTTATAATGGAAATCCTGTAGCAGCATCAGCAACTATTACAGTTGTAGTTGATGGTTAGAATGGACAAGATGGATCAGATGCTAATACTCAATATACAGATATTAGATTTAGAGGAGTCTGGAATTCATCTACTAGATATTACTATGCTACAGCATCATCAATAGGTCTAAGTAATTATGAAAATCCTAGTAATGCATATGTTAGAGATTAGGTGATTTACAAAGGTGGTGTATATCTAGTTAAGACTGTTAATTCTGGCGGAGTATACGGTCAAACTCCTAGTTCTAGTTCATCATACTGGGAATTAGTGTCTAGTGTTAGTGCCATGGCAATTAATACATTGTTAGCAGATAATGCTGTATTAGGTGCATTTCATTTCTCTAATAATGTATTTTGGTCAGGTGATGGAGGTAGTTCATCTAGTGCAGCTAAACTGTACATGAACAGTAGTACTGGTGAATTTAGAGCATCTAATGGTACGTTTACTGGTACTGTAAATGCTAAGGCTGGTACGTTTACTGGTACTGTAAATGCTAAGGCTGGTACGTTTAAAGATCTATATTTTGAGAACTGTTTCACTAAAAATAGGTTTCTAAATATTACACATCTAAATAGATCTTCATCTGATATAGATAATCCTAAATATGGTGATACATATTGTTCAAATAGTAAGTTATATTCTTATCAATCAGACGGTTGGGAGAATGCATTAGAATTATATACTAGTTCTACTAATGCAATAAGCGTATATGCTAATCCTTCTTATTCTAAAATTATACATATGACTGGAGCAAAAGGAGGTTATACAAACAAATTGATATTACCAAGTGTTAGTGAAAATAATTATGGTACTGAAATGACTATTGTTTGTAGACAATATCCATCAACTAGATCTATTACTGGAACCGAAGGCAATCTACATATAACTACTTATGACAATAGAGGAAGTACCTATACAGATGAAAGAACTTTAGTTTTAGCTAAAGGTAATAACGGCGGTATATTAAATGTAGTTAGTACTCCATAGGGATGGCTTATTACAAATTGTTCACACGATGGTTGCTCAGATTCTGGTGTTATTCTAAAGTTTAAAGTTTAGTATAATGGTAGTTCATATGCAGTGGTATCGTCTAGTATACACAGTATATATAATTTTAATAATAGTAAAATTAGTTGTACTAGAAGTGGTGCAGGAGCGGTAGGGATAACTATAACTAGCGGGACTAGTTATTTTTGGGCTTCGTGTGATGTACGAGTATATGGAAGTTATAGAACAGAAGGTGTAACTGGTAATAACGCTCATCCAATATATGCAACTTTAATATCATATAGTACTGGAGTTACTGCTTTGAACATAAGTGTGCAATTGGCAGATGATGATACTTTAAATGATGGTAATTTCTATGTAGATATTTATGGTGGTTTTGCACAATATATAGGAAACAATCCGACTTAATTTTATGAATATACACAATCAAATTAAACAATTGAGTGATAGAGAACTACTAGAGGGCATCTATTAGATGCTCCTAGTAGTAATGTAGGAACAATTAATCAGTGATAGCAAATAGTTAGGTATAAATGTTATAGCTGATTTATTAGTAGATAATATGTATAGAAACAGAGAAAGAAATGAAAATAATAACAATGCGCCATATCTTGGGCAACAAAGTATTACAATATGATGTTGATGACAGAGGAGTTATTGTAGATGAGAGAGAAATTGATAGAGACGATATGTCAAAGCCTGTAGATGTTTATGCGGTAAATTTTAATGACTGGAGACCGCATCCCAGTGTAAATGCTGATATAATTATAACAAGCACCTCATTTGTCATAACTAGATTTGCTATACCGAACGATACAGTAAAGTGCTACATTCCTGGCCAAACAAAAAATTTCCCAGGAATGAAAGTGGAAGTGAAAGGTATAGTTGACGGGCAGGAATTATACTGGGGATATAGTGCTGATGTAAAATTAGTCAATATCACATCAGACGGAACCTATGATATTCCGCCATTGGAAACTGTAAAGGGTAATCTGTCATTCAGAAACGGCAATATTGTCGGTCCTTGTAATATAATCATCACTTAGCTACCGTTACGACAACAATGAGTTAAATGAAATATTAAATAGCGAAGTATGGACAGAAATGAATTAATAGATAAATTAAAACCTTATTTTGAAGTAAGTGAATTAGTATGCCCTCATTGCTACTCCAAGTTTGGTGAATCTTCATGGTAGTTTATAAGTACTGAATTACTTAGTACTATATATGTATTACGTACTAAGATATTCAATAAACCTATCACTATTAATACTTGGAAAACAGGTGGATAGTTCTCACAGAGAGGATTGCGTTGTAATATGTGTTAGTTAGTAAAGAATAAAAGTAGTATTTACTTATCCGCACACTGTTTAGGTAAAGCAATAGATTTTAATGTAAAGGATTTAGATAGTAATGCAGTGAATAACATAGTAAGATAGAATGCTGAATTATTTGAATACCCTATTAGATTAGAAGCTAATACTGATGGATGGTCACACATCGACGTATACCAGCCAAAAGACTCTTCTAAGAAGCTTTTAGAGTTTAATGGATAAGTTGTTCATTTAATAAAGAAAATGGCTTAAAACGCCTTAAAATGCGTTATAATAATATGGATAAAGAAACTATATTTTACAGTATTATGTATTAGGATAGTTCGGCTATCAGCATCATACCAGAACTAGCTAATGCGTATAATATGACTCCTCATCGTATAACTAAAGAGGGTGAAGTAATTAATATACCTATTAACAGAACATTAGGTAGATTATCTTTTGTTGGTGGTCAAGATTGGATACATCCTATAGTAAATACAGATAATATTAGTATAGTATTTGATGCTAATAATACTGGTGCAGTAAGAGTGGCTAGACCAGTAATACAATATTGTGATCCAAATGGATGTAAAAATTTAGTGCAATTTGCATTACATTAGAATTAATAATTAAAATATACGTATATGACAAGAATAACAAGAAGCTATATAGCTCCAAATCCTAAAGAATTCGAGTATTGGGTTGATTTATCAGCAGATCCAAAAGGTAATGTAATTAAGTATTATGCAGGTGATAGTAAATGGTTGCCTTTAAATGATGATACTGACAATGATCAGAGTGCTAGAATTGCTGCACTTGAATCAGGTAAAGTAGATAAGGTGGAAGGAAAAGAACTATCTAGTAATGACTTTACTGATGCATATAAAACTAAACTGGATGGTATTGCTGCACAAGCAAATAAATATGTTTTACCAACAGCTACAGCTGAAATTATTGGTGGAGTAAAGGTAGGAGCAAATATTTCTTATAGTAATGGTACAATTAGTCTTAGTAAAGCTAATGTGACTAGTGCATTAGGATATACACCTCCTACAGCAGATACTAAAGTGACTATAAATAACACTTTAACGAGTACTAGTACTACAGAAGCTTTAGCTGCTGCACAAGGTAAAGCTTTAAAAGATTTAATTGACGCATTAACTACAAGAGTTGCTGCATTAGAAACTCCAGCAGCTTAATATAACAAATACATATGGTAACGAATAGGATAATATTTTTTGCAACGTCTGTTCAACCTAATCCAGAAGAAATAGACTATTGGGTTGACTTATCTGATAATCCTTATGGTGGTAGCATTAAATATTTCAATGGAACCGAATGGGTAAGGCTGGCTGCCTCTGGTGGTATACCTGATCTTAGCAACTACTATACTAAAACATAGGTAAACAAATTGCTTAATGATAAAGCAAATGTTAGTGATGTAGATAGTAAAGTAGATGATGAAGAAGTAAAAGATGTAATAAAGGATATACAATTTAATACTTCTAATCCTAACAATATTACAATGGTAATGTTTAAGTATAATGGAAGTAATAAAACTGTTTCAATACCAGTAGCCTCTACAAGTTCTGCTGGTATCATTACATCTAAAGATTTCTTAGACTTTGTTAAGCAGCATCAGTTATAGGAACTTCATACTGAGATGATTGATACCTTTGCTGATATACGTGCAAAGTATTAGAAGAAACTCATTGCAGGTTTAAACATTGAAATTGATCAAGAAACTAATGTAATTAGTGCATCTGGTGATCTAGCTGTACAATGGGATAATATTACTAACAAACCAGATTTTAAACCAGTAGCTACATCTGGTGATTATAATGACTTAATTAATAAGTTAAAGCCGGGTAAAGATGTTAGTATTAGTGAAGATAATACGATTAGTATTGCTATTGATTCAGATTCATTGGAACAGTCTTTAGCTACTTTACAAAGTAATATAGATAAAGAAGCTGCTACTGCTCGTGCTGCTGAAACTAAATTAGGCAATGATATAACTACTGCAACTAATGCAGCATTAGCATTAAAAGCAGACAAGTCTGATACTTATACTAAGGCACAAGTAGATGCTAAATTATCTGGCGCTTATAAAGTAAAAGGATCTAGTACATTTGAAGCTCTACCTAAAGACAACAATGTAGTTGGTGATGTATATAATATTACTAATGCATTTAATTTAGGTGGTAAGCATTATGATGCTGGTACTAACGTAGTATGGACTGAAGATGGTTGGGATGCTTTATCAGGTTCATTTGATACTACTGCTATTGAAAGTAGTATTCAAGAAGTAGCTGATGATTTAGCTCAAGAGATACTTGATAGAACTCAAGCTGATACTACTATTAATAACAATGTATCTTCACTTACTAATAGAGTAAAAGTGAATGAAGATAAACTTACTATTATTAATGGTAATGAATCTACTACTGGTTCTATAGCAAATGCTATTAAACAGGCTAAGTCATATACAGATACTACTGTGACAGCTGAATAGACTAGAGCAGAAGCAGCAGAATAGAAACTAACTAGTGATTTAGTTAGTGAAGTAACTAGAGCTAAAGGTGCTGAATCAGCTAATGCTACAGCTATAGCAAATGAAGTAGAAAGAGCTACTGGTATAGAAGAGACATTGAATAGTAATATTACTCAACTGTAGACTCAAAAAGTAGATAAAGTTGAAGGTAAAGATCTTAGTACTAATGATTATACTACTCCTGAAAAGAATAAACTAGCTGCTATAGAAGCTGAAGCTAATAAGTATGTATTACCTGCTGCTACAGCTAGTGCATTAGGTGGTGTTAAGATAGGTAGTAATATAACATTAGCAAATGGTGGTACTATTAGTATAACTAAGGCTAATGTAACTAGTGCATTAGGTGTAGATCCTACTACTAAGTATGTCACACTTGATACCGCGCAAACTATTACAGGATAGAAGACTTTTTCTAAAGATGTAATATTCAATAATAATTTAACAGGAATATATAATGCTGAAGGTAATTTGATATTTGGAGCTGGTACTGAAAAAACAGTATGTTTACTTGCTGATTATTTTGGTCCAGTAGAAGTTAAAACTAATACTATTAATCTTGGCAATAAAGACGGATATTGGAAAGGAGTTCACGCTGGCAGGTTAATATCTTATGCAGCAAACGGCACAGCCCCTATACGAGTATCTTCTACTACTCTGTGTCCAAATCTGAATGCAGATATGGTAGATGGTAAAAATGCTGATGAATTTTCAGAAAAAAATGGGAATGCGAGAACGATAACAACAAGTACAGAAATATATTTGAAGTTGTATACTATTACAGCTACATTATCCAACTTCTCTAGCTATATATAGTTTGTTATTGGTAGTAGAGGAAATGGAAAACTTTGTACAGTAAAAGTCAATCTTGTTCAAGGTAATGATACTAATTTTGGTGAGGTATTAATATCTTACGATAATGTGTATACAGGTGGAAAAATAAGAGGGTATCTTGTTAATTCTTCTACTATAGAAATATGGTATATAGGTTTGTAGTGGGATAATATACATGTTGCTACAAGTAATATTTTAGCTAGTGGAGTTAATGTAACTAAGAACATGGAACTATACAGTTCTCTACCAACTTGTACACAAGTGATTACCCAATATGATGCACCAGAAGATTGGTACGGTGTATCTTGGTCAGAAACATCATCTAACCCAGATTGTACTCGTATTGGTAATATGGAAATGCATAGATCTTTGCCTATATAGAGTATGATGAAACCATTTGCTTTTTAGACACAACCGGTTCATAAAGACTAGTTTGTTCCTTTGAAGGAAAACTTTACTGAAGCAATGTATGGGTATGTAAATAATGGAGAAGCTGGATAGGTAGCATCTACAGTAAACGTTATGATTAAGATACCAGAATTTTGGTATGTCGATGATTATACTCCTGGTACAAAAACACACAATTTAAAAATATGTCCACACGCTAAACCAGGATGGCATCACCACAAAGAAGCATATGTTAGCGCATATGAAGCATTCAACTTTGGTAATAAAGGTAGATTAATAAGTATGAAAAGCGTTGTTCCTACTGTTACTTTTACCAGAACTAATGGCAGAACTTGGGCTAGAGCTAATGGATTTGACGGAGAAGCTAAATGGAATCTTTATACATATGAAGAGCATAGAGCTATATGTCATTTGTTCTTAGTAGAATATGCTACTAGAAATTCACAAAAGGCTGTTAATACTGCACTAACTACTGAGGGATTTAGACAAGGTGGATTAGGTTCTGGTTGTACTACAGGAACAGCAACTATCAACGGAGCTGCAACTTGGTCGTTTATACCAACGGGAAGTTCTGATAGCTTAGGTAGTGGTTCTGGTGAAGTTACAGTAACTATACAATAGACCGATTCATCTGGAGCCAATACTTCTACTATTACACGTAAATGTAATAGATATAGAGGAATTGAAAATCCATTCGGTCATATATGGAAACACACAGATGATGTTATTAGCGTGTATAGTAATAGTTGTAGAACTTGGTATAAATCTGTAAAACCTGATCAATTTGCTACTAACAAAAATAATAGTTATAAACCTTTGTGTAGTGTTGATAGTGTTGTTACAGGTTATAAAACTGAAATTAAAGCTACCCCTAATTGCGATTTCTTTGCAATGAAGTGTGCCAATGGTTCAGAAACTACATACTGGTGTGATTATAACTGGGATAATACTGATACTTCAGAACACTATTTGTTAATTGGTGGTTGCTCTGACTCTGGCGGCACGGCGGGTCTATTCACTCTTCATTCCGGTAATGGGGTTGGTGCTTCCCATGCTTCTATCGGTTCTCGATTAACATATCTCCCGTGGGCGGAGTAATGACTTAATTATGCAATACGGTATAGTTAAGTAATACCCACAGGTTGCTTCTCTAGAATTAGCACGGGTCTGCATTATTAGTTTTAAGTAAAAAAGTAGTAACTCTGACAATAGCAGCAAAGCAGGTCTATTCAATCTTAATTCCAATAATGAGGTTAGTAATTCCAATGCTAATATCAGTTCAATGAAATTGCGTATCATAATATTTTCAGTTTATCATATAATAGCCAACTACTGAGAAGGACCTTACCACTTGGTAAAAAATATAAATAATTTATTAAGGGTTAGTAGTGAAATATCGAAAGCTCTTTGTAATTTCAGACTATGAAGAAATTTAAGAATTTATATTAGAAGATAACAGATTTAGATAATATAAAGCTAGCTCATCATAATGCTAGAAAGAATAAAACTCATAGAAACGATGTAAAGAAAGTAGATGCAGACATAGAAAGATTTTGTAAGTAGATACAGGATATGTTAGTTAATCATACTTATAAAACTTCTGAGTATTTTACTTTTAAATTATATGAACCCAAAGAAAGAATAATATTCAAACTACCTTACTTTCCAGATCGTATAGTACATCACGCTATTATGAACATAATGGAACCTTTGTGGATTAATTAGATGATACCTTAGACTTATAGTTGTATTAAGAAAAGAGGAATTCACAAAGTTCTTAAGTAGATATAGCATGATCTAAAAGATAGAGATAATACTAAATACTGTCTTAAAATAGATGTTAGAAAGTTTTATCCTTCAGTAGATCATGATATATTAAAACAAATAATTAGAATAAAAGTTGCAGATAGAGAACTGTTATAGTTACTAGATGAAATAATAGATTCTTCAGAAGGAGTACCTATTGGTAATTACTTATCTTAGTTCTTTGCTAATCTGTATCTATCTTACTTTGATCACTGGGTTAAAGAAGATAAAAACATAAAGTATTATTATAGATATGCAGATGATATAGTAATACTTTATAAAGATAAAGAGTCTTTGTAGACATTACTTAGAGATATAAAGTAGTATTTAAAAGATAACTTAAAACTATAGTTAAAGAATAACTATTAGGTATTCCCAGTAGAAAGTAGAAGTATAGATTTTGTTGGATATAAAATATATCATAACTTTACTTTAGTTAGAAAAGCATTAAAGAAAAGATACTGTAAGAAGAATGCCAAACTGAATAAAAGAAGTACTAACTATAAATATTATAGAAGAAAGATGGCTAGTTACATAGGATGGTTTAAACATGCTAACTGTTATTCTTTACTTAATAAAACTATTAAACATAAAGAGCTATTAGATTACTTGGATATACGTAAGGGAAATAGAACATACGAATAATGAGTACGTTATAGTTATATAATTGTAGAGACTTTAACATATGCTAGCAGTAATAAATATTGACTAGCATTTTTATTTCAGATAAAATTATTTTAAGTTGTGTTGAGTAGAAGTTTATATATAATGAATCTTGCAAGACGTATATTTGCTAATGGATATCAATCTATAGTAGGTTGGTTAACAGGTATAGCAACTATACTAGCACCAGCTGCACCGTTGATAGGTATATCATTTCTATTCATAATATTAGACTTAATCTATGGATATAAAGTATGTAGACAAGTAACTAATAATAGTTATTTTGAATCTAGTAAGTTCTGGTCTACTGTTGAGAAACTAGGATTTGCAGCTATAATGATAGCGGGATTTACTTTATTAGATAAGTTTGTATTTATGACATATGCTGATCTGGTGTTAGCTAAAGTTGCAGCAGGAGCAATATGTTTTGCAGAAATAATATCATTATTAGAATCTAGGAAAGCATTAAAACCTAATTCATTGGTTACAAAACTCTTCACAAAGATTATAAAGTCGAAAGCAGAAAAATATTTAGATGTAGATATAACAGACATCTTAGAAGAACAAAATACTATTACAAATGATACCAATACTGATAAGTCTAGCAAAAAGATTAATAAGTAACATTATCGGTTGGTTTAAAAGAAATTACAAAGCAATGGCAGTGATTATCATTACGATTCTCGCTGCCATTTGTTTTTATTAGAATAACTAGCTAGATAAGAAGAATAAAGAAATAGATAGAGTAACTAATAACTATCTTTACTATGAATAGCTAGCAACATAGTAGAAGAATGATAATAGAGTGTTATAGCTTACTCTAGATGAATTTAAAGAAACCAAAGATAGCTTGATACAAGAAGTACATGCTACAGTAAAGAAATTAAAGATCAAAGAGAAGGAGTTGAAATAGGTACAGATATAGGAGTAGAAAGTAGTACATGATACTACAGTAGTAGTTAGATCAACTGACTTTAAAGTGGAAATCAAACCAAACAACTTGACATCAATCATAATAAATAAAAGAGATACGCTCCTAACACATAGTATCGACATTCGCAATACACAATCACTATTTATTCATACTAAAAAAGAATATAAGCGTAATTATAAGAATTGGTTCTAGCGACTCCTTCACTTTGATTTTAAAAAACGAACTATTTATAAGTACCAAATTGATAACAGTAACAAGTTAATCAATGTAGAAAATACTAGAATAATAGATTTATCAAAATGAACTTTATAAGTCGAATAATTAAATCAATTAATGCAATGAGAGAAAGACTGAAAATAGAGCGTCATGAGGCTATGTATGGTCCACACTTCAATGAAGAATGTGCACTAAAAGCAGTCTCTAAGATGGAAAACGAAGATGGCTCTCGTGGAGAACATTGGAGTTTAGAAGAAACTACTTCAATCGCTAACCAGTACGGAATCAATCTGAAAGGTGAGAAATACAACAAGTATGATTGGTACGTTGCTCTCAACATGATACGTTCAGACTATTATCGTGCAGTTGTTACTATGACAAGCAGTGATCACATTAAATACTTTGTAGAACTAGCAAAAGCCTGGTTGAATGACAAAGATATAGAAGAAGGAAAGATGTGGTATTACTATTGCTATATTATGTGTGATAAATTGCGCAAAGAAGCTAAGACGATGTTAATGCTTGAAGACGATGAAGATGAAGAGCATGAGTATCGTTATGCTCGTGGTGGTAGAGGACGTGGAAGAGGTAGAGGAGGAAGAATGACTCGCTACGGTTATGACTATGACGAAGACGATGAATATTTAGATCGTGAACGTGAAGAGGAAAGAATACATAGATATGAACCTATGTATGAAAGAAGAATATCAAGATATTAATTTAATCAAAATTTATGAGAACTATGTACGAACCTGAAAAAATTTTAGTACAAAACGCTGGTATAGATCCAGGTGTAGCTGCACTTTTGCAGAATGCAAACAAAGGTAATATGGACCCTGCTGCTCTTATGGCTATGATGAACAACGGCGGTTTCGGTGGAAATGGCGGTTGGTGGTGGATTTGGATCATCCTAATCTTCTTCTGCTGGGGCGGTTTTGGAGGTAACGGTTTTGGTAGAGGTAGTGATGATGCTAGTCGTCTTGCTTCTCAGTTGAATACCGATACTAATACAAGTCTGTTAATGCAGGCTATTCAAGGTAACAAAGATGCTATCAGTTCTTTGTCTAATACTTTAAATTGTGATATTAATGCTGTACAGACAGCTTTGAATACTATTAATACTAGCGTAAGTCAGATTGCTTGTGATACTAAATTAGCTAGCTGTGAAGTAATCAACGCTATTACTTCTGGCAATGCTAACTTAGCTTCTCAATTGGCTAACTGCTGCTGCCAGACTCAACGTTCAATTGACTCTGTTAATTTGAACTTGACTCAAATGAATGCAGACAATAGACTGTCTATCTGTCAGCAAACTAATACCTTATAGAATGCCATTACTAGTGGATTCAATAACTTACTAACAGATAATGCTAACAAATTTAATGTAATTGGTGCTAAGATAGATGCACAGACTCAGATGATCAATGATAAATTCTGTCAGCTTGAAATGCGTGAAATGCAGAATAAGATTGACACATTGCGAGATGAAAAACAAGGATACCAATTATCTGCTCTTACTCAGCAATAGACTCAAAACTTAGTTAATCAGTTGCGTCCTTGTCCAGTACCTGCTTACTTAACTTGTAACCCATTCGGATGTAACGGTGGATTCACTGGTTACGGATACGGATATAACGACGGTTGCGGTTGTGGTTGCTAATAAGAAAGGAGGTAATTATGTTTAATCCTTTCTTTAATCCTTATCGTGTAAGACGTATTGACCAAGGTGGTATACCTACATTAGATACTATATTCTCTAATGTAGATACTACCAACAATACTGTTACTTATGGAATATGTCCATTTCAATGGAGACAATTGCCATGCAGAGGTTTAATATTGTTAAATATTAATCATACTGCTACTGGTGCAACAGAAGGATCATTAGTATCTGTAGCTACTTCTGTTAGTTCTAGTTAGGTATCATCTAATCCAACTAGTGTAAATACTAATAGTGGTAAAGCATTACTAAATGGTTCTGGTGATTAGATGCCAACAGAAGAAATTTCAACTGGTAATAAATATCTAATATACTATGATAAACGTACTGGAGTATTTCAGACTATAAATCATATTGTAGCACCAGCTGCTTAATAAAAAACTTAGGGCTACTGTAAAAGGTAGCCCTACTAAAACCAATTCAATTATGTTATTTAGTCAATTAAAAATAGGAGATCACGTGCACGTATTAGAAGTTCTAGGAACATTTAAAAAGACTACTGTTTATAGTCTTGGTTGCATTACTTAGGTTTCAAATTCTTATGATGAAGCTTTACCTCAAGGTTAGTTTCCAATACCAGGATAGAGCAGACGTAAACTAGTTGATGTGTTTATTAGCTGTAATGGAGAGTCTAAGAAACTATCAGTGCCAGCTGAGCGTTCGATTATTAATGATACTTCTATAGGACTTACTGTTGCTACTAACAAAGAAGAAATAGCTAATATGGTTAGATAGAACTATAACGAGTTCAAAGCTAAAAAAGAAGCTGCAAGTAAGTATGATGAAGAAATGGAGAAGTGTAAAGATATTTTAGATCAACTAGAAGCACAGGTAGAAGCTCCTATAATAACTAACACTATTGATAATAGTAAAGAAATAAATGATTTAAAGAACGATGTTGCTGATATTAGGAAGATGATCGAAGATACTAAGAAGATGTTTATGGGAGGGTTTCCTAAACCACCAATGCCACCTATGCCTAATGTACCAGCTCCAATGAAATAAAAGATATTTAAGGTAGACTAAAAAGTCTACCTTTTTTATTATGTGTGCTTATAAGAACAGCTATTAAAAAAAAGAATCAATGTATTCCTTTTAGGTGTAATAAATACAAATATTATTATTTTGCGTTTATAAATTGAGTGTATAAGATAAATAGGAGTAGCTACCTATGAATGCTAGCTAACGGCTTCTTATACACTCTTTATTATAAGTTAGCATAAAGTTAGTAAATATGGAAGAGATTTGGAAAGATATACCCGGATATGAAAATTACTATCAAGCTAGCAATCTAGGTAGAATAAGAAGTAAAGATAGATTGATAATTGTTAATGATTATCAAAACGCGCATGCATATTGTAAAGGATTTAGTTATGTGAGACCAGGTAAAGTATTAAAAGCTAGAAAAAATATGTGTGGTTATTTAACAGTTCCTATTTGTATTAATAAAAAGACTAAAAGTATATCAGTTCACAGATTAGTAGCTAAAACCTTTATAGAAAATAAATATAATCTACCACAAGTTAATCATATTGATGAAAACAAATTAAATAATAACATCAATAACTTAGAATGGTGTACAGAACAATATAATATGAACTATAATAATCTAGTTAGTAGAAGAGCTTTTAAACAAAGAACTACTAATAGCAGATGTAAGAAAATAATAAGTATTGATAGTGCTGGTAAAGAAACAGAGTATATTAGTATCCGAGGTGCTGCTAGAGAATTAAATTTGAATCAAGCCAATATTCAAGCTGCTATAAAATATAGCAGAAGATGCGGCAGATTATATTGGAAAATTAAAAATTAATAAATATGTCACTTAACGAATTAGTTGATGATATTCTATTAGAAGCTAGAAACAACTAGATTACTGAGAGTGAAAAGCTCAGTAGATACTAGATAGAATTGTGGATTAAAACATATCGAGCTTACCTATTAAAACAGAAGTTAGATAAGGGAGAGCAATTAGACTAGATCTTCTATTAGACTATACGCATGCATTTGGATAAAATAGAAGAAGACCCAGGTCATGCAGAATACCAAGGAGATAAAGAATTACCTACTTTACTTGGTACTAAACTTACTACTTCAGTAATAACAGTAAAGGATGCATATGGAAATATTATCCAATTAGGTTCTGAAACTAAGATGAAATTCTAGAGATACAGAAAGTATACCTGTAAAGATTATATTGCATATGTTAAAGGTAATAGAATATATGTAGAAGGTGATGCTAACTAGCTAGAATATATTGATGTAGAAATAATTGCTGAAGATCCTACTGAAGATAAACTATGCTATGATCCAGATAAGGATGAATATCCTTTACCAGCTTATATGTGGGGAACAGTTAAGTAGTTAATCTTTACTAAGGATTTCTTAACTATGAGATAGCAAGTATCTGATACTACTAATGATAGTAAAGATGATACTTAGAATGTGATGAATTAAAATGTTAATAGAAGTATAAGACGATGAATGAATTAAATAAATCAGCTAACAAAACAGTATCTTATACTATACCTTCATTCTATAATCATTACTTAAGTAGTATAGAACCAGATACAGTATATGATATAGATTATACTACTTATAGAAAGATAGTAACAGACTATTTTTATCACTTAAGAGATTAGTTATTAGAAGAAAGTAAAGAAGTTAAATTACCTTATAGAATGGGTAGTATTCAAATAGTAAAGAAACAGCCTAAACATTTAGATGGTAGAAGTCTTAGAATAGATTATAAAGCTACTAAAGAGTTAGGTAAACTTACTTATTTACTTAACGAACACTCAGGATTCTACAAGTATAGACTTTACTGGAATAAATAGGACATGCTAGTGTCTAACAAAAGTAAGTATTAGATTGTACTTACTAGAGCAAATAAAAGGCATTTAGCACAAATAATTAAATAGAATATTCACGATTACGAATAGCAGCCATGATATATAAAATGACAAGTAGTAAAGCCGTGATTGCTAAAGTAATTGCGGACTTAGGTTTAAATGAAACTGAAATACCTATTACAGATATACGTCAATGGATCGGAGAAGCCTTAATGAATATAGGTTCTGTTAATCAATTAGATCACAAAGTAGAAGTAATACCTATCAATGGTTATTAGGCTAAGTTACCATGTGACTTAGAAAGATTAAATAGTGTAGCTTACTCTACATGTGATTGTGGTGGTTGGGTACCTATGAAAAAAAGTACAGGTACATTCAGTGTATATGATAAGAAAGATAACTGTGATTGTTGTAATATGATTATACACGATGATGTATTAATACCATTAGTAAAGAACCTTCACAATATTACTAAAGATAAAGACGCATTAGAAATACTTAATAAAGATACTAATACTAGATAGACGCTTAGCGCATTGATTAATAATTATACAGTTTGTAGCAAAAATGGTAGATTACAGCACACTAGTTTTAATGGTACTAATTTCAGTTATACGCCACAATATGATGTCAAACCAGGATATCTCATCACAAATGTTCCAGAAGGATATGCAAAAATCTCATATCATGCTATCTACACTGACGAGGATGGCATGCCTATGATACCTGATGTATAGTCTTACTTTGAAGCTTGTTTCTGGTACTGTGCATAGAAAATACTTTATATTAAATATATAAGAGGAGATGTACATAGATAGTTATGGTTAGATGCCAAGAACTCTTATAATTTTTATAGAAAGCAAGCATATGCTGAATCATTAATGCCGAACCAAGACGAATTAACTAATATCAAGTACACATGGAATACATTAGTCCCAGAGATAGATGAAGAACGTACTTTCTTTAGTACTACTGGTGATAGACAAGAAATTTATAATTAGAATTATAATAGATTATGGAGATAAATAGCCAAGTAAATACATTTCTCGAAGGAATGAATCTAGATTCTGATATTACTATGCTATCTGACAAGTAGTATAGATGGGCATAGAATGTTAGATTGTTAACAGATAATGCCGGAACTACTGGAATTCTATAGAATATAGAAGATGTTAGACAATATTTAGGAGGTTTAGAAATCTCTGAAAATATACTAGGTACGGCTGTTAGTAGATGGTATAATACAGATAAAGAAAAAGTAGAAGAATGTGGAATAGTATTTACTAAAGAATTGTATGAACAGAATAGAATTAATAATCTTTGGATAGTAACTGACTTTAATAGCATTAGCCCAACTTGGACACTGATCGTATCGGCTTAGTTAAACGTAACAGATAATGTATCTATTGTCACTAACTTTGAATCTAATAATGTTAGTAAAGTATATATATCTGATGGCAATACTTCTATTAAATGTATTAACATATAGAAAAAATATAATACTAGTAAGACTAGTCCTATAACAGATAGTACATACTTTGATCTGTTACCAAGTTCAACTATCGCTCCTTTTAAATTTATCGAGTGGACTTCTGGTAATTTACCAGCAGGTATGGTACAATATTGTTACCAATTATTTAATGTACACGGAGGCGAAACTACTACATCTTCCTTAAGTTCTATGATACCTGCATCTTCCAGTAACGCTAACTCATCTAAGAATTTTAATGGGAACAATGCTGATGAAAGTACAGATAAAGGGTGTTTATTATCCGCAACATTGTTCAATGATGGTAGATTTGAAAGAATTAGAATAATAGGTATATAGTATACTAGTAAAAGCCAAACTCCAAAAGTTTATATTATAAATGAATTAGACTTACCTAAGTCTGATAATTCTGTTATCACTTTTACTTATAACGATATAGGTAAAAATTATATTAGTGAATTATCTATTGAAGAATTTAATAATCTAGTACCATTTGAATTCAATGCTAAGAGTATAGCTAAAATGAACAATAGATTATTTGCTTCAAATTTGTAGGAATTAACTTGGGATGTTGCATATGATGCAAGAGCATATAGATGTAATAAAAATGGAACAATACAATTAAATTCTAGTATAACAGAGAATTCACTTACTTTAACTTTTGATTAGTTATTAGGTCAAGGTAATGATTTTATTATACCAGAAGAACACGATTGCATAAATCCTATGAATAGCCAAATGGTGTATCCTAATAATGAAAATGAAGAGTACGCTTATGGTTATGATGATAGTAGAACTGTTAGAGGTGGTAAGGGAGTAAATATAAGTTATAGATTTATTACTACAGATTTAATAGAATCTGATAATACTCCTTCTGTAGATGAAGAAGGTAATAAGTTATTAGCATATAATTTGGAATTATCTGCATCTAAAAGAATAGATAGTACTATTAAATTAAAATGTCCAGAGAATGGTCAAACTGTATACATCTATAATAATGATAATGCATCTAGAATAAGAAATTATAGTGACCCATTTTACGTATCTAATTTCTTAGGATATTAGAGAGACGAAGTATATAGATTTGGTATCGTATTCTACAATTAGAAAAATATACCTTCTCCTGTACATTGGATTGGAGATATTAGATTCCCATCTGGTGATATTGAAGGATATGAACCTTTTACTTTTGCCGATACAGTAGATGGGTCAGGTAACTATGAATTGGTATCTCACCCGTTAGGTATAATGTTTTATGTACAAAATCTTCCTATAGATGTAGTAGCTTATGAAATAGTAAGATGTGACAGAACGCTAGCAGATAGAACCGTAGTAACACAAGGATTACTTAATAAAACACTTAGGTTTAACGGTTGGAGAAATAATACTGAAGATTATAGAGCTGATTATTCTATTGGTAGTATAGATAGAAGACCTACTATTATGCCAACATATACAGATACTGCTGTATCACCGTTTGCACAAGGAATATACCATATATATGATAATAAGATGGTATAGCAAGATACTTAGGCTATAAACCCAATAGATGTTAACGGTATCTTTGATTTAGTAACAGCTGATATATGTTTTAATAAAGAAAATTCAGATTCTATTGTTACTAGTAATATGAATATAGTACCATTGTATTGTGCTCATTCTGCTACATATTGTAATGATAATAGATATAAACACCATAGATTAGGCATTCCTTTTACTAAAGTAATGGGTCGCAATGATAATAACCAAACTGAAAATTCATTTGGTGGCGTAGTAGAAGGGTCTGGTTATGATGGAGATCGACCAGCTGTTAAATTAGAATCTGGAGTATTTGATGGATTTGAGCAAAATGATGGCAGACTTAGCGGAGGAGTGTGTAAGTATTATTAGATGTTTGGTAAGAATTATGCGCATAAAGATAATTCTAATTTGCGTCAATCTTTTCCTATAAAAGACGTCGTTAAACCTACTAATATATCTCCTTACCAAGAAGCTTTTGATGCTAAACAAATAGTAAACTATATAGATAGATTTGGGTTTATCAATTATAGCATTGGTTCTAACGAAGCTCTTGGACCTCACGGAGTATGTTTAGCTGTTAGTGCCCCAGATGTATATTCTGGTGGTTTTACAGGTATACGTACAACGCCAATGTTGAGAAAGTTTAGATACAACTCTGTGCTTTTTGTTAATATAAAGAAGAGTGCTACTTAGTATGGTGGCAATACATTTATAAGTAGAAGTTATTCTACTTATTATAGTACTAATACTTATGTCAAAACATCTTGGGAAAAATATGATACAGCTATGTGTTTCGGTGGTGATACATATTTAGGAGTGTTAGATTATGCACACACCTTGTTGTTTACTAGAAATGATCCAGACGATAGAAACGGTTTCAAGAGATTTGTTGCAGCTTATATACCTTTAGAATCCAGTGTAAACTTGCACTATAGAAACGATGAACATTTTTCTCAAGATACTACGGTATCTACAGGTAATGCTCAGACTGGAGAAGCTAATATTTATTTTTTAACAGAGCCTGGAGCATTAAATACAAATTACACTCAAGGAAAGCCTATGTATACATATAATTCAGCATATTCTAGTACTAATACCGCTAAAAGTTATATTCAAAGTTCTATATACGCTGAAGATAATGTAAAGAGCATGAATCGTATTACTTGTTCTGAAGTAAAATCTATTAATGAATAGACAGATAGTTGGACTAAATTTAAATTTGCTAATTATTTAGATACAGATAGTACATACGGACCAGTTACTAATTTAAAAGTATTCAAGAATAGGTTATACTTCTTTTAGGACAGTTCTGTTGGTATAGCTTCTGTCAATGATAGATCATTAATTAATGACAATAACGCTGGAGAACTAGTATTAGGTACTGGAGGAGTATTAACCAGGTATGATTACTTAGTTACACAAAATGGTAGTAGTATAGTAAATGATAAAAGTATTACTAATTCAGAAACAACTTTATACTGGCACGATTTTGATAAAAATGTAATATGTTCATTGGGTAATGGATTTAATGAATTATCTAAAGTAAAACAAGTATAGACATATTTAAATAGATTGCCAGACTCAGCTAGAAAAAATCCAGTATCATTCTATGATAAAAAATACAACGAAGTGTGGTTTAGAATATATGATAGATGTTTAATATTTAATGAACAGTTAAATGTATTTACATCTTTCTATACTCATAATCCAAATTGGTTCTTCCCATTTTCTACTAGATTAGTTACTATTAAAGACAATAATTGTTACTATCTACATAATATGTATTACGTAGATGATAGTAAAGAGAAAGAAGAACGTATATCTTATGTAAGGTTTGTAGTAAATAAAGATATAGCATATACTAAAGTATTCGATAATCAATGGTTTTCTGCTGAATTTGAAGATGTTGGAGATGAAGAAAAACCTACATTAATAACAGATATACATTTTGAAACTAAAACTCAAGTGACAGATCCTATTGATTACAACAATATAGAAGTTAGAGAAGATAATTATAGATTTGCTATAAGTAGAGAAAAACAAGATAAACCTGATTTACAATAGCAAACTAACATGTCTTATGCTGGAAGAATGAGAGGAAAGTATTTAATTTGTAATTACACATTTGATTGTAATGATAACAAAGAGTTCAAACTTCCATATGTTAAAACAACTTATAGATATTCAATGTTATAATATGAAAAATAAGAAATTAAAAAGAGTTCCTCAATATGCTTTCGGTGCTGATGCTATTTCAAATTGGGGAAACATGAGTGGAGTAGATAAAGCTAATGTAGTTACACAAGGAGTTGGTGCTGTGGGTAGTATGATAGGTAATGCTACTAGTGGAAAGAAGCCTACAGCAGCTGGTGTAATAGGTGGAATAGGATCTGGAGCTGCAATGGGCGCTTCTATTGGTGGACCTTGGGGAGCAGTAATAGGTGGAGCTATTGGTGGTATTACTTCAAGTATAGGTTCTGGTGGTTCTGTTAATGAACAGACTGGTGAGTATGAATTGCCGTCAGGAATAGCTGGTCTATTTGGTCATAGTAAAAGTTATATACGTAATAAAGCTGGTAGAATTAAAAATGGTATTCAGGCTAGACAAATGTCTGAACAAGTAGCAGCTAATTACTATTAGGAAAATGGATACAATGAATTAAGTTTATCTAAAGGTGGTATAGTACCATCTACTATGGCTTACTTAGATGATGGTGAGATGTTAAGAACACCAGATGGAACTATAGGTTCTATACCAGAAGAAGGTAAACCTACAGATTCTAATTTGTTAAATGTACCTGTTGGAACTCAAGTATTGAGTGATAAATTAAAAGTTCCAGGAACTAATAAAACATTTGCAGAAATGGGAAAGAAGTTAATGAAGAAAAGCAACAATAAAGCTAATAATATATATGCTGAAAATAGTTAGATGCTAAATGAGAGAAATAATTAGATAGCTTATCAGGCACTATTAGATTAGCAAGAAGCTTTGAAAAGTAAAAAAATAAAGAAGAATACTGCTGCTTATGCAGATGGCACTAAAGGCATTAAACCATATGGATATAATAAAAATATGTCTGATTTTAAATACTGGGATTCAGATAAAAATAATTATACACAAGATTACTTAAACTGGGTTAATAGTATTACAGATCAAGATGTAAAAGATATCTATGGTGGTAAATACGGAGACATGTCTACTTACTTAGGTAAGAATAAAGGAGTTATACCTACAGTAGAACAAGCTAGATCTTTAATGACAGATAGAAAGTATGGTGACTGGCATAAGATTGGTCAAGCATATGTAGATAGTAGATCTAATCAAAGTAGTGGACCTAGACATGTACCATCATCTGAAGTAGCAAGTAGATTAGGTATTCCTTATAACATTAATGCTCCTATTGGTAATGTAGATACTGCTAATGCTAGAAGTAGTAAATACTTTAACTATACTGGTAATCCTGGGCAACTTCCAGTAGGTAATACATATAGTACAGATAGTAAAAAACCAAAAAATCCAAGTGATAATAATTGGTTAGATTTAATAGATAATATAGCCGCATTAGCTGGACCTATTGGTAATATATTCTCAGGTAGTCCTGAAAGAGTAGAAACATACACTTATGATCCAGTATATGGTCCTACTGATTATAACATAGATCCTATACTTAAAGAAGCTACTCTAAGCGATAGAATTGCTAGATACAATATGGCTAATATTAATCCTAATACTGGAGCTAATATGGCATTTGGTTTACAGTCGGCAGTTAATAGGAACAAAGCTATCGCTAATGCTTATGCTACTAAGAATAATGCTGAAAATCAAATGGCATTTAACAATGCTCAAATAGCTAATCAATGGGGACAACAATATGCTAATGCTAGACATTTAGCTTCTGTAGAACAAGCTCAGAATGATGCAGCTGCTAGAAATATTCGTAGAAAAGGATTTGGTGATTTATCTACAAGAATATAGTAGATAAGTAAAGATAAGCGTTTAACTAAAAGAGACTCTGCTGTACTAGAAGCTATGTTACCTTATTTGGAATATGGTATGACATCAGATCAATTAACTAAATTATATAATAATTTGAAAAGATAATGGCAACGAATAGATTTGATAAACCAATAGAAAGTGAGTATATTAGTTAGTATACACCAATACCCTTTGAATAGTTATATGCTATAGGTAAAGCAAATAACGAAAGAGTAGATAAAGCTTATTAGGATTTAGGTAATCAGTTTACTAAGTGGTCAGAGTTTAGATCACCATCAGCTGTAGATACCAAGAGATGGTATGATTTAACAGTTGGAGCTGGACAAGATATAATAAACAAATTAGCAGCTAATCCAGATTTGATTAAAACAGCAGAAGGTAGATCCTTAATACAATCGTTTATTAATACTAGACCTTATGATGAATTAAGCTAGTTACAATAGAGCAGAGAAGGATTACTTTAGAGATAGAAAGTAAATCAACAACTTATGCTATCTGGTAAGTATAATCCTATGTGGCACGATATTGACTTTACTAATTATAATACTTTAGATAGTGGAGTATTTAATGATGTTGCTCCATTAGCTTATAAGTCAGAAGTAGATTTAGTAAAACCTTATGTTGATAATCTAAAACCTGGATATATTAGGTCAGATGGTAGTTATGATTACTCAGGTGTATCTACTGATAGAACTGATGAACAAATAGCTAAGAATATATCTGCAATATATAATACTCCAGAAGCTCAAATGCATATAAATACTTTAGTAAGATAGGGATTTACTCCTGATCAAGCTAGAGCTTTATTTACAGATAGAATTTATAGAGCAGGCAGAGAGTTTGCATATGAAGACAGGGAGGCAAATGAATTTGCTAAACTAGAATATAGTAATAGATTAAGAGCTGCTAGAACTGGTCAAGATACAGTTAATAATGGTCCTTGGTATTTAACTGATTCTTTAGAATATACTGGGTTATAGAAATTTAATAATGCTAGAAACTATTACTTAACTAATAACCCTAATTATGAGAAGCTAAGAAACGATGTTAATAGCAATGATCCAGTTGTTAGAGAAATGGCTAGTAAACAACTTAGATCACTTGCAGATAGCGCTACTCCTTATAATATGTTCAGAGATATTATGAGAAAGTATGGTACAGAAAAGAATGGAAAATTACAAATTACAAATACTGATATAGATTATGCCGTTAATGATATATTCAACAACTTTGGATATACAGTTCGTAACTCTAAATTAAATGATCTATTAAGTAGCACCATATAGGGAATTACAGAAAATGAACAAAGTACTCCTTTAGGTAGACGCAAAGTTATATCTGGTGGAGAGAATTTGAATTTAATGTCTAGAGTAGTATCAGAAATAGCTGGATTTGAAGCAGTAGATCCTAATCGTAATAAAGTAATAAATGCTTTGAAAGGTGGCAAATTTAATAATATGATATTGCTTAATAATGACAATATGATAACTATTCCAGTTGTTAAGGACGGTTAGCCAAGCACAGCTAATTTGCAGAGAATTAAAGTAGCTATATCTGAAGATGATATTAAGAACGCTGGTCTTACTGAAGATGATATGAAAAAAGCTGGAGCTACAATACAAACTTCTAAACAATCTATATCAGAAAGTGAAACATCTAATTTATCTGGGAAAACTTCTGGTGAAAGATCTGAATTAGGAGAACAAATAGCTAAGAAATGGAGTAGTAATACTACTAGAACTGTTAGACCTGGTATTAAATATTATGTATTAAATTTAAGTAACAGTGTACCAACATCTGGAGATGATTTAAACGCTGAATATTTAAATCAACAAGCACTTAAACTGAATGTAACAGGATCGGTAGCATCTGGGCTATATCCAGATGTACAAAATGAATCTTTTGGATTTCAATAAATAATATAATATGGCAAAGAAACAAACATTTACTGTGGGTAGTAAAGATAATATGAGAAGTAGGCTTCAAGAGTTAAAGGATTATACATTTAATCCTTTAACTGGAGTCAATCCTTCTGAAGAACAATACGAATTTGATATGGCTCAAACTAAGCCATTAAATACTTCTTCTTTAGAAGAAACTCCTAAGTAGGAAAAGATTGTAACTACTGAAGATGCTAGTGCCACTAAAAGTGGAAAAGGACCCAACTATATAGCAGATCCGGTATTCTCATTTATCAATGGTATTCAATAGGATATGGTAGATAGACCTACTGGTGATATGCTATTGAATAATAAAGAAAAAGATGAATTAGAGTTTCAGAAAGTTTTTCTAGAAACTGAAAAAGAAATGAAGCTGTTAGATCAACAGCTTAATAGAGCTTATTTGGACAAAGATACAGATAAGGTTCGTGAATTATATCCTTAGTACAAGGCTACTTTTGATGCTTACTATAGTATGTTAGATGAATACAAAAAAGTAGCTAGCAAATACTATAATCAGTATGGATATCAGCCTACTGTAGAAGAAAGATTACAAGCTCTTAATGAAGGTATTTCTGAAAGAGAGCGGAAGTCTAAAGAATTAAGTGACGATATTCAGTTTGCTAGAAATTTATTACACTTTACAAATAGTATATATTCTGTTAGTGATGAGTGGAAACAGTTAGAACAAGAAAATTGGGTATATCAAGTACCTAGAGCATTAGGTACTTCTTTCTCATCTATATAGGCTACTGCTATTAACTTTGCAGCTATCGCTGCTGCTAATTATTTGACAGCACAAGCGGCTGCTGCTCCAGCTGGTCCTTATTCTCCATTTCTTGCTGGTGGGGCTGCTATAATTGGAGCAGGGGTTATTATTGGTACAGAACTGTGGTCTAGAGATAGAGAGTCTTTATCTGAAGTAGCTAATAATTATAAACAAAATATTTATGAATATGCTAACGAAAACAACATAGACATAAATGAATTAGCTAATGCTGGCAGAGAAAGACTTTCTACTTTTACAGGTTTTTAGTATACTGATGATAAAAATTCTGTAAATTATCGTAGCAATGATGAAGTATTAGAAGACATGCTTGCGTACGATATACCTTTAGGTAATTAGGAACTGGACGCTTTACGTTATAATAGTAAAAAGAATTTAAAGGATATATATAATCGTAACATGGCTCTATTTGTTACAGATGTTGCTCAAACAGCAATAATTATTCCTGGAGCAGGCAAAGTATTTACTAAAGTACTTGATAAACTTAATCTACCAGAGAGAGCTGTTAATGGTACAGTTAAGGTATTAGATAAAGCAATTGACTATACTACTAAGAAAGTAGCTCCTAAAATGTCTAAGGTAGCTAAACATAGATTATCTAAATATATAATAGAACCTACAGTTAGAATAACCGCCAATGCTGCATTAGAAGGAACAGAAGAAGTAAATCAATGGGGAATCGGAGATCGTATAGATGACCCAAATGTATATGAAACAAATCTCTATAATCCTATAGACATAGCTACTATGTTTATGGAAAACAATGCTATGGCATTAAAAGGTTTAGCTGCTGTAGCTGGTATCAGTGGCGATCCAGCTTTAGATGGAAACAAAGAATTAGTAGATAATTTTAAAGTAGGTGCAGCTGTAGGTTTACTTATGGGTGGTGGAACTACAGCTGTAAGTACTGCTAATAATCTAAGATCTTATAATGCAGGTGCAGAGTTATCTAGAAACTTAATGGCAGAACATATATCTGCAAAAGAGGATATATATAAGTATATTCAATATGCTAACAAAGCAGATAAGAGAATGCTTAATAAGGAAGCGTTCTTAGATGCTATAGATCAGCAAATAGAATCTGCTAACATTCCAGATGGTTGGACTAAAGAAGATCTCGAAAACGAAAAAAGAAATATATCTTCTATATATGATATTGTAAAGAATAACAGTAAAGTAAGAGAATTTAAAGGAGAAGATAGACATATTGCGGCTGCTATATATAAGCACAAAACTGATATGTATAACAAAGCTATATCTGATTACGAAACCCAAGTAAAAGATATAGCTCAAAGCTATAACTCTGTTAATTCTGAAATAGATAATGTATTAGGTAGTTTATCCGATGATAATACAGATAGTGAAAATATCTTACTGTTGAAAGCTTACCTATTAGATAAAGCAAGATTAGAAGGAATTAAAAATTATATTAAAGTATTAGAAGAATCTCAGATAGTAGACAAAGATAAACTAGATGAGTTCTACATAGCTGAAAAAGGTATAGAAAGACGTTTGTCAGGTTTATCAGATATTAAAGATAAATTCTCTGTAAATCCTGACGATATTGTTTTAAGTTCAAGAGACGATATTGAATCAAATGCAGTTAAAAGTCTTTTAGCAGAAATTGCATTAACAGATGCTAAGCAATCGTATAAGAAATTTATAAATAGTGGCAAAGCCTTAAATAAGGCTGTAGATATATATAAGAATAGTATTACTGAGGATACTATAAATCAAGATGAACAGATTCAAGAAGAAGAAACTCCACAACAAGAACCTGCTAATATTGATGAAGAAGATACTACAGATACTATAACTTTACAAGATAGTACTGATGAAGCACAACAATAGACAAATAAAAATCAAGAATTAGTTGATTAGCAACTAGCAGTATCTGAACAAGCATAGTAGCAATTAACTGGAGAGACTGAAGAAGAGGAAAAAGCTGTTGCTCAACCTACTCAAGTTCCTTCTGAGCAACCTATACAAGAAGAAGAAAAAGAAGTTGCATCTACTAAATCATTTTGGGAATTTGGTACAACTGTAGATACAAGTGAAGACTATGAAGGATTAGTAGAAGAAGAACTGACCGAAGAAGATTTAATTAATCCTGATGAAACTATATCAGAAGATAATACTAATAATGTAGCAGACAATCCAGAAGCTACAGTAGATCAAAATGCATCTGATTATGAAGGTACATAGAGTGCTGAAGATATACCTTCTGTTTAGGAACAACCTTTAATGTAGACAGAAGAAATCATCCCATAGACTCATACTGTTACTAGTAATACAGAACAACCTTCTGCTCCTGTTACTGAACAAGATGTAGAAGATAGCAAAGTATATGATACTAATGATGTTTAGGTTAACGATGAAGAACCTACAGAATTAGTATATGGAACTCTATACTATCAGCCAGATAATGATCAACCTATGTTCAAAGGTTATGAATCTGGAAGATCATTAAATGAATATCTATCTACTCCAGGTATGTTAGCTGAAAGTAAAGTTACCGCTAAGATTGGTCCTAAAGATTCTAAGTTTGGATCATATGATCCAGCAAATAAAGCTACCTGGGATGAAGCTCCTATATATATAGAAATAGAAGCTAAAGATGGTAGAAAGTTCATGGCTACTTTGAAAACTATCGAAGGAGCTAAAGGTATATATAGAACTCATGGTAGAGAATTATCTAAATCAGAAGAAGATAGAATCCGTGAGTTACGTAATCAAATCATTGAAGCTAAAATTAATGATCCGAACTGTGAAATGACATTTAAGAATATTACTATTACTAATGGTAACTTTAATGTTAATAGAACAGAAGAAGGAGAAGTAATAAATAGAAACCTGTTGGATATAGAATCTTTAGGAGTTAGAGATTTACACAATATATTAGATTCAGAAACTAAGTTTGGTATAGGTAAAGGTGTAGCAGACCATTTTATAATTATGGATAGAAATGGTCTTCCTATGGAAGGTAAAGGTGGATCTGGTAAAATATTTGTATATCCACCTGCACAAAATACCCCAGCTGGTGTTACTAGAAATATTAAACTTAACGAAGCTAGATTCAGTAATGAAGATAATAGTCCTTCAGAATTAGCTAGATACTTAGCTAATGTAATACTATATAGATAGACTGGTAATGAAGCTGTGTATCCAGAAGATGTAATTCAACTAGTGGTTAACTATGGTAATTCTACTATATTAGATCCTTCTGATCCCAGATATGCATTTTTAGCAGATAAATAGTTCTTTGTAAATTATAAGGAAGGTTGGGCTTAGTTAGGTAGAGAACAAGTTCTTCTATCTAAATTGAGAACAGATGCTGGATTTGAAGACCTAGTAGAATTTATTACAGATAATTTACATTGGAATACAGAAAAAAATCTATTGTGGGAACCATTGCCTAAATCATTTAGAGAAGCTATGATAGATGATAATGTAGATCATTTAGAATTAGTTCCTGGACTAGAATTTGATTTAGAAGACGTTGGATTAAAGAGAATAAATGGTAAACTAATAACTGACGAAGATAATCCAAAAGGATTAACCACTTTAGCTTACTTAATTAAACATGGTAAGCTATTAAGTGATTTGTAGGATAGATTATTTACTAGACCATATGTATACATTGATTCTCCAGTAATATCTTCTAAACCCACTGAACAACAAAAAAAGTTGGAAGCAGAATCTCAATCTCCTACTAAAAAGAAGTTCAGTTTATATGAAGTTCCTACTTTTGATGCCAGTGAAGAATTAAGTAGCAAGACGGAAGATAAATCATATGATGAATTTACAGATGCAGATTCTGATGCTGTATCAAGTTTCTTAGGATTAGATGGAGCTCCTAAAATATTAAATAGTAATCAGTTAAAGCAAAGTAAATTTATCAATACTAAAAAGGCTAAAAAGTGGCTACAAAAGAAGTTAGGTCTTACTGATGAACAAGTAGAAGTAACTGATGGAGTTATTAGAGAATTTGCTAATGGTTCTGCTGTATATGGTATAGCTAGAGCAGATGGGATTGCTATATCTAACAAAGCTATAGAAGGAGTACAGTATCATGAAGCCTGGCATAGAGTATCTCTACTTATGTTAGACAAAGATACTAGAAATAAATTATATGATGAATTCAGAAAACAAAATGATTAGTATAGCAATTTAGACAATAAGCAACTAGAAGAAGTAATAGCAGATAGATTTATGGATTATATGCTTAATGATAAAGAATCTACTTTAAGATACTATATCAATAAGATATTCCGTAATATTAAAAAATTCTTGCATATTAATTCTAATATTGATCCTACCAATCTTAATAAAATATTTGATGCTATTAAGTATGGAGATTTTTCTAATTATTAGCTCAATGAAGAATCTCTTAAAGATTTCTTAGATTCTTATACTGATGGAGCTTATTATAAAGTTGGTCTTAATAAAGATATAACTTTGAAACACTTCCCAACTTTACAAGACTTTCATTCAGCATTAGATAGCTTAAAGGCTTGTTTGTTTATAGCTAATGGTGCTAAATATATATCAGATGTATAGAATTTAAGCAATATTAAGCTTAAAAATCTTTTACTATCATTTATTAAATCAAATAGAACTACTACTGAATAGAAGGAAGCATTACAAGAAATAGTAGATAATTTTGATGTATTTATGTATCATCTACAACCAATGCTGGAATAGATGGGGATTAGATCTATAAATCAAAATATGGATGAAGAATTCCTAGATAGAGAAAGTAATGGTATACAGAACTACGATAAGGCTGGATATGAATTTGATAAAAAGAACAACGCATTAGCTAGTGCAAAAATGTTCTTTGCTACTTTATCAGATACATATTTTAGTTATAAGGATATAGATGGAGTAAAAGCTAGAACTCTTAGTACTAGAATTAATACTATTACTGGCTTACCTATGATAGTTAATTATGACACTGCTTATGCTCTAATTCTTAAAAACTTAAGTACAGTAGAATCATTTAGTACTGAACCTGGACAAGATCCAGAAACTTCATTATTAGGTAGATGCGCTAGATTAGCTAAAGGTAATGCCTTCTTTGCTTTCTTATATAAGAGATTGAATGGAGATATTGATATAAATCTTCAGACACAAATATTACAAACTGTTAAGAGTTTTGATTAGAATTTTGTAGAAGTACATTATCAACAAACTGAACAAGGTACATCATTTGTAGTAGACGATGGAATAAACAAAAGAGCTACTAAAATGTATCCTTCTACTTGGTCAGATTTGTTCTTTAATTCTTCTTTGGTAGAAAGAACTGAAACTGAAACAAAACCTAATAAATCTGAAATAAGCGCAGTTATAAGTAGATTTAATGAGTTATATAAGTAGGTAGAAGATAATAGAAATACTATTACTAATACTGATGTAGATACTTATATCAACGAATTAGTTAATATATTAAATTCTATTGGAATCACTGTAGATCATGATACTATAGAAGGATTATTACCTAATGACAGACCTTATGGCATATCTAAATTAATATTAGGTAATGAAGCTGGAGCGTTAAAATATTTATTTAACGGTACGCTTCAAAATCTTATAGATAATAAGACAAAGTATACTAATAAAAAGGGTATAGCTACAGTAAGACAGCTAGACTAGATATATATGAACTTGGGTAAGAGCAGCTTCATTAATACATTAGCACAAGCACAAGCTGTAACTCATCCTAGTGATACTGAAATATCAGTATTAGGTCCTAACAATAACATTATTTTTACTAAGACTTTAAACTGTTTTGTGTCAGATCAAGTCAGATGGCTTAATAGTCACGATAGTGCTACGTTAACAGATTTAAATGCTGATACTTATTGCAGAAGTTCTTTGATTCTATCTGCTGTTAATAATAATAGTCCTATTAGACTAAATACTTTTGTTAATTTCTATGGAGAGAATAGAGGTGATAAAGGTAGAGATTATCTAAGTATTTCACCAGTTGAAGACTACTTAGCTAAAATGACATTTACTTATAATAATCATATTATATTCCCAACTATGGCTGATAAAAAGACATGGTTTACTATTAGTGGAGTAGGATTATTCAATAAAGAAATGTCAATTACGCAAGTTGGCAATAGTTTAAAGTTATAGTTTAATAGAGAAGCTTTAAAACACTTATATCGCAGTTGGGAAGATGAATACAATACTATAGTAGAATACTATAATTCTCTTCCAGATGTTAAGAAACCTATTAAGAATTACCACACATCTGGCAAAGGTGGTTTGTTTAGACACTTTACTGGATACTATACAAAAATAGATGGTCAACTTAGGTGGATAGATTTAAATGAAAGAATTAAAAACTCTGTAAAAGAAGGCAATATAATACAGACATTAGAAGAGATTAAATAGGAACTATTTACTACTCCAAAGGATACTTTCTAGAAGATTAATGACAATCTACATATGCAGCTTAAACAAGAAATAGATACTTGTGAAAAGTTAGGTATAATAGAAAGAGATAAAAAGAATCCTAAAGTTATCAAGAATAAGCTATTAGACAATGTTGTATTAAATAAATTTAAAGAAATATACTTAGCACATCCTAATAATAATGTATCTAATCAAGCAGAAAGATATGCTATTTTAACTATGATTGGTAATCATATGATAAACTATAACATATCTGTATTAGAAACAGAAAAGATATTTACTGGTGATGTTGCTTTCTTTAAAAATGATGATGATAAGATCAAACGTTTAGGAGCTGTATTATCTACTGGAGATAATCTAAGAACTCAATGGTATACTAGTGTAGATAAGAACATTAAAGAGTATAGAAGACTATAGAACAGATAGACTTATACAAATACTACTATTAATGATAATGAAATACCTAGTAGACAGCACAAAGAACTAGAAGATTTATTTACTTTCTCTAATACTAGAAAATTACTTATCGAAAAAGAAGGTTTAACAGAATCTCAAGTAGATGAGTTAATGAAAGATCCTAAATCAGCAGAGGAAAAGTACCCTATAATATTCAGGTTAGCTAAAGATTTAGCTGTAGAAGATGCATCAGCATATGGTATGAATAAAAAAGGTACTAAAGGTAATATTAATCAAGCCGATGCTGCTGTGTATATTAGACCTTAGATGTATAGAGATATTGTTAAAATGCTTGGAGAATGGAGTGATGAAATTGAAGAAGCTTTTAACATAATGGAAAGTGATGCAGACTGGTTAAATGATGCAGAGTTGTATGCTAAATCCTTGAAGACGTTAATTAAACCATTAAAGACTACTTACTTTGGTTATACCTATGATGCTAATCTAAAACATTGTATACCTGTGTTTAATAAGATGGCTATGTTCCCTATGTTTAAAGTATTAGCTACTGGAGACAATAGAGAAATATATGATAGAATGAATGCTATTGGTAAGTATCAAGGACTTACTCCTATTGATCAAGTTGCATTTGAATCTGCTGTTAAAGTTGGTATACAAGGAGCTACTGATATATATAAGGATTATAAAAACGATGAGATAAATGATCTAAGTAATATGCATATTACTACTTAGAAATTCAGAAATCTTAGAAGACAGCTTATAACAGATCCTCATACACATGACAGAACATTATTTGGTACTTAGGTATCTACAGTTGCTGTATCTAACCTAGTAATGAACAGAGTATATCAAGAAGGAACCGATAATGAAATAACTGGTCAGCAGATTAAAGAACAATTATTTGGTACTATTAATGCTATATCTAACAAAGGCTTTAAAGAAGTAAAAGATATGTTCTTATCTGATAATGCCCTTGATTATGCTAAAGCTTCTAAACAGTTAATTAAAGAAGCTAGAGCATCTAATATGGGTAAAGATATAGAGGAAGCTCTTGAAGTAAATCAAGATGGTACAGACTTTAAAGTACCTTTATCAGCATTACCAGATAGTAAATGGGTAGAAACTAAATTAACATCTACTACTAATAAAAAGGCTATTAATTTGGAGTTACCTGGTGGAGCATTTATTCAGATGTCTTCATTTGGATTTAAATCTATAAAGGCTGTAGGCAGTAGAGCTATCAATGATGGTAAACCTCTACTTAACATAAACAAAGATGGTAGTATGGATTCTATTATATCTATCAATTTGTTCTCTCATATAATTCCAGATTATAAAAATAAAAGTTTTGTAGAAGCTAGAGATTGGTTGATAAAGCATAAGATTATTGGTCAAGAAGCAGGTCCTATGGCTATGGGTTATCGTATTCCTACACAAGGTCTATCTTCTATTGCTGGACTTAGAGTTGTTGATGTACTTCCTTCTGTAGTAGGTGATACTATTATATTACCAGATGAATTTACTACCCAAACTGGTTCTGACTTCGATATTGATAAGTTGTATATAGCAAGATATAACTTTGATGAAGAAGGAAATAAAATAGAATTTAAGAAACAGAAGAGTAATGAAACATTTGAAGCATATTTAAGAAGAAGATACACAGAAGAACAAGGTGGAGAATTAGAAGAATCAGCTAGAGGCTATTCCGCTACTTTTACTTTGTATAACAGATGGCTAGAAAGTATAAATAGTCCTACAAATGTATATGAAGCTAATAGTAGAGAAGCTAATGAAAACTTATTACTTGATACATATCTAGCAGTTCTTACAGATAAGAAAAATGTAGATGAAACTAGATTACCTCTTGATAAAGTAACTGGAATAATTAAAGAAGAGATTCTTCCTATTGTAGATGGTCAAGGTAAATTAGGCGATAGAATACCATTTAGAGAGTTATCTCCTACTTATCAAATGAATAAAAAGTACGAATATTCTGGTGGTAAGACTGGTATTGGTCCTTTTGCTCTTAATAATAAAAATCATGTATTAACTCAGTTAGCTAATCTTAAGTTCTCAGACATATCTTTATTACAAAGATTAGGTTTTGTAGGACTTGATGGTATTAAGAGTAGAAATGAAATAGTATATCAAAGAGATGAAAAAGGCAATATACTATTAGATGAACAAGGTAATCCTATAAAGATCCAAGAAGAAGGATTGCGTATATTAGACTGGATATCTGCTATGATTAATGCTCATGTGGACGTTGCTAAAGATCCGTATGTTATTAGACTTAATGTAAGACAATATACATACAATATATGTAATTTCTTACTCAGAGTTGGTTATGGTAAAGATACATTCTATTTCTTGCCATAGCAAATACTTAAAGATATGGCTAGTGCATATGATAGAGCATCTGGTATATATGGAGTAGATGATAGCAAAAGTAAGACGGCTATAGTAAAAGATGAGATCACTACTATACGTAAATCATACTATGACAAATATAAGAAAGCTGCTACAGAATTAGGTATAAAGAAGTTGGATCTCGAAATGAGTAAAACTGGAGATATCGTAATGCAAAAATTAGACAGTGAAGGTAGATCTATTGGTTTATACTCCATTGAAGATTTTGCTACTGATATTACGGATAGAGATTTCTTAATACAGCAATTGCAACTAAGTCAGAAAGATAATCTTACTAACGAAGAAGCTTATAATTATTATAAGAATCAAATACTGATATCAGAGTTATTTATTCAGCTTAATGATTTAGCACAAGATATGTCTAAATTAGTTTAGTTATCTTAGGTAGATACTAAACGGTTTGGTGGTAACTTTATTGAACAAGATAGATTTTTATACAGATTAAAAAGTCTCATAGCTAATTCTATATTATTTAATAAGGATGATATACTAAACTATTTGAATAGTACATTCTTAATGACTAAGATTAATAACGGTATTGTTGGTCCTTCTGATATGTTTAGTAATATAATGATTAGAGGGAAGAGAGATTTTAAATCTGCTATAAGTCAAGTACTTACTATGATAAATAGAATAGATACCAATGATGAATCTCTAAACAAAACTATCTCTAATGAACTTGAAGGGTCACTAAGATATTCTTTCTTAAATCAAGAAGGTATAGATTTGTATGATATGTTTTATGGTACAGATACTATGGCTAAGAGGTTATCAAAAATCAAAGCGGATATATTAGCAGGTAAGTATCCAGAAATGCTTACATAGGATGGTAAAATAGGTAATCAATTACTTAACTACCTTGGTACTTTAACTAAAATGAGTACTGATAAATATAATGCTCCAGATATTATTATAAAGAATAGAATATCAGATGATGATAAGTATTTGAAGCAGAATCTTAATCAATATTGGGAAGAATTATTAGAATCAGATTATCCTGAAATAAAACAATTTGCTCAAGATTTAATAAGATATCAATTAGCTACTACTGCTGGTAACTTTACTAAGAATGGTATATTTAACCTATTACCAATAAGTGCTATACAAAGTACTGGCTACGCAGATTATATGAGAAGTATTACAGAAAGATTTAATGTCACTGATTTAGATTTTGATAATTTCTTCTTAAACAATTGGACAAATAATAAAATTGTTAAACCTGCTTAGTTGTATAAAAAAGTATTTAGTTCTGAAACAGATAAAGTGGAAGATCAATTACAATTCCCTGTGTTATTTAGTGAAAATAAAAACTATAGTGGAAGTAAGTATCCAGTAATGATGATACCTAATTATAGACCAGTTGGTAGAAATTAGTCTAAACAGAATGTATATATTCCATATATAAAGGTAAAATTAGCATATGATAATAATCCAGCTAACACTATTTTATACAAATATATTGGAAATGTATTTGACGATAAAGATCAAGAACGACCTGTATATGTAATGACTAATAAGAAAGGTTTAAATCAAGAAGGTAGAGTTGTAAAAGAATATGATAATTATTCTAATTCTATGTTTGAGTTTAATAATATTGATGGAGCGTTAGATGCTAAATCAGCATTTAGCGTTGACGATATCAAAAATATCATTAACTTAGGTAACAAAATGAATAGATCTAAGTGGATTAATATTATCAACAATATAGAATTAGTACGTGATTATAAACCTGTTACAGTGGCATTGAAAACTAGTATAGAAGAATTACAGAGTGCGCCAACTAGGAATCATGCATCTACTGCTCCTACTTCTATTGCCTTAGAAACTGTTGAATATAAACCTTCTACTGTTAATATTATTGGAGATCATATTACATTTAGAAACGGTAAGGTTGTAAATACTCCGTTTAAATTAAATCAACAACAAGAACATGCGTTATTAGTATTAGAAGATTTTATTAACAATCCTAACAAGTATGATAATAGCGTGACATTATCTGGATATGCTGGTACTGGTAAAACTAGTATTATTAGTATATTCAATAAATATTTAAACAGTATAGGAATAGAGCCACTATTCAGTGCACCTACTCACAGAGCTAATGCAGTTACTAAAATGAATAATCCAGAATCTTAGGTTATTACTTTACATTCTGCATTTGGCTTATCTCCTATCGTTGATTTAGATAGTGGCAATTATGATCTTAAGAAATTAAAAACAGAACAAATACGTAAACCTAAAATTAAACCTGGTCAATTACTTATAATTGATGAAGCCTCAATGGTTAGTAAAGGTTTGTATAACTTTGTTGAAGATTTCAAAAAAGAAAATAATATTCAAGTAATATACATAGGAGACCCTGCTCAATTATCACCAGTATCAGATAATGCAATATCTCCTGTATTCTATAATAAAGCTACTAATGTAGAACTTACTAAAGTAGAAAGAACTGGTGATAATCCTATTCTAGAAGAAGCTACTAATCTAAGAAACGGTAAATCATTATCCTTTACTACTAAACTAGTAAATGGATTTGGAGTTGAGTATATGCATGATGGTGAACAACCAAACTAGATTATCAAAGATATAGTTAGTTCTACTGAATATAAAGCTAATCCTTTTAATTTTAGAATACTTAGTGCTACGAACGCTATGATACCTACAGTAAACGATATGATTAGAAAACAATTGTATGGAGATAATCCTAATCAAATTGAAGTAGGTGATTTACTTATGGGATATGATAATGTTACTCTGAATGATGGAGAAGCACAAGCTGAAATAATACGTAATAGTATAGACTATAAAGTAGTTAGTGTTAGTAATAAGACAAGTAAATAGATCATATCTGTTATTAATGGTAGTGTAATAGCAGAAGTAGAAGGATACGAAGTTACATTAGTTAATGCTATGGATAATGAAACAGTATCAGATAAGGTATTTGTATTAGATAATAATACTAGTATTTAGAATTTAAAAGCTATAGCTAATGAAATAGAAAGCATCAATAAGATGATATCTAAAGCATTTGTGTCTAGAGATTTTGATACTGTACGTATTGCTCAAAAGGCTTTATCTGATATTAAGATGAATACTATAACTATGAAAGATTATCAGGAAAATGGTAGGCTTAAGATTAGGAAATCTATAGACTATGGATATGCTCACACTATTCATAAGTCATAGGGTGGTACATATGATAAAGTTATGATATATTATGATACTATTACTGGTGCTAAATTTGATACGGATACTCAACAATAGCTTAAGTATGTAGCTGTATCTAGAGCTAGATAGAATGTATATATTGTGACAGATAATAAATTGAACAATCCAGTAATAGTGGAAAATACGGAAGCACAGTCTACAAGAACAATAAATATATATGCTGGAACTAATGAAAACCCTGAATTAAGTAATTTTGCTATAAGACCGTTTACTCATGAATTATCTGGTGGTACATATAAATAGTTCTAGTCTGTAGAACAAGCGTTTTAGTATATTAAAGTTCATAGTTATTCTGATACTAGGGCTAACGACGGGTCTAGTACAGATGGTATAGCACTAGAAGCTAAAATAATGAATACTACTAACGGAGCATAGTTGAGGATATTAGGTAGATAGGCTAAAGAGTTAAATACTCAAGCTTGGGATAGAGATTCATCTTCTATAATGAAGCAATTAATTGTAGAATCATTTTCATAGAACTCAGATGCGTTATATAAACTATTGGACACTGGAAATGCTATATTGACTCATACTCAGGATAAAGGCAAATGGGGTAAAGAATTTCCAAGAATATTAATGGAAGTTAGAGAGCAATTAATGAACGATAAAATTAACAGTTCATCTATAAGTAAATTAGCAGAGTTAGGTAAACAAAGAAAGAATGAATGTAATGGATAATGATTATGCAGTGTTTAGATTTAAAAAATAAAGAAGTTAAAGCAGCAGTAGATGAATTAACTACTGTGCTAGGCAGCGAAGACGCTGCATATTATATAGTATCTGAAAATAATGGTTATGCAATTGACTAGGCTCCCGATGGAGCTTAGTCTACTATATTTCTGTAGTACCTAAAACAGTTTGATGGCAACCGGGAATTAGCTATTAAGGCTATGATTTAGCATTATGTACCTTAGGAAGTAGAATAGCGTACTGATATGAAAGCTGCTATATTTCCTCAACAGCTTACTGAAACAAATGCTAATGATACTATGTCTAATATGATTAATAGTGAGTTATATTATCAAGATCAATTCTCAAAAGATTTGGTACAGTAGTTCTCACCTAACTTTCTAAAGGGTGTAAAAGTAAAACTAGTAAATGAACTAGGTGGGGCTATGGCTTATAATGCTAATACAAATACAATAGAAGTATTAGATAAAACTTTTAATAGAGAATCTCCAGAAGATATTACTAAGTATTTCAATCATGAGCTGATTCATGCTTATACTGTATCGGAATATGATAATAATAGTACCTTTAGATCTAATGTAGACAGTATTTACAACAAGCTTATTAATAAATTCCCTTAGAAAGAATATCCTCGTAAAGGACTTTATTATGGATTAAAATCTTCTAAAGAGTTTATATCTGAAATAATGTCTAATACTGCTTTTAGAGATTTAGTAGGTAAACATGATATGCCCATATGGCGTAAATTCCTATCCAATATAGTTAAAGCATTAGGATTGAATAAATTAGTTAATAAAATAGAAGGATATACTTCTGTAAAACTTATCAATGAAATATCAGATATTATTGAAGATAGAAATAGTAATCCAGATATAAATAGACTTGGAGATGGTATATTCTATATGGAAGATAGTGATCCAGAACTGAATAAGTTATCTAAAGATAGCAAAAAGATACTAGATAAGATTATGAGTGGTTTAAATGGTCGTTATAGATCTCTAAGAACTCAAAACTATCCACCGTTACAATTAGCTAAACTACAACAATAGATTGATATGTATCATGATATGCTTTAGAAAGGTGAAGATATACAAGTATTAATTGACTTTATTAAAGAATCTTCAGTAGCATTTAAACCAGTAGTAAAGCGTATTAGAAATGCGTATATGAATCCAGATTTAATCAGTAATGAACGTCTATTATAGTTCTAGAATGATTTTTTAGATTTATATGGTCCTATGATTAATGAAATCAACAAGAGATTAAATCTACAAGGATACTTCAACGATCTAGATAAAGATACACACAATTAGTTAAATACTAGATTAAACCTAATTTATAGAGCTTACTTAGAGATATCTGGTAAGTATGATAGTATTTTAAAGAGTAAAGTAGAAGCTTTGATTAAGCAGTACTCAGAAGCATATAAAGTACCTAGTGAAGATGTAGAATCTTATATCAACGATAGAATTAATAATTCTAACTCTGATATTAATTACTTACGTGTAATATTATAGAGTACTAAGTCTGTAGATGATTTAGCTATTAGATTGGCTCATAGACTTATGACAGATATCAATAATGAAGTAGGTAGATTTGCTAACGATAAAGCTCAAACATTAATAAGAGAGTTCAATAAAATTGATAGAAAAGATTGTTTACTCTACTTTGAAAAAGATAATAATGGTAATACCACCGGATACTTAGTTAGAGATAGAAATTATGGACAATTTAGACAGGATATGAAGAAATTCTTATCAAATCTGGATTCAAAGTATGGAGTAGTAGATAATAACTATGCAGCTTTAGAATTAGAAGACTATTATAACTATCTCAAAGAAAAAGAAGAGTGGTTAGAGTAGCATTGTGAACGTAAATTTAAACCAGAGTATTATAGAGCGTATAACGAATTGCATCCAAATACTAGATTGCGTCTAAAGTAGATTAACACTGAAATAAACACTTTGATCGAAGACGTTACTGACGAAACTGGACCACATTTAGAACGTCTTACAAATAAACAATGGTTATAGTTAGATAGTCTTTACTCAGTAAAAAGAAACTTAGCTAATGATTATTATCAAAATGGAGAACTTAAGACTGGAGAAGATAAGGAAATAGCAGAAGACTTGCAGAAGTTTTATGAAACTATTGGTCAAGGCAAGATTAAATCAACTAAGTATTCTCAAGAAGAAATATAGAATATAATAGATCAAAAGAAACAAGAATTATCTGAAGATTTATTTAACAAGTGGATGTAGCGTAATATTAGTTATCAATATACTGAAGAATTTACTAATCTACTTTAGAGTCTAGAAAGAGCTAATATGGGAGAAGATTAGCAAAAGTACGATGATTTAACAGAAGAAAGAAGAAAATTATTAAGTCTAGGTAGAAATAATAATCAGCCTCTAACAGATGCTTATAAACTATAGGAAGAAGTGAAAGCTAGATTGTTAGAGATAGATATAGAGTTAAATGCGTTATATAGTAAACATAAAGGAAGCAGTTCTGAGTTTTCTAAGATAGCTAAAATAGTAGAAACACCTGAATATTATGCAGATAAAAAGAAGTATAAAAGTTTAGGTACAAAAGAGTATGACGAATGGGTTGAAAAGTCTCATACCTGGATAAATGGTAAACCTAGCCCTGTATCTTACTATAAGATGTTAGTTCCGAAAGATACTCAGTATATAGAAATGAGATTAAGTAGAATGAATTAGGAATTAGACAAAAATTCAGAATTGGTTAACTAGAATTATAACTTTGAGGATCCAGAATATTATCAGCCTAAAAAATCTTTATACGATAACACAAAAGCTTTCAAAGAAGCTACAAACACTAAATAGAAAAAAGAAATATACGATCTGATAGTAAGTACTATGGATGAGGCTAATAATAAAATTAGCTATTTAAAGAAGCGTGAAAGCTATAAATTACCACAGATTACTGGTGATATAGTTGATTTTACTACTAGAGGTAATAAATTTTCTAAAGGAATAAAATCTTTTGCTTTAGATAATATTATAGCTAAGTAGGATGATGCTGAATATAGTCTAGATAACTTTACTTAGAAACCAGATGGATCTCAATTATAGTTTGTCCCTACACATTATGTAAAAGCATTAGATGATCCTGAACATATTTCTAGAAACTTAGTAGGTATGTTAGTTGAATATTCTAGGATGGCTGAGAACTATCGTCTAAAGAATGAAAAACAAGCTGATTTTGAGCTAATAAAGAATGAAATAGCTAAAAGAGATTTTACTAAGTTTAATTTTACCACTAGATCTAAACAAGATATTACTGGAGATAAGAGTAACTTATATAAAAGATACTAGGATTTTCTAGATATGAATTTATATGGTTAGTATAAAAGACCAATTGTAGTAAATATATTAGGTTATAATATATCTGTTACTAAAATATTAGATAACATTAGAGCTTATGCTACAGCTTCTAACTTAGGTAACAATTTTCCTGCTATAACTAAAGCATTGTTTTAGGGCATTCATAAATCAGTAGTAGAAGCTTTAGCTGGTAGATATTTTAGTAGTAAAGAATACTTTAAGTCTTTAGCTACTAACACTTTTAATATACCTAATATGTTATATCATTTAGGAGATGCTAAACACAATAACCTTAGTCTAGCTATACTAGAACATAATGAAATTGCAAGAGATGTAAGTTCTAAAGTAAAATACTTATAGTACAATCGTGCTTTTAGAGTAATTAGAAAATACTTAATATGGGGTGGATGGAGCGCTGTAGATTATATAGTTAAAGCTCCTGTAGTAAATGCTGTATATGCTGACTATAAATATGTTCCTCAAATGAATAGTATAGCATCTAGAAGACAGTATATACGTTAGTATTACCCTAATGATTATAAGAAAGGCAGTAAAGAATTTGACAGAATTAACACATTTACTTTGTTAGATGTTTATGAAGTAAAAGATGGTAAACTGTCTATAAAAAGTAAGTACAATAAATACTCTGATTTAATTAACGATTAGAATTTGTAGAATTCTGTTAAAAATATAGCTAAATTCTTAACTAATCGTATCGACGGCGTGTTATCTACAGAGGATAAGACTAAGATGATGACTAACGCTTTTGGAGCAGCTGTTTTTATGCATCGTTCTTTCTTCATTAACAATCTTGAAGATAATTTTTTAACTACAAGATAGTATAACCCATATGTAGAAGATTATATAGAAGCTAAATATAAATCTACATTTAATGTTCTGTATAAATTTACATATAATATATATAATAGTATAAAATATAGTAAAGATAAAGAAAGTAGAAATAAACACAGAAAAGGCATTGATAATGTCGAATCGTATAATTTTAGAAGAACAGCTATATAGATAGCCCTAGTAATGATGTATTCTATATTATCAGCTATCTGGTTAAAACCAATGGCAGATAATGATGAAGACGAATACTTATTACAGTTAATTGGTTACGGAGTAGCAGGAATGAGTTTTGAAGAAAGAGCTGAATATAATCCTGTGGATTTCTTTAATCAAATTAAATCTCCTTCTGCTGCAATAGCACCTGTAGAAAACTTTAGTAATCTTGTAAAACTATTAGATCCATTCTCTATTGAAAATAATTGGGATGATGAAGAAATTAAAAAAGGTCCATATAAAGAAATGACTAAATGGTAGAGAACATTAATAAAATCTGTTCCTGGTTTAAGAGGAATATGGGAATCAAAAGATATTAGAACCAAATGGGAATACTTAGATAGTCAATTAGATAAGACAACTAATAGTAATGATTAAAAATAAAGCCGTAGGTCTTCACAGATTCTACGGCTTTTTTATACCCATAAATATAACTAATAAGCAAAAATATTTCTTGTCCAAAAGTTTACTTCATTTGCAGGTGGATCTTCTTCACCTACTATTTCTCCCCTTTCTTCTAAACTTTTGTACTCTGTAATATCATGTTTTGTTTCTAATAGTCCTTTTAAATAGCTTAAGCACATATTTTTCCAAAAGAAAATAATCTTCTCTTTGTATTCATAAGATATATCATTATAGAAACCATCTCTAATAGTTTGAATAACATTCTTATATTCATTTGGAATTACAAATATATACTCTTGATATAATTTATTATTAATAGAAATGAGTTTACTATCATACAGATATTTGTTTTCTTTCATGTAATTATTAACACTACTATATGTGTTAGTATTATATTCAAATAAAACAAATATGTAACTATCTAAATGAGGTCTGTTAATATCAGAAATATAAGCATTTACAAACTTATATTTATCATTAAACAGTTTATTAGAATCAAATAGAAAAGGGAGTATATAACGTGTAGTTAATGTTCTATTTCCAATTATCATTACAGTTCTTCTGTTCCATCACCTTCGTAGTACTCAAGTGTATGGTCCCATTGATCTGTATTGATATGTTCTGAGATTCTTCGGAGAGCTTCTGATATTGAAGCGATCTTTTCATTGAGAGTAGTATCATTTTTCATATTGAATACTCTAATTTCATTATTAGCGTCCTTACCGATAGCAATAATATATGCTTCAAAATCATATTCTTCAGAATTAAGATTTAATACCTCTTGCATATACCATTGAATTGCTAATCCATAATAAGCAATTTGCCTATAATAATCGTATTCTTCTACTGAATGTTTAAAATTGTATACATTTACAGTAGTTTTTAAGTCAATAAGAATTATCTTCTTGTTAACATGATCAAAGCATACTCTGTCTAATAGAGATTTACATTTGATATTATGAAATTTTTCTACTTCCCAATTAATATGGAACTCATTATGAGTTTCAAAAGTAGATGGTAAATTAAACAACAGCTCATTCGCTTTTTTATGATTCTGAATATTCTCTTTTATCTTTTTGAGCATTTGTAAATCGGCAAAGCTAATTATCTTTTTGTTTTCATCTACTTTACTTAGATATTCTAAGTAATCTTGATAAATCATAATAAGACCTTCAGCTTCTTCAATACATTTCTCATCAGATTTCTTATTACTATAAGCTTTTTTATAAGCAGATAGTTTAAGCTTATCTTGAGATTCTAATGGATTTACTTGCATAAGTCTATGATACTCATCTAATAAATCCTTTTGCTGTTTTACTTTAGGTGTTGCAAAATCAAGAATAATATAATCTTTCCAGAATTCTTCTGGTTGAAGTAAATATTCATGAATCATAGTTCCTTTTTCAAGGAAATTATAATCTAATTTTGCTACTTTACCTTCTTTGTAATCTTTTAGACCTTTTGGTCCATTTTTAAGAAAATATCCAATATCACTATTAGAGTAACGAGACATATCCTCATAGTAAGGAGTATCAATTACCATCTTGTTCATACTTAATCCTCCATGTCGCTAATTACAGCTGACTCAGGAACTTCTGCTGAAGTATCCCAAACTAATTCATCTTCTTTATCTTGTTGTAGTTCAACTTCTTTAAATGTCTTAAGCCAATCTGCTACATTATTATTGTATGCTTGACTAATAAGTTTATCTAAGAATGCTTGTTCTACTTGTTTCTTTTCTTTTTCTGTCATAATATCTAACACTACAAATTCATAATTCTTTTTAAAACTATAACAATTATTCAATCTAGAACAATTGTATCTTCCAGAATTTATATCACTAGATCCATCATGCCAATGCCCATATAAATGATATTTACTCTTTCCAAAGGAGAAAACATCTAGAGCTTCATTACAAAATGGATTATCATGTGTTAGTAGTATATCACACTGTGGTATATCTTCATAAGTATCAAATCTACTAAATGCCCATCTGTCCTCTTGAAATTCAATTGGTTTAATCCAAGGAGATCCGTAGAATTTAACACCTTCATATATATACATTTCATCTATAAGAAATACTAATTTACCTTTAGATAAAATTTGCATATTATCTTTAAAAGAACCCCATTCATTTAATTTATACTTATATTCTAAGTAAAAATCATGATTACCTGGTATAATAATTACCTTCTTACAAGGTAATTTATTTATCCATTTTATGAATTTTGTTTCCCACCAATGTTTAGATGCTTCAATATTTCTTTGAGCATTTAATGTTACTATATCACCACATATACATAGTACATCACACTCAGGTATATTCTCAATGAGATTACCATGTATATCACTTATACCGCATATTTTCATGTTTATATAAATTAAAAGGCTAGAATATATCTAGCCTTATTTGTTTTCATGCTGCATCACAACATTCGTAATCATCATCACTATATTCATTATCTTCATTATCATACTCATCGTCATATTCTACAGTATCACTAACTTTAGTTGGTATATTTTCAGTAGAGATATTCATAATGTTTATGATTTCCTGAAGACTAATATCTTCATCTTCTAGCATTTTGACTTCACTCATGAAAGAAACAATGTTATCCATAGAAAGCAGTTTAATATTTTCTTTACAGAATTTTACCACTTCTTCTTTGTTCTTAATACCAAAATCATCAGCTAACATCGGTAAGAATGCAGCATTTTCATCAGGAAAATATCGACGTAAATAACGAATACGTGAACAGCGATCTTGCATATACTGACTAACTTTGCTTAAATCATTGCAAGTCATAATTACTAGTTTCTGTGCAGTCTTTTCAACCCCATCTAAGAAATCTAGCATATACTCAGTTTTGAAGTTCTTTTCAACTTCATCAAACAAAACACACACTGGAGTAGTAAAGGACTTAAAAAACTTAATAAGTTTACCTTCTGGATAATCAGGATTAACTACAATAATAGGTAAACCTGATTCCTTAGCTAATATTTTTGCCATTACAGTCTTCAATTTTGTTATCGTTAGGCTTTTTATCCTAACTTCTATAACTTCTAATTTGTTATAGTTCAGCGTACATTTTCATCTTTCTAAAAATAGTTAAGATGGAGAACACTCTTGGGAATATTATATTTATTCAATTCCTACGCGTTACGCAGCTATAGATCCTTGCGAAATATCTATAGTTTGCTCGGTATTAGCATCACAGCCTTCACCGATTTTGCTCTCTAATAATTCATATAATTTCTTATATGAACGGCAATATTGTTTATATAATTCGTATTTTCTTTCTAAATATATAGTACTATTTTGATACAAAAAATTACATATTGTAAAACCAGACCCTCCCATGAAAGTAAGTTCTGGAACAGAACGAGTAATTGTAATTTTATGATTATTTAATGGTAAATAATTTTGATATTTATTCAAAAATTCTACAGTACCACAAATTTTTATAGCAATTATAGTATGTTCTTTATTACAATGTGTAATACATCCGTCTCCATCAAAATATCCACGTAAAAAATCTTTTATTAAGTTTTTATTACTAAATATATTTTCATCTGGAAACTTAAGTATATTAGATTTTTGTGGAACACATCCATATTGTTTTAATGTATCACAAAAATGTTTGCTATTAAAAGAGCATCTATAAGCATTAAACACTTTATTGTTTAATTTTACTTTTTTAAGCTTAATATTTCTACTATGATTTATAAAATTATTAAACTTCTCGAGATGTTCTTTATCTTTTTCAGCTAAAGACATTTCAAAACAATTATCTCTTTTACTTACATTTCCATCTGCAAATAAAAAACCTAACCAATAAGCTTTCTCTTCTGTATCTATTGTATCAAATATATGTTCATTAATTTTTATCAAATTTTGACGATTCACTACTTCATATCCAGCTTTTTTAATTGCTCTAGAAATAGCCATTGCGTCTTTTTTATATTTTTTTGCTAAAAATTGAACACTACATTTAGTATCTATATATTCTTTTACTATATCTTCCATATCTATTAGTTTAATTTTCTAATAGAACGGGAAAAGATATAATAAGTTATAAAAATTGTTAACGAATTACACTATTACCTGTACCCTTAGTACCAGCTAGCATTACACCAGTAGTATTTGTATTTGCTTTATTAAAATAGGTTATAATACGCTTCTTAAATATATCATCTGTTTTAGTAGAATAGACTTTCTTTGGTAGATTTAATTCACCATTTTCCTTGAATATGGGTGAATCTTCCCATCTATTCCAACTTAGGTCATATACTTTACCAGGTATTAAATCATAATCAGCACCTTTAGGTTTTGCAATTATCTGTTCTCCTATTTTAATAAATTCGTTCTTTGCCATAATCTGAAAATTTAAGATTTTAATTTGTTGATTAATTCATCAACTTGTTTTTTATTCTTTACTAAATAAAATTTAGTATCTGGTTCATTCAAGCTTAAATAATACTTGAATAGTTTTTCTCTATTTGCCCAAGAATCTGTAGCAAATCCTTTGCATTCTATAACAAAACCATCTCCTACAAAATCTGGTAAATAAGTAATAGCTCTAACTGTAGAGTTATTATATACAAACTTAGGAAGTAAAGTATATCTGTGCTGTTCATATTCAGCTGATATACCTGCTTCCTTTAGTTTCTAATATGTATAAGCTTCTAACTTAGATCGAAATACTATTCCGTCTATTTCTTGTTTAGTAGCATTACGCACTTTCTTGTTTAAGACTTGTTTTAGCATAATTAATATAATGTTGCATACTATCACTAGTTACTTTAAACGTTTCAATTCTTTCAGAGAAATTACCATTTTCATCTGTAAATCCTACTGAATATAAGAAAGAATAATCTTTATTATATTTGAAAGCTTTAAACATTTCTTTAATTGAATTTACTATAAACTTACGTTTTTTATTCCATTCAGTAAATTCTCCATGCAACAATACACTCACTAATTTGATTGGAATTAATAATAACTTTCCAAGTATTAGAGCTAAATCAAAAGGTAATGCTATTACTTTACCTATAGTTTTTAATAGTTTCATTTAACCAATTTTTTATTTCTTCAAAGCTATTTGCTTTAACAGCATCAGATACATCTTTAGCTTTGAATTTTTTGTTAATAAACATTGCTTCTAAGCCTGTTTCTCGGCTTAATTTGCGACTTCTTTTTACTCCAGCTACGTCTCTATCAAAAAGTATTATAATACGCTTAAAACGCGTCTTAAGTTGCTCTAATACATCTTTAGGTAGAAATGTACTCTCTGAAGATGGAGAAACTGCTGGTATACCCATCTCATGCAAACACATAACATCTTTCATGGACTTTGTGATAAATAATATATCACCTTTCTGAGGCAACTGCTCATAGCCTTGGATATCATAGTCTGTAAGATTGTTTCTCCACTTAGTATATTTATCTGCTAATGGTCTATATATCTTAAAGTTATTATAGACCTTATATGCATACATTGGATTTTCTCGTTTATAAGTACCCTTTACTATTCCGTTACATAAATAATATTTAATACTATTTACATTGAATTTCTTTAGAGTATTTATAGAAATATTAAACTGTTTCCAGTAATTGATATCTACATCAGTAAATTCTTGACGTACTACACCAATTACTGTTTCAGTTGGCTGTATATATTGCTTAGAGCTAACGAGTTTAGTGTTGTTAGTAATGTTTAATTTATCTACTATATCAGATAGTATATCATTATATTCTGTTTTACCAGTAAATAATGATACAAATTTAATTACATTACCACATTCACCTGTTCCATGATCTTTAAAAAGTAGTTGTTTAGTACGTTTACTATAGTAAATACCAAAGGATGGATTTTTATCCTTCCTAAATGGACTATTGTATATCATACCTACTTTAAATTGACCTATATATTTTGCATATATATCATATTCTGTTACTTTAGAAAGTATCCAATCTAGAGTAATATTATCTGGGAGTTTTGCTCGCTTTCTACTATACATATGCAATCTGTTTTAGTTTGCTACTAGTCGTGGAATCGAACCACGCCTATCCAGAGATAGATTTTTATTTCTGCTGTGCAGGCTCACGCTTCCATAAATTATCTAATATCCTTAAATTGATAGTGCCATATAGGATTGTTACAGATCCTCCTAGTAGTTGAAACTATTCTTCTTTATTAAATAGTTTCGATATTCTTTCTATAGTTGATTCTGCATCTTCATCAGTTAAAGCTTCGCCTGTCTGAATGTAGATGTCAGAAGTTGTTTCTTTCTTCATTGGTCTAACTGAATGTCCGTATCCCCAATTCATTTTAAATTTAGCATTCCAGAATTTAAACATCCAGTATCTAAAGAACCAAGGAGATATTGCTGTAAGTATTTGTCCTTTAATTAAAGGATCTTCAAACTTTTTAATTATAACTTCAACTCCAAGAAATCCTATAGGTTCTTCATTAAAATAACCAGGATCTTCATTATCTGCATATGCAGATATTTGTACTCGGTATCCTTGAGATTCTAGCATATCTATAATTCTCATAGCGGTATATGCACGAACCATAAGAGCTTGAGCTGAACACCAGCAATTCTCACATATAGAAATATGAAGTTTAACGAACTTACCAGTACCTATACCATGTGTAGGTATTCTTTTCTTTAGGCAAGGTAGACCTTCTATGTACCGATCAAAGTTCATATCATCTCCATCAGAATCATCGTACTTATATTTATGTTTACGACCTCCTAGATTTATATCCTTTTCTATTTTCTTTAAATTATCTAAACCTTTGGTATAACTATATTTAGAATCATGTATTTCTGCTATAGATAATCCTCTAAAACAAGGATCATCGTGATTTTCAATATTATCTATTTCAGCAGGATTACCTCCTTCAATATTGTCACATTCTCTGTAAAATTCATCTAATGAATTTATATTAATGTTTAAATTCAGTTTTTTCATTACGCTGCCGTTTTAAATTTTGCTGTTACAGTAGAATTTGAAAAATCTTTACGCATAGCTTCAATTATTGAAGCAGTACTTTGTTTAGTTTTATTTTCTTCTACTTTTTGAATATATTGTTTTACTATATTCTTTTCAGTATCAGACCAGTTAATAATAAGCATATCTTTCCAGTCTAACATACCTACTTTCTTCATCTTTTCTGCTGCTTGAATCATACGAGTAGATGCAATACGGCGTAATGAATTTATTTTAATGCAGTCGCGTAGTAAATAAATATAATCTACTACTTCGTGATCAAATTGTGACTCATATTTAACAGAGTAATTTACTTCAATTATTGCTCCAGTAAAACGGTCAATTGTTGAAGCATCTAGTTGGTTATTAGCAACATACTGACGATCTGCTCCATTACCAAAAGTATTTGATGTAGCAATAATGATACATTCAGGATGTCGTAAAACAGTACCTGTAGTAGTCTCTATTTCACCGTTTGCCAATGCTGCATTAATAACCTGTGCTACAGATGGATCGAGCGCAGTCATCTCATCTATAAGGATTATTGACTTCTTAGCATAGAATTCAGCAAACTTAGTTGCTTCACGAGTAGGATATTTATATCCTGTAAATTCTGTTGCAGAAGTACCAATACCACAAGAAATACATAAGTAAGGAATATCTAGTTCTTTAGCTGTATTACGAGCTATAGTTGATTTACCACAACCAGCTGGACCAACCATCCAGATGTTATTCATACCTGCTTTAATTAAACTTTTAAGCTTGTCTTCTGGTTCTAGTGAATTAAATGAGAATTGAATTTTCTTTAATTCTTCTTTTTCCTTTTCTTTTTCCTCTTTCTTTTTAAATTCTTCTTCTAATTTGTTAAGCAATTCTTTGATTTCTGTTTTGCTTCCAAATTGTTCTAGTGATTTTTTCTCTATTTGTTCCTTTTTTTTGAGATCTGTTATATTAGCTATTTTAATAGCTCCACTACACACTTTATACTCTTGTCCAGTACAATTTGTAATAGTATATTCTCTGGATTGTCCTTTCTTTCCTTTTATTTCTGAAGTTAATATTAAGAAAATACCTTGTTGTTCTTTTTGTTTTCCTTTAGGATTATTATATTTTATACTACCATAAAATCTATCTCCAAGCTTTAAATCATGAACATCTGTATTATGATTAACTAAGGTGCTATCTTTAGATATATTGTTTTCTTGATTTTCAATTTGCTCATCGTGCTCTGTAGCTTCAGATGCATCAGTATTTTGAGTTTCTGTAGTTACATCTTTAGGATCTTTTAATTTCTGTTCTTTCGCACTAGATTTTGCAGGTTGATCTTTTTCTATATCTTGAATATGTTCTATTTCTACCATGATGATTTATTTTAATGATTAAAAAAGAATAAGGGTAGCTTTTACACTACCCTTATTTATTAATAATGATCTACTTTATATTAAAATGGCAGATCATCTGTTTTATCTGTAAAAGCTTGTGTATTAGTAGTAGATGAAGTTGCACTGAACGGGTTATCGTTTTTTACTTCTTTATCTGCTACAACAGGCTTTGTAAATTGGTCAATATTTAGCATAGCAATAGAAGATGATTTACCTTCTGGTAATTCCATAGGTTCAATAAAAGTATACTTAGCATAATTAGGCAAAGTAGTATATCCTTTATCATTATATACTATTTTAGCTCTAAGTTTTTTACTCTTATCTACTTTGTTCAGCATATCAGTAATCCACTGAGCAAACTGTTCAAAGCTTTCACCATTAAAGTCAAGTTCTTCATCCTTATAGTAACAGTTAAGTATCTGCAACATACGAGAATACTGTTTATCCATTTTTGTCTGGAGTTGTTCTTCTGTAGTTACAAACCCACCAAGTGTAGGTTTCCACTCTGTATGGGTTAATGTTGCTCCATCTTTCTCAAAAACAATTTCTAAGAATTGATTACCATTCGGAGAAACTTCTGTTTTTACACTTTTCAATACTACATTTTCAATAATACCAGCGGGAATATACTTAATATCACTTTTGCTAATACTTGTTGCACGTTCTTTACTATATGTCATAATTTCAATATTTTTAAGTTTTTAAATCAGGCTGCACACTCGTCTAAATAAATCTTATCCCAGTGAACATTAATAACATTATTTTCATCGCTTTCTGCGATAACTATCTTCTTACCTCGTAAGTGAGGAGCTCTAGCTTCTCTTACTGAATTATCCCCACCTTCAAAAGATATAATAGTTTCATTCTTTTTGCGATAGACATAACCAACAGCATCTGCTTCACCACATACTATATCACCCAGTTTTCCTACTAAATCTAGTGCCATTTCTGATAATTCTTCTCCTTCTTTATTAATCATCTTTTCTTTAGTATGACCAATAAGAATAAAATTATCACATAGATTACGAAACATATCTATTACTTTTCTAACTGCCATGCGAAGATACATATATCCACTACCATTTGGTAATGTACGTATATCATCTCCATTATAGGATTTACCCATTGGAGTTTGACGATATAATACCTTAGCATAACCTAGACACATTTCTTCTAATCTAGTAGCATTATCTATAGCAATATATTTGTAAGGTTTGTTACCAGTTTTAGCTGCTTCTTCACCAATTGCTCTAGATATATTACCTAAGTCTTCAATAGTACGAGCTTGAATAGAGAGAGCTTCTAGAAACTCTGAACCTCCCTCTAAGTCTACAATAAGACAGTTATCAAGCTTCGATAATAAAGTAGTTTTACCTGATTTGGGTCGACCAAACAAGATTAAGAATCTTGGATTGTTAACCTTTGGTTTGTTTTTCTCTTTTGGTAGTATTAACATATTAAAATAGGTTAATGCTTTACCTGTGAGATTCTGAAATTATCTGACAAAAAACTGAAATTTTACACAATGTAAAGTTATTCGTTATTCATTGTTGAGAATATTGTTAACAGTAGTACTGTTACTAATATTAATAATAACATTTACTATATTATTTTTATCTGCTTTACGATAGTTATTCAAAAACAGACTAGGATTATCAATAGGAATGATTGTATAACCAATTTGAATAAACTTCTGGTAAATACGTACAGGTTGACTCATGTAAGTAAAATCGTAACCACGATCTTCTTCATAGTCTTCCATAATCTTAGCATATTCTGCTAATCGTTTTAATGCTAAATCAAATTCTGAAATAGCATCATATTGACGCAACTTAAATGCTCGATTTGCGAACGGACATGTAAGTGAATTATAATATGAACATGTCGGTCGATAATATTTTTTATTGAATGCAGAGAAATGTGCATTTCGATTGCATCCAAAACATAGCAAGTCTTCAGGACCTGCATATGATATACTGTATTCCGGATCTTCCGGAGTGTGAATTCCATACCATTTAGCAAACGGTAAGCGGTTTTTAACTTCGTTTAATATACGATTTTTCAAAGAACCCTGAGGGTCAATATTTTGTTTCGGAAGTTTAATTGTAAAACCTTTCATAATCAGCCTTTTTTAATTTGTTTAAATACTACTTTTTGTTCTTCAGCACTTGCAGTATTTGTTTCAATTAGATTGCCATATTGAAGTTCGTTTTCAAATCCTAATATACATGGTTCACCATCTCTTACTTTTAAGAAATGCATATAAACCTTATTTTTTACAGGTAGACGACGTACTCCATATATAGCTAGATTAAGTATCTCTGGTCTATGAACAGCAATAACAAAATCACTAGCTTGAAATATTGCATCAGATGCTGATAAATCACTTCTCATTGGGAAGTGAGTACTTGGATTATTAATTCTATCAGGACTTTCAATATTACGATTCATCTGTGAAAGCTGTATTATACTAGTGTTAGAAAGTTTTTTCTTCTGTATAAACATTTTCTGTAAATCGACTATTGTACTTCTTTCTCCACCTTCTCCATTTACTAGAAGAACGTGGTCTAATACTACTATTAGCCAACGACCGTTAGCTACAGTATTATGAAAGTAATCTATAGTATTACCTATTTCTTCTACATTACATACTTTATCAACAAAGTATATATTGTATTTCTTAATGGTTTCAGCTGCCGATTCAGCTTTTAATAAGTCTTCATCGCTAAGTGTTTCTACTGAACTATATAATTCAGATACAGTTTTCTTAGTTTTATTACTTATTACACGACCAACGTTTCTGTAGTCTACCATCTCTAAACTAAAGTATAATACTACGATATCCTGATCAGGATTAAGATCAATTAAATCCATTACTAACATATTTGCAACTGAGCTCTTACCACTACCTGATATACCAGCTATAGTAAATATCATATTTGGTTCAATTCCGCCAGTAGCTTTATTGAATTTATCCCATCTAGTTTTTAATGATACTATACTATGATTTTTTCTAGCTTTAATGTAGTTTATGGATTTATTTGCTACCTGAGATATTGACTCAAAAGGTAGTATTTTAACGGCATTCTGTTCCGTATTCTCCATAATTTACAGGTGTTTCAGATTCATAACTCATTTGCTCTTCAATAACCTCCCACTCATGTTGAGTGAGCCATTTCCACATCGTCTTCATATAACCTATCTTACCAGTTATCATTTTGTTTTCAATTTCATATTGAAGACATTGAAGAAGGTGTTCATGCATTGCTCTAGATTTACCTACGATACGATTATATTCTTTACGACACTTATTTATATTAGATCGTAAAAAACCTTTAGTACCATCTGGTCTTAAAACATACACTGGAAATACTTCATAGAACTCATCAAACCATGTCTTATCTTGTTTTGTACTTGACAATAGTTTTTCTGTAGGACTATAAATTTTATTATCTCCTGAAGTAGTAAAGGAGATAAGGTCATTGTCGATTAACTCTTGTATGTCGTTTTCACTTATTCGGCTGAGAAACTTGTGAACGTCTTGATTATTACTTTGATTATCATTCAACACAAGAGTTAAAAATACTAACTGATTAATTGATATTTCTCCAAAAATATCTAATAATGTTGTATCTAATTCTAGTATCATAATATAGTACTTTATGAACTAACTTTTGATACAATCTGGAAATATTTGTTAAAACAACGTTAGTTGTCTTGGTTTTAATTCTTCAATGATCTTTAACGCTTCCTTTAAATAGTAGCGATAATTGATCTTTCTTTCTTCTATAGGTTTATTATCAAATTTGTTTAGTATAGTAACACCAGATGCAGTAAGTAGATTAGTATAGTCTACTCTAGTACCTTTAGTTATAATCTTTGAACTATAAGGTAATATCTGTTCTACATTAGAATTATAGTAAAACTGATTTGGATCTGTAGTTATTATACTTTCTCCTGTTTTGAGACATACAAGATATTGCGGTATCTCAACATCTCTGTTTACTATTTTACATTTATATAAATAAGGACCATTAGTAGATGCGTAGAATCTATTGATTCTTTGTGTCAGTTCTCCATTATATTCTACAGAGAATTTCTTATCTACTTTCTGGTAAGTAAGAAACTTCTTAATATCTTTACAATTGTAGATAGTATCTTTTACAGGAATACCATCAACAAAATAATCTCTAATAGCTTCTGGAATAATCTTTGCAGACATTCCCTTACCGAGTAATACCTTAGTAATGAACATACCTTTTTCTTTGATATAATCATCTTTAATCATATCTAAAGAAGTATAAGGCTTCTTCTTTTTATTTAGAGCTTTTTCTGGTTCAGTTTCAAACAATTTCTTCATTGCTTGATAACCTTCTTTTACAGCTATATAATCATTAATAGCATACTGATACATAGCTTCAAAACGATCTTCCTCTAGGGTTAATCTCGTTTGTTGTTCCCATTCCTTACATATACTTTGTAATTTTTCATACAGATTCTTCTTAAGAAGAACAAATAAACCATCTGTATTTGCCTGTACTATTCTACAGCCAATATCAGATAATCTTTCTGCTAACATAAGTAATAGTAATTGTCCATTTATTCTAATCTGCATTACTGCGAAAGGACTATAACAGAAATTATGTTCATTCTGTAGATTACCACTAAGACCGTTTAATGCTAATTTAAGCGTTTTATCTTTAGTCTTAATACCATTATGTTTTGCTTCTATTCGTTCATCTTTAACTTGATTATAAACTTCTAGAAATTCAGGACCCAAATGCTTTGGGTAGAATTTATACTCTATTATCATACTAGGATACAGAGATGCACTTTATGCTGACTATATCTTAATTTGGCATTTCGTCCATACATAACCATACATGCTAGGTTTTTCACCTGAACATACAGCATATATATTATGTACTTTGTAATTAGGATTTTCTTTTATAATATCTTTAACTCTATTCCATTCCTTTATGAATACACCTTCTTTAGTATATTGTTTAATAGTATATTTGGTTAAAGCTTTAGATACTTTATCTGCCATTATACTTTTAGTATTTGGATTTTCTTTCCAAAATTTAGAAGATTTTTCTCCTATTTTCTTACGTTCTTCTAAGTTTTTAAATCTATTTTTCTGAGCTTCAGAATATCTATTTTTAGTTTCTTGTAAGAGTATCATTCCTAATATTGAATGATCTCTTCTAAGATTATATCCTTTTTCTCTATTAATAGTATCTAAACTTGTTATATAATGGTACTCTTTATCTTTTAAGTTTTCTGTAGTATATTCTAATACTTTATAATCAAAAGCATCGGAACCATATTTATTCCAATCTTCTATAAAGTATTTATTATCTTGTTTAAATTTGTTATTTTTTAAATAAGATTTATGTGCATTTATCCTAGAATAAATATCTTTACTACATCCTATATACTGCTTTCCGTTTACAGTACAGATTATACTGTAAATACCTGATTTTTTCCAATCTATACGTCTTCCTTTCATAATGTTCTTTTTTGTTTTTAAACGTATATATGGATAATAGGTTGCCAAATTCCTCACGTTTCGTACAAAATGTACTACGTCTTCACAGACTAGTCGATGAACACATATCCAAAGTGGATACTTCGCTGCGGATTACACCTTTACTATGATTTTACAATCCGATAAGCGTTATCTTATCTGCTACACAATCTATTACTAGTTGTTGCTGTTATAGTAAAGTTTAAATGCTTTCCCGCAATTAGTGAGGTTACGACGCTGCATCACTTACGTCGATATCTATTAACATTTCATCTTCCCTAGGAATAATTATCTCAGGTTTATTTTCAGAGTGAATACCACCAACTCCTACAGAATATTTTAATCCTCTAAATACGAATTTGTTTTCATATCCTTTTCTACCTGGTGATACTATCTGTTTTTTCATATCAGATAGTACATTACGAAGTATAGGATCTTTATATTCTATATAAGGCAATATTACTTTGTTTAGGTCTATAACATCTGCTGGGCTTCTTAAATCTTTAATATCCCACCATGATAAACCAGTCTTTTCAAGATATTTCTGCGTTAGAATTTTCATTCCAATGTTTACTCCATCTTTACTTAGTACTCTTACTTTATATTCATCTTCGATAGCTATTCTTAATTCTATATCTTCAGAACACAGATTTAATAATTTTTCAGTAGAATTAACATCATTCACATTATACTCAATCATCTCTTCTATTCTATCTTCTTCTAGAAACTTATTAAAGTCTCCATTAAATTCTAGAACATTAGGATATTGCATAGTTACTTGCATTTCCTTCAATCCAACACGCAATTTCTGTGAATATAACATAGTAAGTATATCAAATGAATCATACCATACTTGATATTTCCATTTTTTCCATGCTTCTATGTTGTCATCTGCTTGAGATGTAGTTATAGTTCTACTTAAGTTAAAAATACTATCACATATCCTTAGATATGGTTTATTTTTAAGTATATCATAATAATCTATTATATAGTTAATAATAGGATTATCATAATGTAAATTATTATATCCTGCAAAGATTTTATTTGAATCAATTTGAGTTTCAGTAGTATAGAGATCTCCAAATTTTAATGGTGCATTAATATTTGGTACACGAAAGAAATCAACTAATTCTGATAATTGATTTTTTCTGCTTGATATCTCAAACTTATGAAACTTCCCTGATTCAGTATTCTTTGCTGTGCAATGAAATACATTTGGGAAAACTTCAATATCATAGACATATACTGTTTTTCCTCTTATCTTCATAGCGTATAAATTTAGTGGAGTATATGGGAATCGAACCCATGATGCCGATTGGTTGCAGCACTATAAATAGTGTATTAGAGTCTCTCTAATATTCCTCCCTGTACCCTGCGCTTGCCTACTAGCTGAATACCCCATGAGGCAGGATTCTTTATAGACTATCCTGCTAAAAGTCTGTCGCTCTACGCTGCTTGCTTTATCTCTGGCAAATGTTTAGCAAAGCATTTCTTTTCTAAAGTTGCTCTATCTACTATTGTAATAGATTCATAATTACTATACTTATCAGATAACTTTGTATTTAGTTTAGTAACTACTTCGGTAAGTTGTTCAATAGGTAGATTAGAGTAGCTTGTTTTAAACTCTTTATCGTTTGTAGTAGCTATAACTACTTTATACGGTCTTTGTTCTAAATACTGTAGCTTCTTAGACATCTTGAATTCTTCAAGTTGTTTAGCTACTTTCTTAATTTTCTCTTCGTGAGCTGCTTTATAAGCTTGTTGTTTAGCAATACTTTCTGCTTTATTGCTACCATATAGATTCTGTACCAATTCTTTATGGTAACCAGAATAAGGACGTTCTTCTAATAACTGTTTTTTATCCTTTTTATCAGATACCTGTGTAGGTTTCTTAGGAATACTAGCTATGCCTTTTTTAGTTTCATGATACTCCTTTCGTGCATTAGTAGCTTCAGGAGTCCATTTATAAGTATATACTTCTCTACTTACTATCTTATCATGACGACGAGTAGTTACAAATTCCTTTGTCATAGGTTTAATATTTTCTGACAAAGATATTCCTTTGCTACACATAGCTTTATAATCTGAGGATTTAGTTAATCCATAACGTTTCTGTAAGTTTTGCTGGTATTTAGCATTTTTCTTATTTCTAGTATCTTGATTCATAACAATTGATTTTAATAGTTAAAAACTAAAGGAAGCTGAATAGGTTAATGTTTTAAGATTTCCCGTACGTACTCTCCCTATTGCTTCCTTATTATATTTTAAGCTGCTAAGCACATTGGAGCAGCAGAATCATCAAATTCTGTTTCTTCATTGAACTTAGTAAGTTTCTCTTTTAATTTCAGAATCTCTAAATCGAGTTCTTTTATTCGTGCTTTAACCCAGTTTGAAGTTAAAACTTCAGTCTTATTTAGAGCTTTTTTACCTTTCTTAGATTTAAGAACAGGATTCAAAGTTCGTATACGACTTAGATGTACTTTCATTTCTTGCAATTCACATAGTTTAAATACATCCAATTGATTACAATCAGCTGGTAAATCACTAAATTTCTTTATACCCATATTGATACATAGTATCTTTAATTTAACAATTACTCGATCATCTGTAAGACCTTTGATTGTATTATAAAGTTCCTTTAAATCGTAAGTACGTTGATAATTACGATTTACTACATTCTCAATAGAAATGATATTCCAATACTTAGTAATGTCTGCTGATAGTTTATCACGCTGTTCAATAAATTTATTTGCTTTCATATATACTTGATTTTAATAATTTGACAATTAGTTAATTACATAGTATATTAGAAAGTCTACCCGTGTAGTTAATAGACTGATCAAAGTCTAATAACTTAAAATATCAGCTATCTTCACAGACTGCTGATATGAATAACAATAAAATTAAGAAATAAGACAGACAAGATCAAAGAGTTAGCGCCTCTGTCACATCTCGATACGGCATCCGATTCTTCTTCTCTCGGCTTTCCAACACTTAGTTACCTTAGTAACATTATCAGAGGCAAGTAAGTAAGAGTATATACGAACCCAACCAAATGTATATACTCTTACTGATTTTATGTTGATTTTCAATTATTTTCTACTTAATACGAACCCAACCAAATGTATATATTCGATTATAAATCTCCTTCAACATGTAAACTGACGGGTATTCTTTCATACCCAAAATCTATGCAAGCATTTGCTACCCCAACCATTTTGCGTCGCTTGCTGTTGTTACCCATATTTTTATCAAAGCCTGGGTCATCTTTTGTAATATCATAGGTCAATTTCAATGGACTGTTTTCATCAAGTAATGTACAGTAATACAATAATAACTCGATTACTTTTTCTTTTTCATCTTTCTTAAGTACTTTATCAATTGCTTCTGTCAGAAACCCAACCAAACCTGACTTATCACAATTGTTACTTTCTACACCTGTGATGATAAAAGCTATTCTTTGTACTAAACTAAAAAAGTCTATTACATAATAGGAATTAAACCACTTATTTACCCAACCATATTTGTGGCGTCCTATTAATACTGTTCCATCATATTCAACTTTAATTGTTTTGCTCCCATCCATTAGCAAATTATTTTGAATACGAGGATCAGACATAATTAGCTGTAACATCTGCAAGTGATATGAATCTATTGGCTTTTTACTTGTTGCCATAGCTTTATGTACTTAAGATTAATTACTCGTCGATGCTCTTGTAGTAAGCAGTAGTGTCGTCCTTAGTAATCTTGTTGATCTGTTCCAGAGAAGCTCCCTGATTTGCTAATTCATCAATAAAATTATTAAGATCAGTCAAATTACTCTGATTCAACTGAGTGACAACTTCTGTTACCATTTTAACATTCCAGAACGGAGACCGTTCTCCAGTTGCTTCAAACTTCAAGATAGCATCTTGAACATCTTTCGGACCAGCTTTCAATACGATATCTACATCTGCCCGTAAATCAAACTGCAACTTTTCGTCATTATTAAACATAATAACAATCTTACCATTTGCAGTCCGCACGATATCTACGTTGAACAAATCAACAGTTTCAATCATATACTTCTTCATCGGATTTGCAAGTACAAGTCCTGGCATATCACCAGCTAGTTTCTTCTTGTAATTCAAATCTAAATTATCACTTACGGGGATTGCCAACCGCCGACCAACTAAAGCACGGCTAAATGCAATTACTTTAGTACGTAACTGTGTAATTTCTTGCTGAGTAAAACCTTCTGGATTTTTGAACACGCTTTCATATTTTGTTGTTTCCATAATTTCTCCTTTCTTGATTCCGTGGTTGATTCCACCTACGGAGTAAGTTAATACTAAGTTAATTTAAAAAGTAAGCTATAGAGTTCTTTTTATATAAGTGGAATAGTGTCTAATATCTATTCGTTTGTTAAAAACTTAAAAACCACTTCTTGTATTCAAACAGTAAAACTCTATAACGAAATTCTGCTAAGATTTGATAAGTAATCTGAAAACTATAAGATAAGTCTTTATATTATTAATATTACTACTAGAACGTGATGTTATTACTTCACTCGGCATTCCCCGTAGGACTTTACTCATGAGACAGATGAGTCAGCCGTTCTTCATAAAATTATTAATACTAAACTATGAAAAGATATGTAATTCGATATCTGAAAATCGAATGCTATGCTAGTTAATACCTAAAGAGGTACAACGGGACTCCAACGGTAGGAGATTTATACCCATCAAATAACATTATAACTGAAATTATCTGAAAATCGAATGCTATGCTAGTTTCTGATTGTTTAAAGAGCCTAACAGTAACTATAACGTGCTCTTTTTCCTATTATAGTAAGGAGTACTGTATATGATCTATAACCTCAACTGTTACTTCACTATCGGCAATACTTCTACCGAATTTTATTTTGAGCTGTTTATGTTTCAAAACACCCACTCTATAGCCTAATAGTTTATTCTAAGGCTGCGTGTACTTACGACTTTGTTCTTATTCTGCACATAACTTTAGGATTTCCACCTATCATCCTTTAATGTAAGGAATCAGCGTCACTTTACATATATTGTTGCGCAATATACTTTAAATGTTTCAAATGTCAGCAATTATATTGTACAGTCGAGGGTGGCTCGGATTTACTTTCGTCTTCTTATCACTACTCGTCCTAAAACCTACCATTGAACTTCCTCATTAGTTAAGTTAAACATGTTTATTCTCTCGTAAATAGAGACTTCCTAAATAGATTTACATTCTGTCACTTCCCGTTAAGACTACTACTTAGTGCAATGCACAGATTTTTCTCCGGTCTGCTTCGTGTCCGTCTCTTAATGTGTCTGCTTCTCTTCAACCTAGGAGTAGGGCGATGCTTACTTTCACATATACTCTTAAGGATAGAGTATCTCACCTTGTGCAAATTTGATAAAACTCCAGTTATGCTTCTGGATAAAATTATTTAGTACTTCTAAGCTTTATGTCTTCTGCTTAGTATTGAAATAGTGTTATTGCGCACTTCATCCGCTAGTTATCTTTATATCTCTGTTGCAAAGCACTCTAGAGTTTATACTCAGATAGATAACAACTGAGTTTATTATAATATTACTTGAACTCACATACTCCTTATTTCCTAAAGAGGTCCGTTGCAGGATTCCTTATTTATTAATATTGGATCATTGCTACTCAGCCAATAGGCACACAATCTACTACTCACTTTGTCACTCTATCTCTCTATACTGGAGTGTATAGTAATACAAGCTTAGGATTAGCTATGTACTGATTAACATAACATTGTGCATAGGCTTTACGCCTAATCCAGGTAATCTATCAATATTTTTTCAATAAGTAGTGCTATAATATTATAATTAAGTACCTTCATATATACTATCTCTAAACTTATTAAGTTACAATATAACTGTTTAGATAAGTATAGAACACTATACTGACATTTTTATACGATCTATGCCGTAAAGGGGAGTTTGGAGCTACCCTAGAGCGTTATATGCTCGATAATGTTCAGCACGTAGTCTTGGACACTACGATTTGTTGGGCATCATCGTGTTTATTACTCCTTCTTGATTCAAACTATGATAAGTCTGCGAGTAACTTAAGAGGATTTCGTTCCCCTTGTACTGTTTAATTTTGTAGACTGCTCTCTACTAATTGCGTCTTCTGTTTCTGTCTCCAGTCGGTTCTCACCAAAAACAAGAGGGTTGTACACGCTCTCCCTCTATCTTATTGCTTCTTCAGTCTATAGATAGTATATAGACACAATAAGTTATTATACTTTCAGTAATAGCCTATAGTTGTAGCTATACTCTATTCCTACTAATATTCTGTACTATCTTAATTTTAAGAAAGTAATCTAACCATTTACTTTCTAATCCTTTGATTTAGACATCTCTGGATATACACCATTATAGCTCTATAATCGCATTGGCTGTTCTAGTTGCGACTCAGATTCATCTTCTCTGATTGTTGTTGTTTCAGTCTTTGGAGAATATCCGTACAAGTGGTTTTATTCTCTTTAACTGATGGCAGTTCTCTTACCTTAATGTATTTAGGTACTTCCTTCTCTACAATAGAAGTTAGATAGATGATACTGTCTTTCTTTTTGATTTCAACATTGATATTTTGTTCTGGGTTGCTTTGTCCATTTAATTTTATAGCGTTATTGTTCAAATTAATATCAATATTAAAGTCTTTTGTCCGAGGTACATCTGTGAACTTCGGAATCACATACTCATGTGCGGTGGCAGTATTCGTATAGTTAGTTACAAATCCTACATATCCACCGAAAGCTAGCATTGCTAGCGTAAACAAAACTGTTGGTTTTTTACTCATTTTGATAATGCGTTAATTGTTACTTTTTAGTAGCATACGCAGATTTCTCAATATAGAAAGTAAGAGGATTCAAAGAGGTTGATGTGTACAAGCTAGATACTTTCTGCATTACTTGTTTCAACATCTTATCATTCATTTCTGCTCCATAAGCAATCCGCAGATTGTTTACAGTCTTTATTGCTGAAATGTGTTTACCTTTAAGATTCAGACCCTTGATTTCCGGATATACAAGTTTGTCTTCATCTTTACCTTCATTGTTAGCAGAAGTAATAATACGATTGATCAGATCGTCATTAGTTCCACTAATTAATTGAGAATACCGTTTTGCTTCTTCTTCGTAATTATTATTTTTTGCAGTTTCATCAGTAATCTTCTTAGCTAAGAATACTTTCACAACATTAGCAACTTGCGCATCGTTGTATGTTGTTAATTGATTCTTAAGCCAAGCATGAGATGCTAAAACTGACAAATTACCTGTTAGGTTACCCCAAATAGCATTTGCACAACCTTCAAGCAATGTAGCATTCCGTCCTGCTTCTTTCATCTTAAGCAATACAGTTGCTAATACTTGTGCGGGTTCTGCATTTTTATCAAGCTTATAGGCTTCCCGTGCAAATTCAATCATATTTGCTACATTCTTACCTATACCTCCTGATTTCTGCTTGTGCCGCATGTTCATAATAGTACACATTGCCGCTACTTTCTGTTCATCGGTAACACATTCTTCGGGTTTTGGCATTTCCTGAGTTTGCGGAACTTTAGCATCTTGTTCTAAAGCTTTCTGCATTTCAGGATTTGTCTTTGCAACAGCATCTTTGAAATTAATTTCGAGCTGTCCATCAGATGTTTTGCTAGGAAGCAAATTAACACCGAGAAACAAAGAAGCTGTTTCATTCAAATATGCAAACATTTCTTCGTTCACAGTAAAACCTTGTTCTTTTGCATCATTCTTGAACTGGTCATTCCATTTCTGAATTAATACAAACATCATAAGGTCTGCCTGTTTTCCTGTTGCTTGATACATTGCCCGATCGTCTTTAATCTCTTCACGGCGTTTCAGAATTGCATTCATCAAATCTACTGAGTGATTTGCATCAATTCTGTCACTGTTTTGAGTTACGATATTAGGCGCAGGAGCTGCTGCTGGTTTAATAGTTGGAGCACTGCTGATGTCAATTTCTTCAGCTTCTACTTCTTCTATTTTTTCCTTCTTTGGCTTCTGCTGTTTAGGTTTCTTTTCAGTAGGTGTAGATTTAGGATCTTCCTTCTTTGGCTCCTCAACTGGCTTAGTTTCAGGAACTTCAGCAGGAATAGGATTCTTAATTCCTTCCTTAATCCGTTTGACGTCAATTCCGTCTCCCTCCTTTACATTAGATACTGGGAAGAGAACACTAGTAGTTTCACTAGTTTCATTGTTCTTCCACTCGGCTTTGATATTTTCAATGCCTTTACTGTCTTTCTCAATCTTAAGAGAAAGTAGACTCATATACGGTGATTTTGTGCACAACATATGAGTTTCATATGCTGATTTACCCATTGGAGTCTGATAGACACCACCTTTCTTTCGTTCAGCTGGTTTCTCTTCAGGCTTCTTTTCTTCTGGTTTAGAATCTTCTACTTTTGTTGTTTCTACTTTAGCTGAAGCTTCTACTGCTTCTTTAGCTTTTTTCAAAGCTTCTAAATTTCTTGCTGCTTTTGCACTTGGAGTCTTTCCACCTTTATTTCTTTTTGCCATATTGATTATGTTTTAAATAAATTAATAACTTAACAATTAATACACTTAAATTATGAAATTAAGTGCAGTCAACTGTCATCTTCTATCTCTGCATTGTTAGGCATGGTAGGTATATCTTCTCTATCAGTTGTTACTAACGTCTCACCTCCGTCTTCCTGACCCATTTCATAAGATTGGTTATCTACTGTCCTTACAAAAGCAGTAGAACCTTGAGATGTGGGATTAGGAGCCATAGTAACAACTAACTCTTGAGAAGGAGTATCTGAGGTATTTGCAACTACCTTTTTTACTCCAGTACCTACAACAAAGCCTAGTAAAAGTACGCATACTAAGAATACGTACAAACTAGCACTTTTACACATTCTAGAAATGATAAAAGATGCTAATGCTCCTAAAAGGAGTAAACAAAAACTAGTCATATTGTTGAAAGTATTTGTTAATAATCTGTTTTCTGTTTAAGTTTTTGTCTTGCTTTGTTTAAATCACCTTTTACAGCTAATTCATTCATTGCAAGCTTATTGGCTATCTCTTTATAAGATAAACCATCTATACGAGCATTAATTAAATCTCTATATTTTCTCTTAAGAGTAGGTATAGCTTGTAAGACTATATCTAACTTTTCCTTTAGAATCAAATCTTCTTCAGGACTTTTTTCTAAAGCAGATAGTTGAATTGGATTTTCATCTTCATCAACATAGTTATTTAATTGCTCTTTTTTGTTTCTACGTATATAATCTATTGATGCATTTACAGCAATAGTTTTTAACCACATATTAAATGAAATATGTTGAGTATACATAGATAATTTCTCATAAGCTTTAGTAAATACTACTGATGTTAAATCATCAGCAACATCTGTATTCTTAACTACACTCATAATAGTGTACCAAATATCAGTTTTATACTTATAGTATAACTTACTAAATGCTTTTTGAGAACCTTGTTTAGCTTGCTCCACTAGATCTATTATTTCTTGTGTCATATAGCTAAATTTTAGTGGATTGTAGTTAACCCAATAACTACAATCCTTAAATTCAGAAGGGAAGTTTTATAATTTCTTTGCAATAATAATTATTTACTGCTAGACATCTTTTGTAGAATACATCTGAGATATGTTCTCTCCATTCTTCTTTCTCTTCTTCATTGAGAGGATATGCCATTTTCAATGACATATTAATAGCAATCCTTACTCTTACTAATCTAGTCTGAAGACTTAATATTTTATCTTCTAATAGATTGTTAAGAATATCCATCCACAGTCTTCTATTTATCCACTTATTGATACTTAGACAAGTGTTACTAGTAACTATCTTAGATTTTAAATTAGGTGGTATATTTGCCCAATCATCCAATACACTATCTGCATATCCTAATACTTTAGTATCAAAATTTGCAGAAGATATAATCTTGTCTAAAGTAAACCTATAAGGTTCCTCTAATTCAGCATTGAGTGCTTCAATAAGTCTCTTAAAATCGCTCATTATGGTTCTCTGTTAAGTGCTTTACAAATTACAGTAAATACATAGTTAGCTTGAGACATTTTTAGGCTGTATTTCTTCTTTAAATGCAGTCTAGTTCTTACTTTAGCTTGTTCTATACCATATAATGGTAAAGTTGACTTATAATAGGCAATACCTTCTTCAATGATTTTATCTTTTCTAGAATCTTCTCCTAAGCCTTCTAGAGTCTGTAAATCACCAATACCTACATTATCAACTACTTCAGTAATAGATGGTAATGCAAATGTATACTTTTCAGGATACATCATAATATCTACTACTTCAGGACTGTCTTTAGTAAGATCTTTAGCTTTACCATTCTGTTTAAAGTAATTAAGATCAATTGCACCTACTACTTCTAATAATGGTTCTACTCCGCTTAAAAGGAGTAATACATTAGTTTCTGGACCTTGTGCGATCCACATACCTGCTTTTAACATAATCCTTTTGTTTTAAGTATTTTGATAAATTCGTTTTTGAATCTTTTTACTACAACTGCTGCATCCATTGGACTAATGTTGAATTCAGAAGCTACTTTTTTTCTAAATTCCATTTCTCCACTGCATTGCTGCATTACTTCTTGTAGTCTTTCTCGCTCTCCTGGTTCAGTCCAGCGAACATATTGAACAATTTCCATGTTAATTCATTTGATGTTCAAGATCTTTAATTTTATTATAGATGCCTACCCAATATATCAAGCCTTCTTTACTTTTTTCAGCTTGAAACATTTCGTAAATTTTGCATCTATTGTATCCGACTGTAATGTTATGTACACCACGTCGCCAACCTCTACCTCCCTTCATTACTGATGGAGTTGCTTCATATACATACTCAATAAATACAGTAAGTTTTCGTTCTCTTGTAAGAACAATTTCCCAAGTCTTAGGCAATCTATTCCTAATAAAACCTCTTAAACCTTTTTTATTCATGTTTATATTTAAATATTTTTGTATTATGTCCAAATTCAAATTTAATTGTATAGATACTATTTTTAACAGTTGCTTCATCAAGTGCTACTTTAACTTTACATATAAAATCATCTAAATAATACGTACTGTTAATATACCATGCAACTACACTGTGATAGTTTCTTCCATCATTACTACTAATCCATGCTTTTGCAAAATAATCTTTCATATTATATAATGATTGACTTTCATATATTGCTAACAATATACGAAGTTCTTTTCGTATAGTACCTAAGATTTCTGCTTGAGTATTGAATCCTTTTTCTTTACTCTTTTTATGCCGACCACGATTCATAAGTAGTTTCTTTAATTGAAGATCTAAGTCTTTCTATAGCTGCCAACAGTGTATCTATTCTTATTACTACTTCTGTATCTCTAACAAAATGTTTAATATGTTTCAGATTAGTAATCATACCTGCTAAAAGCATAAGAGATAAATTCCTTCGACTTGCCTTTAATTGATTTAAAGTCTTTTTCATCTACAAAATGTTTTTAAGTATTGCTCATAATGTTTCTTTTCATTTATTGAAGCTAAAGCGTCTAATTGATTATAATTCTTTTTAGTTAAAGTAAAATCATAATCTAACAATGCTTCTTTCAGATTGTAAAATACATTATAATCAAACAAATCTCTGTTGCTTATTTTGATTTGTTCAATGAGAGCTGTTTCAAATATAGCTAGTAATCTTAGAATATATTTATTATTCTTTTTAACTGCTAGTCATAAACCTTTGCTTCCTTTACTATAATCTAAAGGAATGATTGCTGTTTTGTTATAATCTGTTTTCATACTCTAAAATTTGTTTTATAATACTTTTTAATGATTCTTACAGCTTCGTCAAATTCTTCTTTATTATCAAAAACATTACAAAAGGTGTAGTTATTCTTGTTTAAGAATATAGGATGAAAATAAGCTACAAAGAATGTTTTAAATAATCTACTCTTTTTAATAGGAATTAAATTATCTAAAGTAATATCACTAGTTATATTTACTACCCAAGCTATATTTAGTTCTGCATCTATTTTATAGATTACTCCATAATGTTCACATGGACCTATTTTAGCTTTTATAACATCATACTTTTGTAAAGGTATTTGATCTACACCTTGACCTAGTATTTCTGTAGGAAGTACTACAGTACTTTTATCAGTTTTAACTGATTTAGTTGGTTTATCTTCAAATATATTATTAGTAAATTCATTTACTAATAGTACTGCTTCTGAAATTTTATATTCATCAGTAGTTTTTAACTTAGTTGTTACTTTACATCTCATTGAATTTAAAAAATCCATTTTCTCCTTAGGAGATTTACTTTTTAATAGTTGATCTATATCCATATTCTTACTTTTAGTTTTTAATAATATTGTTCACGGAGTGGGACTCGAACCCACACTCTTAGGCATTGTCTGCTTGTGTCTAACCAATTGCACGATCCGTGACCTGCTTTTTACGACATTAGCTTAGCCGTTGACTTATCTCATATTACGCTGCAATACGAGTATAGTCTGTTACAAAAGTTTTGTCATTTCTGACGTTATTGACCTATTCATTTTCATCCTCGCTGTCAAAACCATAATGCCCCTTGTGCACACCAACATGTTCTCTCTTGCAAGCGAGATAGTGTGCAGGTTCTCACTGGTCCGGTAACTGGTTTCTGTTCTGTTACAAGCTGGCATGCCTCCACTGCGACCTGTAATAGTGGAGCATGAGGGAGTCGAACCCTCGTCCAAACGATTCATCCAATGACCTAACAGTCAATATACTTTTATTTCTATAGGATTATCTCCAAAACACATATTTCTTTTATCAAATGGTACATAATGAGTATATAAGAATCCTGCATCATTAAATAGTTTAGCCGTACCTATTGGTACACTAATAGAATTATTATGTTTTGGATCTATCCACCAACTTCTTTTTGTTGTTTCATGAACATATCTAACAGGTTTATTATAGAATAGATGTTCACCCCACATATCTGCTGCAATATAGCTCATGATAAATAATTTTAAGTTGTAAATATAAAGAGTTTTGCACACCTCTGCGCCTTCATATCCTAGCAGACCAGATAACGCCTCAATTAGAGAGATATACATCATACACGAGTTTTCATATATCATTGGGTTGATATAATAGTGCAATATACTCTTTTAGTAGTATAGAGAGTGATCAAACTCTCTATACTTGATATGTAATCCTAAAGTAATAGTATATACTGTTGATTATGAGCATAAAAGCATTAAATCTAGTATATAATAGCATAAAGCTGCTATTACTTTAGAATTTATAGTCTTTGACAGAATACATATTATACCAAGTGCTCATCTAGCAAGCTAGAGACTCGATTGAAATATAGACATAAAAGTACTATATGTATATGTATTTTGATATACTTACTGTTTTTCGTCTATGAGACTATCCTTTATTTATTAGCATAAAAGCATTTAAATAAAGAATGATCTATTTATAGCACATGATCAGTAGGCATAATATCCTATTACTAGCATAAAAGCATTGAATAGAACTGTCAATTCAGTTCATGTTGCCCCGAACTCCTCAATGCGACAATGCGACTTATATAGTTTGCAGGGTTCACATTTATTCTATTTAGCATAAAAGCATTTAGAATTTGGATGTTGATTAAAGATAGATATTTTCGTATCTTGAACCAAAGATTTCTTCTTTCGCTTTTGCGATAGCGTCATCTTTCTTGTCTGTAAGTTCTGAATACTTTTTGTCCCAAGCTTTGTAATCACCTGTAGATTCAAATTCAGCTTGAGCTTTCTTCAGTCCTTCAGAAAAGTCTTTCATAATGTTCTTGTGTTTTGATGCAAAACGTCCGTATCTTTCTGCTCTAGAAACAGCTTTTTCACAATCTTGAATTCTACGTTTTACTTCACGAGATTCACGTTCAAGTTGTTCTTGTTGGATCTGTTTCTTTGCTTCAGTAACTGCTGATGCTTCAACTTTACCGTCTTTTTCTTCTTGTTTTTTCATACCAGCTTCAAAGTTGTAATTTTCATCAGTTGCTTTGTCACGTAACATTGCTACACCTAACATAATTGCAGTTAATTTCATAAAATTCTTCATAATTTTTTGATTTTTAATTGTTAATAATTGATTTATTTAAGTGAATGAATTAATCTTAAAAAGTATCTAATAAGCTTCTGCGATAGATTTCATCTCTTTCTTCTTTGATATCTGTTTGCATTTTAATAATAATACTTATTAGTTCTTCTTTTGTTTTCTTTTTTAATTCTTTTTTTGTATACATAATGTTAAAAATTAGAAAGTTATACTATCTATTTGTACGCCTTATTTGATAGCTAGCCCTTTTCCTTCTCCTGACCTTATTGAGGTTGACCGTTGTATAGTCCGTAGGTATTAATCACCTTTAGGGGTCTGGCGTTATAACCTTCTGTGTTGATTGGATTCTATCATAACTACTTAATTAGTAATTCTTAGTTAAATAATAGCTCTTTCCCTTTTATACGGTTGCATTTTAGAATGTCTAACTCTCTTTTTAGACTGATATTCAGCTGCTTTTCCTGATTGCTTAGAACCTGGAAAATGAGATTCTTTATAGGTCTTTCCCATGATTATAACACTCTAGTTGCTTGTACTAAAAGGTCAAAGATATAAGCGCATCCCTTTTTGTTGAGATACTCAATTGTAACTTCTTTTTCATCCAGCATCATTTCAATTTGTGGTCTAGTTAACTTACCATCTTCAATCAATTTCCAAAAGTTAGCATTGATTGCAGCGATATTCATTAGACCAGCTGCTGTACACACAGTAATAACGTCTTTTAAGATATTTTCAATCATTTGTTTATTTGAAGAGCTAGTTACAAACTTACTTATTTCAAGTATTTCTGTATGTACTTCTGATAAACCAAGTTTCTTAGCCATAAGAGCTACTGCTGTTACAATACTTTCCTGATTGATTGATGCAGGAATTCCAATAATTACAAAGTTTAAAGATTTCATTTGATATGAATTTAAAGTTGTTTATAAATTTCTTGACTATAGTACTTACCACATCTTTCACAGTAAGTTCTTTTAGTAATAGGAATATTTAATTCATTGTTGTTAGGCTCATTTTTCCATTTGTGCCCATGAATTAAACATTGTGAACGTAATGCAACTTCTTTTTTGCTTTTTAGGATTGTCTAATAATTCTAATTCAGCAAGTCGTTTGATGTTACTATGATAGGCTTTTAGCCTTCTGTAACTACTGATTTTCAGTTTGATTTTCTTAAAAATATTTATTCTTTCATATTTAATAGTTTTAATTATACAATATTTTGAGGACGTCTAGCTGCAACTAGATGGTTTTATCAATCTTAATTATATATTAACACACATTTTCTACTGTACGCTTACAGTAAATAAAGAAGGTATGTAACAGTTTATACAATATATTGCAGTATATTGCAGGCTTGACGATTCACATCGTTGTGTAACTTCTACACTAATACAGCTTAATTGAAATACTAATTAAAATGACTCTCACTTAGTTTTAACTCATAAGCAGATATAGCTGTCAAACTAATCTTATTGGAGTACATGATTTTAACGTCTGCACTAATACTAATCTCCTCCACCTACCTTCAGACGACAGTAACACTGCCATCTAAAATGATTAGATATAAGCCCCACATGTTTGTCACTGATTCTCACAGTAAGAACGATTACTTCTATCTTCACAGACTGAAGTAACCTTGTTTAATTTAATAATTAACGGCTTCGTGAATTGAGTCACTATTAAGTTGTGGTAATGAGGACCTTGGCATACTATCTGGTATATATTCCTTTTGTATATCCATACTCCTCTTTATTAATTTATCATAAAAGTCTTTGTTACTAATATAAATAGAAACAATTTCATGATTTGATAAATCTGTACCTTTAGTTACAAGTATTTGAGTTAGTACTTGTTCTGGCATAACCAAGAACACACTATCGACATACTTGTCTAATCTCATACTTTCACGCCATTGTAGCACTTCTTGTACTGTTGGTGCTACTACTTGCTCAATTGTGTCCGTTTCAGGGATTTGTTTTTCTTTAGGACTACGAGGTCTTGCACAACTGATAAAAATTGCTAATGCTACTATTGCTGCAATTAGCCAAAATACGTATTTACTTTTCATTTTTGATAAATGTTGTTTAATCGTTTAACATGTTATAAATCTCTTCTACTGACTCTTTTGCTTCGAGAATCATAGTTTCTCCGTCATCAAGTTTAGTGAAGATAGCTGATCCTTCTGAATAATCTTCTGATGGAAGAATTGAAGAGATAATACTTTTTCTTACAGCGGCTGGCTTTTCTCCTGATTCATTGTCATGTAATAATAAAAATTCACTCATTTTGATAATGTTTTAAGTTAATACTAAGTATATAAATGCTATTAATATTGCATCTATTACAATTAATACTCTTGTTACTGGATGTGTTTCATACCAGTTTTCAAATTTATCCCACCATACATCTGCTAAATCAGCTTGGTTTGATTTCTTTGTATCCATCGTCTTTATCTTTATATCCACTACCAAGTGTATATACAAAAGATAATACGCAGAATATAAATAGTGCGATTATCACTACTTTAGAGTAATACCAATAATTCCAGTAATCGGTATATAACAGTCCGTACACTTCTTCATCAAAGAAATATATTCCTTGATGTTCAATAATCATCACAGCTGCAAATAATGCAGTTATGAGTCCAAATAAAAAATACATTAACTTTTGCATAATAATTATTTATTGATTAAATACTATTTGCTACAAATACTATTGTTACTACTATTGCTAATAATATTAGTAAGTATACTAATAATCTGATAGTAATAACAATGCGCCAGAATCGTTCATTTCCCATATACTTTTATACTTATTGTTGAGTTTTTGCCAAAAATGATGTCCTTCTTTTGTATGTCTCCATATAAGTGTACATTCAATTGCCATACTAGGAACTCTTAATTTTGTATAAAATGGTTCTAAGTTTATTTTTTTATCGTGAGCATATTTACTACTGCCGTCTAAAAAGCTATCTAATACTTTTTCTTTAATAAGAAACGTAAGCAATAAATAAGGCATATTAAATAATATTTGCCTTCTGACTTTTTGTTGTTCTGTTAACTTTTTCATTGATTGAATTGTACTTTTTTATGAACTTTAAATGTTACTTCAGTATCACTTTTAACTTCAATGGTAAAATGAGGAGATGATTTACTATCTATTCTTCGTTTGATCCATTTAACTACGTAATCCGCAGTTAATACTTCAAATTGCAAATAGCTACGCCATTTTCCACTCTTACCGATGTGTAGTTTTAGATTTCCTCTGTCAATATTAGTAACAGGGTTAACGCGACTTTGTTTTGAGTTAACTAATTTAGCTACTACTATGTCGCCGATTTTAAGATTTTGAAATTGTTCTAATGTCATATCTTTTTTAGTTTATTGATTAAACATATAAAGAGGACAGCTAATGCTGTCCCCTACTATTTACGCATAGTTACGTTGTCACTCTTTGTTCATCTAGTGACAGATGCTCAGAACTATTTTTCAAATCTAAAATAGTGAAAACTCCTTCATACTGAGTTTAGATAGTGCTTACACGCTTGTACCACACACTACGATGATACTAATACTACATGTAGTTGGCTCTGCATTTACAGGCTTGCCACTGTCTATGGCTGCATTACTATTGTAGTATAAATAACTCTAAGTTAGTTTGAATACATCTTGCTAAGAGTTCATACTTTCTGATAAAGTGTTTTCTTGTTTTCATATTATTTTAATTTTAAGTTAATAATCTGTTTAAAAACACTACTGTCTTCACAGACTGTAGTGTATGGTTAAGTAATAATAAAGTAAAGGATAGTATGGCTGTATCCTTTGTGATGATTTAAAACGATTAGCATTTTACACCTAAAACTTACTCATTTGAGACACTTTACCATATGCGGATTACTCTGGATTTGAATAAGAAACTGGTGCCCTCAATGTCTTGGAAAGTTATTGAGTTTTTTAAAAAAAGTATCTGTTTTTCCAGATTGCCAATATTAGTTTATACTCTTAATATAAGAGTTTACTATCTTAATACCTAGGATAAGATAATAGATTGTTTAAAATAATAGTATAATCTTCCAAAACTATACTATTATTTTGTGTTATCAACACTCACTATTACACACAGTAGCTAATTGTGTTTATTTAGTGACTAGATTCATAGTGGAAATGATTCCTTATGAGAATCCTACTTACTAGCTAGACTCTTGCGCTCGATACTATTATTTATAATAACAATATTTTTCACAATCGAGGGTCTTATTTCTCGGCAACTCCTACTTTTTTAATATACATTTAGTACGCATTTAAATATATATCCCAAGTAATAACAGATATTTGGAGCATTATTAACACACTTTTGGTTGCTCGTTTTTTGATCTTTTAATCAATATATACTTGATCAGTATGTATATATCGTGCTTCTTACTTTCTGAGTGAGTTTGCGATTCTCAGATTTCATATTTTCTATTACCACGCATTGGCTAATTAGAAGAGCCTTAATTAAATTAGAATAACATAATTTTGCACAGTTTGTTTAGTTAATAAATGACTAACCAGTCTGTGACTAACTTCTGGTTAGTCTTAATTTAATTTACTAGTCTTTACAGCGCTAGCTTTCTGTTTAGTTACTATAAAGATAATCAAATCTAGATAGCATTGTTAATCATATTAAGTAGCATTAATATTATTACTATAAATGATATACTAGTAAGCTTTATTAAAATGTTTTGCATGTATACATAATCGTATATATTTGTTATTGTTGCAAAATCGCCTTTGGTAAATGCTATTGCTATAGATAATGTAAATATTAATATAGCACAACACCCTAGTATTATTATGATTTGCGTTATTATATTTATAAGCTTTATCATAGATATTTTCTTAATTTTCTAAGTCTTTGGTGTCTTTACCTAGTATGCCTAGTATTATATAGATATTTAGGTTAATTAGACTAAGTACTATGAATATTCCAAGAAAATAACTTGTTAGCTTTACGCTTTCAAATACTATACCTGTTATAATTGCTGCTATTGCTGATAATGCTGCAATTGCTGCACTTGTTTTGATTATTTTAGCTAGAATTTTCATGATGTATTGATTATGTCATTGTCTGGTTTTGTTGCTTCTTTTTAAAAAGGGCAGTGCTTTTGCACTGCTCCTTTATTATCTTCTTACAGGTCTGTTTGGTTGACGATTCTGAGGTTGTTGTTTTGGTTGTTCTGGTTCATCATTTATGATGTCAGGTTGTTCTTCCTCTTCTGTTTCGTCATTTGTATTTGCTAAATATTCTTCAGCATCATACCATTGACCTTCAGCAATACGATATGCTCTGATAGCATTTGCACGAGTTTTAAGCTCGTTTTCACTCATCATTGGTACTTCTTCGCCTTTTACAATTTTCATCAAGCAAGTAAGTTGGATGCTTGTGTAAATTCTAGCGTTGTTACCTTCCATGATTACATCACCTTTAGAATAGTTTCCTCTTCTACTATCTGTTTGATAAGTCATAACAACTGGTGCAATCTCTACACTTACTCTGTCTACATAAACAGGTTCTTTGTCGATTTCTTTGTTGTTAAACGCATCAATGATAGCATCTTCAAACTCTTGGTTTATTGTACCTTCGTTATCTCTCTGAGGATAGAAGTTCATTTGATATTCTGATGAACGTCCTTTTGCTGCTCTTTCTAACAATGACATTTTTTCAGGCACGAATATTAATCTTAAATAACTGTGTCCTTTGTCTGCATCAGATTGAAATTCAACGATTTCACTTCTGTCATAGTCTACTTTTACTTTCATAGTTGCTGATATTTATGGGTTTATAATTTGCGCTATATATTAATAAGTTAACAAATAGGTGATTGTGTAGTTTGTTTGTTAATGTGTTGGGATTTGGTCAGTATCACACACTAACCAATTCCAACAATCTCATTCGCTACACAGTGCTTCTATTAAAGCATCACTGTACCTGGGGTCTTTCCCCCGATTAAAGAGAGAGGGGGCTTGATTTTGTAC
>ERZ857745.171-NODE-171-length-101791-cov-5.205031_pt1 | contig 101791 bp, 93 predicted proteins | sample MGYA00519699_ERZ857745 | MGnify/ENA primary metagenome ERZ857745 (study PRJEB31778, sample SAMEA3449357) | human gut metagenome | biome: human gut; feature: human-associated habitat; material: faeces | place: United Kingdom | collected 2010/2012 ... | reverse complement strand
TATTTTCTCTGACATCAGAACAGCAGGCATTTCAGAAGAATGAAGCATTTACAGGAGCAGAACTTGTACATGAGACTCATAGGCTGGCTCTTATGAATGCAATGCTTCATGATATTGATGGTAAGATATATCTGTGTGATACTTTATCCAATCAGGGTAAGCAGATGAAAGGATTTGATGTTGTTCTTACAAATCCTCCTTTTGGAACAAAAAAGGGAGGAGAGCGTGCAAACAGAGATGACTTTACATTCCAGACAAGCAATAAGCAGCTTAATTTCTTACAGCATATTTATCGGTCACTCAAAGCTGATGGCAAGGCAAGAGCTGCTGTAGTATTGCCGGATAATGTATTGTTTGCAGATGGAGAGGGCGAGAGAATACGAAAAGACCTTATGGATAAGTGTAATCTGCATACTGTGCTGAGACTTCCAACCGGAATATTTTATGCACAGGGTGTGAAGACAAATGTACTTTTCTTTACGAGAGGAACAACCGATAAGGATAACACTAAGGAAGTGTGGTTCTATGATTTAAGGACAAATATGCCTTCATTTGGCAAAACCAATCCATTAAAGGCAGAGCATTTCGATGGATTTAAGGCTGCATATACAGCAGAGGACAGGAAAAGTATATCGGATGAGAGATGGAGTTGCTACACATATGATCAGATATCAGAGGAAGGAAAGAATCACAGCCTAGATCTCGGATTAATTAAGGATGCTTCTGAGCTTGATTATGATGACCTGCCAGATCCTATTGAATCGGGAGAGGAATGTATTGCTCAGCTTGAGGAAGCTGTTGATTTGCTTATGAGCGTAGTGAAAGAGCTTAAGTCTCTGGAAGGAGCTGAGTGATATGGCGAAGGTAAAGAAAGCTAAGATAGCAATAGAAGATATACTGTTGCCAATAGATGAACATCCATATGAAATACCACAAAACTGGTGTTGGGTTAAGCATAATGGTGTATTAGACATTTCTGGAGGTTCACAACCAGCAAAATCTTATTTTATCTCTGAGCCAACAGAAGGATATATTAAGCTGTATCAGACAAGAGATTATGGAGATAATCCCGTTCCTGTATATATACCAGAAAAATATGCGACAAAGACCACGCTTGAAGGCGATATCCTTTTGGCTCGCTATGGTGGGTCGTTAGGTAAAGTGTTTAGAGCCCATGAAGGTGCATATAATGTTGCGTTAGCAAAAGTCATAAAATTATATCCTGATTTAATTGATGATGAGTATTTATATAAGTATTATTTTACTCAGTTTTATCAAGATTTTTGCGTTAAAGCAAGTAAAGGAAGAAGTGCACAAGCTGGATTTAATCGTGATGATATGAACAATATACCATTTCCATTGCCTCCATTAGCCGAGCAGAGACGTATTGTTGAGCAAATTGAGAGTTTATTTACAAAGTTGGATGAAGCAAAGGAGAAGGCTCTATCTGTAGTTGAATCGTTTGAGTCAAGAAAAAAAGCTATACTTAATAATGCTTTTAATGGTTTGTATAGCACTGATTGGAGAGAAAAGCATCATTGTACATTAGACGATTGGAAAGATAGAAAAATTAACGAAATATGTATTCCTAGAGCTGGTTTTGCATTTAACAGTAAAAAATTTACAGAGAGTGGAATACAAATTATCAGAATGGGAAATTTGTATGCGGGTAAGTTGAATTTATCAAGGTCACCAGTGTTTTATGATATATCTGATGTGGATGATAACATTATTAAGCGTTCTATGGTTCACGATGGCGATATTTTATTGACATTAACTGGAACAAAGTATAAGCGGGATTATGGATATGCTGTATGTATCGAAGGTGAACATGAATTGTTGGTTAACCAGCGAATATTGTGTTTAACGCCAACGGAAAAAATAGATAAAGAATATTTGCTTTACTATTTAAGATCTGAGATATTTAGAGATATTTTTTTCAGCAACGAAACGGGTGGAGTTAATCAAGGGAATGTTAGCTCAAAATTTGTTGAGAATATTGAAATTAAATTGCCATCAATTGAAGAACAAAAAGAGATTTCAAAAATTTTAAAAAATATATTGACTAAAGAAGAACAAGCTAAAGAATTGGAGGAATTTGTTATAGAGCAAATTGAACTTATGAAAAAATCAATTCTTGCCAAGGCATTTCGAGGTGAACTTGGAACAAATATTGCAACTGAAGAAAGTGCAATAGAACTATTAAAGAGCATTTTGTAAATGAGAAAGGAGGTAAGCCATGAGTGAGACAGAAGTTTTTACTATAAGTATTCCAACAGATGAGGACGGACAAGTGTTATTGAAATGTCCTGTTTGTAATGTTCTTTTTAAAGTGGATGGTACAGTGTTTGGGGATGATAGTGTTTTTGAAATACATTGTCCTTCTTGTGGAATTGTAAGTGATAGTTATATAACAGACGATGTTCTTGAACTTGGGATGCAGATGGCAGAAAACTATGCTAATGATTTGATTGAGAAGGAATTAAAAAAACTTGAAAAGTCTACAAAGAATAGTTTTTTGAAGTTCTCATATAAGTCAAATTATAAGAGACATAGTGAGCAACCAATTAAGTTGTCAGTTGAGAATATGACATTTGTTGAATATCCATGTTGCAAAAGGCCATCTAAGATAAAACCATTATTAAGATTATGTGGAAGCTATTGTCCATATTGTGGGGAGAAGTATTATGGAATTGAATAAAATTGAACTAAAAAAGATATCTCATGATTTTAATATTGTATCAAGTAGAATTATGCGTGCAAAATTTGATGATTATAATCTGGTGTTGAGAAAATTCCTGACATTCATTGATGGAAATGAAATTATTCGTACTTTCGTTATGACAGGTGATATAAGTGGATTTGATGCAGCAACTGAATATCAGCAGGTTACTGGAAGCTATGGAGAGTTAGTTTTTGATTTTGGACCAACAACAGAGGAAGAAACATACCAAATATATGCAATATTAAAACATATCTCTGAAAATAATTTGGATGTATCAATAGGGATGAGATCTCAATATGCAGGTATCGGAAACAAACGTAATGATGTGATTAAGGAATTTAATGATAGAGTTGTGTTAGTCCTAATTCAGAGTATAGAAGGACATCTTACAAAAATTGGATATGAAATGGGGATGGATGAAAAAATGTATTGGAATGTAAGTGGAGGACAGGTTAATGTTGCGGGTGATAACGCAACGATTAATGCAACTCAGAATAACGGGATTCAATCAGATGAATTAGATAAAATAGTAAAAGCAATTATGGATAATGTGTCTTCGGTCAATAAAGAAGATGCTGAAACAATTGTGGATTCAGTTAATATGATAAAAGATGAATTGTTAAAACCAGAACCGAAGAGAACTATCATTTCTAATAGTATTAAGCTATATTTGCAACAATGAGATCAGAAATATTTTTAGGCGATTGTGCTGTATTTGTTAATACAGTGTTTAATGGTATTTGTCAGTCCGGTAAATGGATTGTTAATGTAGGAACTGCGTTGGCACAGGCGGGAGACAGGATGCCAAATGAGACGATGGCGATTGTTGCACATTGGCTACTGTTATTATTGTAATCGTTGGAGCGGCAGTTGCTGTAGGTGTACTGATGGTGATTGGAGAAAAGAAAGTTACGAAGGTGTATCGAGAGAATTGTTGGGATGTGATTAGCGTTGGAGTGGCGGTAACAAGTGTAGCTTTGGTTGTGTATTTTGGGGATTGGATAAAGGCTTTTGTAAAACTGAATCTTGTTGTTTTATTGTTATTGGTTCAGGCAGTATATGTCGGAATCAGAGTATATGTGAACGGTTGTAAACGAGCTAGAGGCTATTATTGATGATATGGATGCTATGATGAACCGTGTTGTTCGACGGAAGGCTGAATGAATATCTGCATGAGGTTGATGAGGAATGCTATAAGATGCTGGACCAGCTTGTGGAGCAGATGAAGGATAAGCAAGGTGTGACAGAGCAACTGAAAGCGTAGAATCAGATGCTTTGGGTGGGGAGGATGAATAATATTATTGCTTGTGCAGAGGAGATTGTGGTGAGGGAGGTGGTGTATGTGTAATGGATGAGGAGTAGGAAACTGCTTCGTATTTTGATGTTGATAATTATATAGAATGATGCTAATATATAAAATATTAGCACTCTAATGAGGAGAGTGCTAATGAGAATGGAGAACAGAAAATGTTTAGGAGGAGGGTTCGTATATGGCATATGAGATAGACTTTATAGGTGTTGGGGATGAAGTAAAAAAAGATGCAGACGCAATTACAATTCGTTGGAAGGATGATAATGGAGATTATAAAATTGCTGTTTATGATGGTGGACTTCAGGCTCATGGTGAAAAAATGGTTGAACATTTGAATGAATATTATTTTTCTGATTCAGAAGATAAAATTATTGATTGCGTTATATGTTCACACGCGGACTTGGATCATGTGTCAGGATTAAAGCGTATACTGGAAGAATTTGAAGTGAAGAAGTTATATATGAACAGGCCGTGGCTATACATCGATGATGTTTGGGATTCGGTTAATGACGGACGAATTACAAAGGAAAGCCTTTGTGAACGGTTAAAAAAACAGTATAAGTATATTAGTGAATTGGAAGAAATAGCAGAAGAAAAAAACATAAATATTTGTGAAGCATTTCAAGGAAAAATTTTAGAAGATAAATTAGAAATATTGTCTCCTAGTAAGGATTTTTATCTTGAATTAATGATTGAATCAAATAAAACACCATTAGAAAAAAGCAATGTTTCTGAAAGTGTAGTAAGAAAGATTGTGAACGGACTTGTACAGTATGTGAAGAATTTAATTGAGTCATGGCAAGATGAAAAACTTAGAGAGGATGTTGAAACTACGTCAGAGAATGAAATGAGTGTAGTTGTTCTTGGAAAAATGGATGAAGAAAATTTCCTTCTTACAGGAGATGCAGGAATACGTGCATTAGATAGTGCAATCGTATATGCAGAAGAGAAAGATGAAGCTATTAAGGATACCGTAAAATTTTTGCAGATACCTCATCATGGTGGAAGGCGTAATGTAAGTCCATCAATATTGGATCGGCTTATTGGGGAAATTGTTGATGAAGATAAAACTATAGGAAAAACGGCGTATGTATCTGTAGCGAAAGATTCAGATCATCCTCTTCAGATGGTAGTTAACGCCTTTACAAGAAGAGGCGTGAAAGTATATAAAACCGAAGGAAACATTATTCATCATCATAAAAATATGCCAGATAGAGAAGGTTGGAGTGCGTTAGAAAAGTTGAATTTTGAGGAAAAAGTTGAGGAGTGGGATAAGTGATAAAAGCTATTCGCGAAGCATTTGATGATTTTGTTATTGCAGCAAGAATTAAACCAGCCATAACGGCAGGAATTCCACTTTTGCTTATGGTGTTTTTTAATGGTGTCGTGAAGTGTAAGTGGATGGAGGCAGGAATAGGATTGGCATTATCTTTAGTAGTAATTTCATTTGCCGCATATATAGTACGAGAACTGGGAAAAACATATGAAGAGAAATTCTATAAGGCTTGGGGAGGAATGCCAACAACTATAATATTAAGGTTTAGTGATGATACTATAGATGATATTACAAAAGTTAAATACCATAAGTGGTTAAATGAAAAAATCCCTGATTTACAATTGCCTGAATCGGAGGAAGAAGAAAATTTAGATTCTCAAAGCGACAGCAAATACGAGAGCGTAACAAAACATTTACGTATTTATGCAAATTCGCATAGAGAACAATTCCCGAGAGTTTATCAAGAACTAAAGAAATATAATTATTGGAGAAATCTATATGGGTGTAAGTGGTATGCTTTATCGATATATGCTATTTTGACTATTCGTGAAATACTAATGGTAGATAAATTTGGTATTGCGGATATATTTCGAAATCCGGTTCCAAAGTATACAATGTTGTTAGTGTTGGTTGTTTGGAGCATTCTGTTTTGTTCGATTGTTTCTCAAAAGACAGTAAAGAGGAATGCATTTGATTATGCTAAAACGTTATTAGAGACAGTAGATGTTATGTCTGGTGATTTGGAGGCATAGAATAGGCTCTACATTTTTTAAACTGTCTTGTTTTTGATATTAAATCGCATTATAATTGTATTAAAATTAATTTCGGGAGGCGTCTATGAGTTATAAAAAAACAGATGCTCTGATGAGACATTTACGAGATAGTGGAATTTCAATACAGGGACCCAAACAGAAGCGTCAACTTATTAATACAGGATATTTTCATGGATACAAGGGATATCGTTTTTTTGGAAATGCGCATAGACGATTGCCATTTACGTCATATGATGAAGTCTATGCTACTATTCAATACGATTCTGATTTGAAGGCGTTGTTGTATGGGAAAATGATGTTTATTGAAACAGCAGTAAAAAATATTGCGTTGGAAAGCATACTTATAAATGCTAATTCGGAATCTATTCAGGATATGTATGATAAGGTTGTTAGCGGATACAACAACGCACCGGCATCAGCAACTATAGAGCAGAAAAGGAAATTGCAACAGAATAAGCTGAATTTGCAGAATTCTATTCAATCTAGCCTTGCGTATGCCTATAAAAAGAATAATCCAAAGATAACGCATTTCTATAATAATATTGGATATTCAGATGTTCCGGTATGGGCTTTATTCGAAATAATGACAATGGGTGATTTGGGATATTTATTATCATGCCTTACATATGATGTTCGAGATGATATTTCAAAGCGTTTATCTCTCAATGTGTCTTGTGATACAGATAGACAGTTGATATACAAATACATCTATACATTAAAAGATTTACGAAATGCTATTGCACATAATGCAGTAGTTTTCGATACTCGTTTCAGAAATATTGATCCTACTAGTGCAATGAAACAGTGTTTGAAACTTGAAATTGGATTGCCATATGTGAATTTCAAGACAATTGGCGACTACATTATTCTTATGTGCTACTATATGAAGCTACTGAAGGTATCAAAGACAGAAATAAAAGCATTTATTCGGGAGTTTGAAAAGATAACAGATAATTATAGACAAGCTGTTAATCCTAATGTTGCTGCGATAGTGATTCATCAGGATTTGGCATCAAGAATGAATATTTTGAAAAATTTTTTATAAAAACTTGCATTTTTTCAATGGTTGCTGTATATTATAATTACTAATTGGGGTATGCATTTGCGGATGCATACTTGAGAGAGTCGGAGTAATCCGGCTCTCTTGCGTTATAGGCATAACGTGGTTGCAAAATGCTTGCAAAAAGTCTCAAAACGATGAAGAATACATAGAATATCAAGAATAATTATACGAAATATAGCAGTGTAAAACTTGATTAGACACAATATATAGTTGCCGAAATCGAGTTTGAATAATAATAATTAATAAGCAAAATACCGCTAAGGCTCTGAATCTACATAGTAGTTTCAGAGCCTTATTTTTGTGGAAAGAAGATTTCGCTTGAATTCCCACTTTGTTGGATATAAGGATGATAGTAGAGTACCTCTTTTAAATTTTACAATACAACAGAACTCGGTAAGCGAGGGAAATATATGCCGTCTATATATGTGCATTATTGGATGGGAGAGGAAGTGGATAAACAGCTTTCTGGCTCTGTCCCATGAATGTGGAGGTCAACAAAGAATCCCGCAAGCGGAAGAACGGAACGGAGTGCATCCTCTGCTATGAATGCACGAAGGACTGCCCCGCAAGGGCTTTGCATTGAGATAAAACGTGATCATATTTGGAAAAACTATATTAAATCAGGTTGAAAATTCATAGTAGCAATGCTAGTATAGGAAGAAGATCAAAAAAGACATGGAGGTGAATTTTATGGACAGTAGTGATAGGTCAGGGCGAAGTATGAATAGCAGTGCTTTTTATATCAGTTTGAGACACAGTCGTCGGATAAAATTCACCACTGGGTCTGTTTCCGTTGATCAAAAAGCACTGTAAGGTGCTTTTTTAATGCCCTTTTCTATTGCTTGAAACAGTATTATCTGTGTTTTGAGAAAGGAAAGGAGTCAACTATGAACAAGAAATATTTGGAGATACAGAAACTGATTCAGGAAAATCGCTCGGATTTAAGGATCGAAGAGGTTTTGTCCAACTACCATGAGAATGATATCGCGGAACTTCTGGAAAATCTGAGTCGGGCGGAGAGAAAAAGAATTTACCATGTGCTGGGCATTGCCAAAACAGCAAACGTGTTTCCGTATTTTGATGATCCACAGAAATATATCGAAGAAATATCTGTTGAAGATGCCGCTGCGATCATTTCGCTGATGGATTCAGATGATGCCGTGGATATTTTGGAGCAGCTGGATCCGGAACGAAAAAACAGGATCGTGGACAAACTGCATGGAAGGATCGCACAGGATGTCAAAAAGCTGATGTCCTACGATGAACGGGAAATCGGCAGCTATATGACGACCAATTACGTGTGTATTCAGGAAGGGCTTTCCATTCGGCAGGCCATGAGCGAACTGGTGCGACAGGCGGGAGTCCACGACAATATCATGACCATGTACGTGGTGGATGCTGACGGCTGTTTTGCGGGAGCGATTGACTTGAAAAAACTGATCATTGCGCGGGAGAACGATGATCTGGACGATATTATCCTGCGTTCCTATCCGTATGTGGAGGCGCATGAAAAAATAGAGGATTGTGCCGGTCGGATCGCGGATTATGCGGAGGATTCCATTCCGGTTCTGGACTCCAGCAGGAGGCTGCTGGGCGTGATCACTTCGGAGGATCTGGTGGAAATCGTGGATAATGAGCTAGGAGAAGATTATGCAAAGCTGGCAGGTCTGACGGCGGAAGAAGATTTAAAAGAGCCTACCGGGCGGAGCATGAAAAAGAGACTGCCATGGTTGATCGTGCTTCTGGGACTTGGCATGCTGGTATCTTCGGTGGTCGGCGTCTTTGAAGGTGTCGTTGCTGCGCTTCCCATCGTGATATGCTTCCAGTCTCTGGTGCTGGATATGGCGGGAAACGTTGGCACCCAGTCCCTTGCGGTTACCATCCGCGTGCTGATGGATGAAAATGTAACAGGTAAACAGAAGATGATGCTTCTGGGAAAAGAAATGAAAATCGGGCTGCTCAACGGCGGGCTTCTGGGAATTCTGGCGCTGGTGCTGTTAGGGGTGTATGTGCACGCTTTCAAAGGCTACGCCTGGGCGGGAGCCTTTGCAGTATCCGGATGCGTAGGGATTTCTCTGGTGCTGGCCATGATGGTTTCCAGCATGGTGGGAACCGTTATCCCTATGTTTTTTCACAAAATCAAAGTGGATCCGGCGGTGGCTTCTGGCCCGCTGATCACGACCGTCAACGATCTGGTTGCGGTAGTGACCTATTATGGACTGGCGTTTTTGTTTTTGGTGAAGTGAAAGACGACACTGAAGGGAACCTTATTTTTTTAAGAGTTTTTCGGCATAAGCAAGGAGCCGCTTTTCCATATTGTTGTTTTGTACGAGCTGGAACAGATTATATAGTTCCGGGTCCTTTGCACGGGAGATCATGATGTAATCCGGCTTCATTTCCATGGAGAGCCCGTATAAAAAATCAACATTGCAGTGAAAGGTCTGCGCAATAAAACATACTGACTGATAGGAGGGCTCGCGCTCTCCTTTTTCATAGCGACCGTATGCCATAGGGGATATGTTCAAGCGACGTGCAGCCTCGGCTTTTGTGATCTGTAAAGATGTACGCAGCTGGATCAGTCGCTCCGGGGAAAATTTCATATAAATCACCTCTTGATAATAACCATTGGTTATGGTATGATAGAAAAAAACGAAGATAACCAATGGTTATTATAAGGCATAGCGGGGAAAATGACAAGAGTTGAATGGAAAAAGGTGGTTTTTCATGGGTGATGTAAGTATTATTGCAAGAAGACTTTCGGATAAATATGTTCAATATGGATGGAGTGGAAACGGAGGATACTATAGGAGTGTTGGAGCAAGGTTGCTTGAATGGTATCAGGATCCATCTGATATAGAATATCTTTTTTCTTTGGGACAGACTGCGATGATTGGACAGATTGGCAGCGAACATGGAGGATTTCATAGATTTGAAACCCATGGATTGACAGGCGAAGCCTTTTGGGTTGGAACGACGGAAAGAGAAATTTTCAGTAGAATTGCTTTTGTGGATTATGGATATTTTTATGATTCAGATCATAAGTGGTATTATATTCATCCTGGTCCATTTCGGATTAAAATTCCCTTGGAATTAATCTCCAATAATCTGGATTGTGAAGGATATGAATTTAACTATTTACAACAAATACAAGTTGAAATTGTCAAGTCTATGTTTCGTTCATATAGAGCGTTTGATGTGGATTTTAATGATTTTTTAGAGTGCAATGAGTATGATGCAGACACGATTGTTGAAACGATTACAAGAGAAGGAACGCATGCGCTATATCATTTGTATGAACAATACAGGAAAATTTATGAGTATTTTGATGATTGGATTGTAATAAAGTCCGATAATACTTATACAGACATTGAAAAAATTATATTGAGAAAAAAAGAAAATAAACATATGGAAACAATTCAATGGAATCAAGAATGATTTAAAATAATATTGATTTTTCTGGAATGAATGCATATAATAAAAGCGAGACTAGTCTCGATTTAAGTGCGCTGCTACTTTAAGTGCAAACCCTTAATTAAAGTGCTTCACTACTTTGAACGTGAACCTTTCATTTAAGTGCTTCGCAGCTTTAGAATGCGAATCGTTAATTTTAGGGAGATAAGTTGCTTATCTCCCTGTTTTTCGTATATGGGGGATATATTTGGATTTTTATCGTGTTAATATAGAATATAATAGATTTCTGCAAAAATATGAGAAGCAACAAAGAGGCTTTACGAGAGTTCCTAATATTCAATATACAGATCGGAATAAATTTGCATTTGGTGCTGTTATGCAAGTAAATGGTATGAAATATTATGTGGCAGTATCGTCTTTTGATAAAAAACAGGAAGCTAATATTTTGATACGTGTGCCAGGAGATAAAAAGGAAATAAAAGGATCATTGAGATTTAACTATATGATTCCAGTCCCAGATGAATGTATTACTAAATTAATTATCAAAGACATTCGTGATGAAAAGTATAGATTATTACTAAATAAAGAATATAGATTTTGCATGGATAATCAGGTACGGATTGAAAAGAAAGCAAACAAAATTTATGAATTGGTTACAACGAATCGAAAGCAGGTCTTAACAGATAATAGCTGTGCGTTTCATATTTTAGAAGAAGGATGTAAAGAATATATGAGAACTGGTATTTGGTAGTTGTTGTGTTTACATACCACGCAACCCAACCTAACAAAAAGCAGATAATTTCGCCGTCCCTGGTTGGTGGAATCGGATGCAATCATACTTTACAATGATCGTAAGATTCAGATAGAAAGGATGAATTACGATGGTTGGAAAAGTTATTTTAGGCGTAGTGGCAGGTATGGTTATTGTTGCAGCGGGGGTGTTCGCTGCATATTGGCATAATAATACTCATTGGTACGATAACTACAAAAAAGCAATGAAAAAAGTTGGTGCCGAGGAAAAGCAGACGGTGCTTCCGTCAGGAGCTGTCATCAATTACGGGGAGGTGGCAAACGATAAGCCTCCGCTTTTGCTGATCCACGGTCAGATGAGTATGTGGGAGGACTATGCGTTGGTGCTCCCGGAACTGAGCAAGAAATGGCATGTGTATGCGGTGGACGTCTATGGTCACGGGGAGTCGACCCACGAAGAAAGTCTGTACTATCTGGACACAAATGGAGATGATCTGATCTGGTTTATCGATTATGTCATTGGAGCGCCAACCGTTGTTGCAGGGCATTCCAACGGCGGGATTACGGCGGCATATATCGCGGCTTACGGCGGGAGTAATATTGCAGGAGCAGTTCTGGAAGATCCGCCGATTTTCTCAACAGAAGGCGAGGGATGGGAGCAGAGCTTTGCATATCTTGATACGTACAAGCCGCTTCACGATTACCGTGCATCTGATTCAAAACAGTGCTGGGAAGCGTACTATCTGGAGCATTGTTACTGGGGTCAGCTTTATATGAAAAACGCTATGCCGGGTATTGCAAAGTATGCGCAGAAGTATCATGACAAGCATCCGAATGAAGCGGTGAAGATCGGTTTTCTGCCATCATCGGTCTGGTCAGTATTTCAATACGCGAAAGAATATGATTTTGCCTACGGAGAGAATTTTTATGATCTGAGCTGGAATCATGGTTTGTCCCAGAAGCAGATTCTGTCGGATATTGAAGTGCCTTGTGTTTACCTTCATGCTAAGGAAACGGTTCACGAGAACGGGACGTATCTCTGTGCAGCATCCAGAGAGCAGGCAGATCGGGCAGTTTATCTGATCGGGGATTCCTGCAGGCTGGTAGAAACAGAGACCAGTGATCACATGATCCACACAGTGCATTCGGAGGAATATATCAAAGCGGTCAATTCCCTTTTGCCGGGGAGAAACGAGGTGAAAAATGCTACGAGATAACTTGATCATGCTGCGAAATATCAACGGATATTCGCAGGAGCAGATCGCAGAAAAGGTTGGGATCTCCCGGCAGGCATACGCGAAGTGGGAAAGTGGCGCTACCGTGCCGGATATTGAAAAATGTCAGAAGCTTGCCGAAGTCTACGGAATCACCCTGGATGGTCTGGTAAAAACGGAAACTCTGGATGGCGGCGGTGTGATCCCGCCTGCACCGAAGGGCAAGAATATCTGGGGTTCTGTGACCATGAACGAACGGGGTCAGCTGGTGATCCCCAAAGCCGCCCGAGAGCACTTTGAGATAGAAGCTGGTCAGCGTTTTATTGTCCTCAGCGAAGATCAGGAGGGGATAGCCCTCGTCCCGGCGGAACTTTTCGAAGAAAAAATGCGTGCCCTGAGCGGAATGGCGGCAACTTTGCAGGAAAAATAGGAGGTAAGTAGGAGTCTTCATTTCAATCCCCTCCATCTCCTTAAAAACTAAAAGTCCAATCGGATCAGAAAAGTCGAAAACGATATAGTTTTTTGCAAAAGAATTTTCTATAATAGCATCATCCGAAAGGACTTTATTTTTTGATGGCGGATTAGCCGGAACTAACCGGGCGGCTGATCGAGCGATACAGGAGGATTAGAAAATGGAGAAAAAATTGCAGGGCAAGGATCTGATGAACGTGGGAATCTATACGGCGATCTACTTTTTCGTTACATTCCTGGTAGCGATGCTGGGATTCATTCCGATTTTCATGGTGCTGATGGTGATTATAGCGCCGCTGATCGGCGGCATCCCGTTCATGTTGTTTCTGACCAAGGTGAAAAAACCAGGCATGATTTTCATCATGAGCGTGATCATGGGACTTCTGATGCTGTTGACGGGCATGGGCTACTGGCCGCTTATCATCAGCATCATCACGGACGTCGCAGCGGAGCTGATCTATAAAGCGGGGCAGTACAAAAGCGCGAAGAGTGCCGTGCTGGCAGCCGGGATCTTTCCGCTCTGGATGTGGGGCAACTACCTGCCGCTGTTTTTCAATCCGGATCAGTATTTTGCATCGCGCCAGAGCTTCGGACAGGGTTATGTCGATTCTTTGACATCTATGCTTCCAACGTGGATGTGACCGGTACTTTTGATCTTCTGTTTCCTTAGCGGAATGGCCGGTGGACTGTTTGGCAAAAAAATGCTGAAAAAACACTTTAAAAAGGCAGGCATCGCATAATGCAGAGGGAATTGATCAAGATAACCGGAAAACGAAGCGTTCTGGATCCGCGAACGAAGCTCGCACTGCTGGTTGCTGTCGCCGTCGTAGTGCTGGGAGCTGCTGGAGACAGCCGAATGTTTCCCTTTGTGATGATCCTTTCCGTTTTGCCTCTGGCATTTCTGTTTGGTGCTGCAAAGCGCAAAGCGGCGGTGATCGGGGGATTGCTGCTGGCACTGGGTTATTGGATCCAGTATGGGGTTTTAACTGAAATCAGTGGCGCAGCAAGCTACATATTACTGCTTCTTGCAGGCGTGATCACTCGGCTGATTCCCGGGATCCTGATGGGAGCCTATGTGCTTTCCTCCACGACAGTTAGCGAATTTATGGCGGCGTTTTCACGCATGCACGTGCCGGACACCTTGACGATCCCATTGTCGGTGGTATTCCGGTTCTTTCCGACCATAATGGAAGAGTTTTCTTCCATCAATACCGCTATGAGGATGCGGGAGATCCGGCTGGGAGGAAGGCAGGTAACGAAAGCTATTGAGTATCGTCTGATTCCCATGATGACCTGCACGGTAAAAATCGGAGAGGAGCTTTCGGCGTCAGCGCTGACACGAGGTCTTGGAGGTCCGAAAAAACGGACGAATATCTGCGATATAGGATTTCGAGCAGGTGATTATATCATTTTCGCATTTCTGCTGGTGATGGTGGCATACGGAGATGCTGTCAGATGGGAGGTGTTAGGATGATCAGATTTCAGAATGTAACGTTTTCTTATGCAGGTTATGCAGGGGAAGAGACGGCCAACAGCGTCAGCAACATCGATCTGATGATTCCAGCAGGGCAGACGGTTTTGCTGACCGGGCCTTCTGGCTGCGGGAAATCGACGCTGCTGCGGTTGCTCAACAGACTTTGCCCGCATTTTTATGAAGGAAAGCTGGATGGCAGCGTGCTGGTGGATGGCAAAAACCTGCAGACGTACCTCTGTATGAAATGGCGGAACTCCTGGGAAGCGTGTTCCAGAATCCCAGATCCCAGTTCTATAACGTAGATACCAACGGAGAACTGGCTTTTGCATGCGAGAATCAGGGCATGGAGAAATCCGTCGCAAGATTTCAGCTCGAAGATCTGCTTAACAGAAATGTATTTCATTTGTCGGGCGGGCAGAAATAACAGCTGGCATGCGCCGCGGTGGATGTGGCGGGACCGGATATCTTTCTTTTGGATGAGCCGTCAGCCAATCTGGACTATGAAGCGACGCAGCGGCTCCTCAAGGTGATACGAACTTGGCAGAAAGTGGGAAAACCATACTTATAGCGGAGCACCGGATTGCCTGGCTGTGGGATCTTTGCGACCGGGTCATCATCATGGATCAGGGCAAGATCCACCATGATTTTACAGACGCCGAAAAGCAGCAGGTAACGCCGGAACAGTGCAGGAACCTGGGGCTTCGATCCTTTGCAGCGAAAGACCCATAGACGATACGAAAAACCTGCGAGTCGTCGGAGTCAGATCTGGTGTTTGAAACCCTGCGTTTTCCCTATGAAAAGGGCAGGCCGATCCTGGATCTTTCAAACCTTCGATTTGCAGCAGGAGCAGGGGCAGGAACAGAGGGAAAAGTAAACGCCGTCGTGGGAGCCAATGGAGCTGGTAAGACGACTTTGCTCCATTGCATGGCGGGATTGAAGAAAAAAGCCCGGGGGGGGGACGGGGCGGTTCCAGGGAAAAGAACATTCCTTAAAAGCATTTGGTCAAAAAGTATTCCTGGTGATGCAGGACGTGAAACATCAGCTTTTTACGGAGAGTGTCCTGGAGGAAGTGAGCATCAGCATGCAGCGGGAGCATCAAACTGGGAGGTGCAGACATTCGGAAGATCTCTGCGGAGCATTATTACAGTCAGATCGCTTACGTTTCTCAGGATAATTTCCTGTTAGATACGTCGATCCGGGAAAACATCCGCATGGGCAGGATGGACGCTACAGACCAGGAGGTGGAAGAGGCGGCAAAGACCTGCGGATGCTATGATTTCATCATGGGACTGGAGCACGGATTCGACACGGTGGCAGGAAGCAGCGGAGGCCATCTTTCCGGCGGTGAGCGTCAGCGGATCTGCATCGCCAGAACCATGTTAAAGGATGCACAGATCGTTATTTTAGATGAGGCGACCGCCAACGTAGATCCGGAAAATGAGAAGGATCTTATGACGGCCATTGAGGAACTGACGCGGGAGAAGACAATCATCATGATTGCACACCGTCTGAAAACGGTGAGGGATGCCGATCAGATCCTGGTCATGGATCAGGGGAGGATCGTCCAGAATGGCGATCACGACAGTCTGGTGGAGGAAGACGGCATCTACTGAAACTTCATCTGCGGTCGCCAGCAGGCGGTAAGCTGGAAGCTGTAACTTGAAAATTCAACAAAAACACGAACATTATACCGGGAAATTCCGTATTGATGTTCGCCTATATCAGTCCTATAATAATACACGTACTCTATATTTTGACAGACATCAGAGCATACAGTGTTGTATCGTGTCATAAGCCAAAATTAGAGCAAAATTCGTAATTTGGGACGTGAAGCCCGCTCTTATACTGTGCCTATGACACAATCAGAACAGCGTAAAAGATGTTTGATTGTGTTTTTTATTGGGACGATTTCAACAAATCGCCCTGGCAGTGAGGAAAAAATGGAAAGAACAGTAGAACAGTTAAAAGAACGAATCCGTGCAGGCGGGGCTAAAATTCCTGCGGAAAAAGTTATCAAAAACGGACAGCTGGTCAACGTTATGACAAGTGAGATCTATCCGGCAGAGATCGCGATCTATAAAGATATGATCGCAGCAGTCGGTGATGAAGCGGAAGTGGCTGATTACATCGGACCGGATACCCAGATCATCGATGCAAAAGGAAGATTCCTGGTGCCGGGTATGATCGATGGACACATCCACAGTGAGTGCAGCAAGCTGAGCATTACCAGCTATGCCAAGGCTGTCGTGCCTCACGGGACCACCAGTATGATCTCCGGTCTTGATGAATACATTTCCGTATCGGATCTGGATGGCCTGCAGGAGATCTTTGCAGAAGTAAAGAAAAGTCCGTTGAAAGTATTCTGGGGCGCACCGTATAAAACACCGTACACTGTGCCGCAGTCTACAGTTTCCTTCAACTTTACCAAGGAAGTGCACCAGACGGTGCAGAAATGGCCGGAATGCTTCGGCGTATGGGAAACCGTAACGGAATTCGTGCAGGAAGAGGATGAAGATACGCTAGGCGCTATCGCAGAAGCCGGCAAGAACAACCTGCCGGTATTTGGATGTGCACCTATGGCATCGGGTAAAAAGCTCAATGCATACCTTTGCAGCGGCGTTCGTCTGGATCATGAAAGCTATGATCATGTGGAAGTAGTTGAAAAGATGAGAAAGGGCATGCACATGCTGATCCGTGAGTCCTGCGTGACACATTTTCTGGCGGAAAACATGCGTGCTGTTACAGAAGTAAATCCGTATCTGGCAAGAAGAGTCAGCTTCTGTACGGATGATGTAACAGCAACGGACATTCTGGAAAAAGGTCATATGGACAACCTCGTCCGCCTGGCAATCAAAGCCGGTGTAGAACCGATGACAGCTATTCAGATGGCGACGATCAACAGTGCAGAGGCATACCGCATCGACCACCTGATCGGATCTATCTGTCCGGGCAGGATCGCAGATATTTTGTTTGTAGAAGATCTGCAGGATTTCAAGGTAGACGAAGTAATGACTAACGGCAATATGGTTGCCAGAAACCATAAATTGACTTACGAGCTGAAGGCTCCGGAAAGAAGTCCGATTTTCAAGGGGGAACTCAAGTGTGCAAAGACCACGGCAGATGACTTCTCGTACCATGTGCCGATCGAAAACGGGGAAGCAAAAGTTCTCAGTCTGGATGTCAAGGGACCGTTTGTAAGAAAAAGACGAGATGTGATCCTCAAGGTAAAGGACGGCATCGTGCAGCCGGATACGGAGCAGGATGCTATCATGGTTTCTGTAGTGGAGCGTTTCGGTAAAAACGGTAATAAATCACTGGCTTTCTGCTCTGGATGGAAACTGAAAAAAGGCGCTATGGCGTCCACCAATGCACCGGACGATAACAACCTGGTGGTTATGGGAGCCAATGCCGAGGACATGTCCTTTGCAGTAAATTACCTGATCGAACAGGGCGGAGGGCAGGTCGTTGTAGAAGACGGCAAGGTTATCGAATTCCTGCCTCTGTCGGTTGGCGGCATCGTAAGCGATGATGAGCCGGAAGTCGTTGCAGCAAAGGAAGCGAAAATCGATGAAGCGGCTCGTTCCCTGGGTTCCGACCTGCCGAATCCGATGATGTACATGTTCTTCCTGCCGATCACAGCTATTCCAGATTATGCGCTGACTGATGCAGGCCCGGTGGATTACTGTGCACTGACGACATACGATCCGATTCTGGAACTGGTGGAAAAGTAGAGGCGAACCATGAAAAAAGAAGAATTGAAAAAACTGATCCTGACTGCCGGCGGAGCACGCAAGGCGGACACGGTCATTAAGAATTGTAAAGTAGTTAACGTGTTTAGCGGAAAGATCGTCGAAGGGGATATCGCCCTTTGCGGCGATCAGATCGCAGGAATCGGAGTGTATGAGGGTGAAGTAGAAATCGATGCAGAAGGCAGATATGCGGCACCTGGCTTTATCGACAGCCACATTCATATCGAATCCTCTTATCTGAGTCCGGAAGAACTGGGAAGGTTATTGGTTCCGCACGGTGGCACGACTATCATCGCAGATCCGCACGAGATCGTGAATGTTCTGGGGATCCCGGGACTGGATTATATGATGAATGCTGCGAAAAATACGAAACTGGATATCAAATATATGCTCCCGTCATGCGTGCCGGCGACTCCGTTTGAGAATGCCGGTGCTGTTATCGACGCAGTGGATATGGAAGATCCGATCTTGCGGGACAACATCCTTGGACTGGGAGAATTCATGAATTTCCCTGGCGTTGTCAATGGTGACGATGCTACTCTGGACAAGCTGATGGTCGCAAAGGATGCAGGAAAGCTGATCGATGGCCATTCACCGGGATTAACGGGAAAAGCTTTGAACGCATATTGTGCTGCACGTATCCGCGCGGATCACGAGTGTGATACACTGCAGGATTTCGAAGAACGTCTGGACAACGGCATGTACGTGATGCTCCGTCAGGGCTCCGCCTGTAAAAATCTGAAATCTTTGCTTCCGGCAGTGACTCCGGAGAACAGCCGTAGAGTAATATTCTGCTCGGATGACAGGCAGCCGAAGACCATTTTAGAGGAAGGGCATCTTGACAATCATCTGAGACTGTGCGTGGAAGAAGGACTGGATCCGATCACGGCGATCCGGATGGCGACCCTCAATGCAGCAGAGTGTTTCGGCCTGGATGATCGCGGTGCTATTGCGCCGGGTTATCGTGCCGACATTGTATTGCTGGATGATTTAAAGGATTTTTCGGCAGACAAAGTATGGGTTGCCGGCCAGCTGACAGCAGATCAGGGCAAGTATCTGCCTGAAGTGATCAAAGAAGATATCGCTCCCGTCATGGGCAGCGTACACTTAAAGGACTTTTCGGCAGAAAAATTCAAGATGAATCTTTCCGGAAACAGAGTTCACACAATCGAGATCCAGCCGGGAGGAGTCGTTACGAAAAAGTCTGTGGATGAAATCCAGGTGAAGGATGGCGAATTCATCTTTGATCCGGAGCAGGATATCGTTAAGGTCGCTGTGGTGGAACGGCACAAGATGACTGGGAACGTAGCCTGCGGATTCCTGAAAGGATACGGGATCAAGAAAGGTGCGGTAGCTCTTTCCGTGGCACACGACTCGCACAATATCATTGTAGTAGGTGTTAGTGATGAAGAAATGGCATTCGCAGTGGAAGCTCTTCAGGAACAGAGTGGAGGCGTAGTGCTGGTGAAGGATGGCGAAGTGATCGAAAGTATGCCGATGCCGATCGCAGGACTGATGAGCGATCAGTCAGCGGAATGGGTAGACGGGAAGCTGATTGCTTTGCATGAAAAAGCCTATGATATTCTGGGCGTAAACGGAGATGTGGAGCCGGTCATGACGCTTTGCTTTATGTCGCTGGCAGTTATTCCAGAGCTGAAACTGACTGATGAAGGACTTTTTGATGTAACCAAGTTTGCATTTATTGACGTAGAATGTTAGGAGAAAACAACGAATGAATAGTCATGTGGGATTAGTTCCATTTTTTAAGCGAGGCGATATCGGAGGCCTCACATACCTTGTTACCAATAATATCGTTAACTATCTGATCGTGATCGCTACACTGAGCGGTGTTCTGAAATGGCCGGATAAAGTGGTGTTCGGCTATGTCATTCCGGGCATGTCCATTGGATTGTTTCTGGGCTGCTGCTACTATGCATGGATGGGTTACCGGATCTCTAAACGAGATCAAAGACCTGATGTAACTGCGCTGCCTTCCGGAGTTTCGACAACGGCGATGTTCGTTATGCTGTACGGTGTGATCATGCCCCTTAGCTATGCGGTAGAAGACCCTATGGTGGCATGGTCTGCTGCGATGGCGGCCTGTTTCCTGGGTGGAGTGATTGAATTTGTCGGCGGTATTGTAGGGCCATGGATGAAGAAGCGGATACCGAGAGCTGCGCTGCTTGGTACGGTTGCGGGAATCGGGTTCATCTGGATGGCAACAGAAGGTGTATTTGATATTTTTCAGGATCCGATCCTGGGACTTCCGGTTATGATCGTTGCTATGCTTGGTGTATTCGGTGTGTATGCTTTCCCGAAAAAGATCCCGCCTCTTGTAGTGGCGATCGTTGGAGGCATCGTGTATGCGTTTTGTCTGGGACGGACCCAAGTGGATTTCAGTGATATCGGATTTTATATTCCCAATCCAGTCAACAGCATCCAGTACATGATCGATGGATTCGCGGTGATCGTACCATATCTGGCGGTGATCATCCCGGTTGAAATTTATAACTTTATTGAAACCATGGATAACGTAGAGGGTGCTAATGCGGCAGGTGATGAATACAGTGTCCGGCAGGCCCAGTTTGCAGACGGCGTATTTACTATGATATCTGCCTGCTTTGGTGGTGTCGTTCCCAACACTGTATGGCTCGGACACGTATCTTTAAAAAGAACGGGAGCAGGTGTCGGCTATTCGGTCATCGCAGGGATCATCCTGCTTCTGGCAGGTGTGCTGGGGCTCTTCACTGTGCTGTCGGACATCATCCCGAAAGCAGTTGTAGCCATCACATTCCTGTGGTGTGCAGTTGATATGCTTTCCCAGGCATTCCGCGTCGTGGACAAGAAGTATTATGCAGCGATCGGCGTGGCCATGGTGCCGTCGGTTGCCGACTTCCTCTATACGCAGGTCACAGGTGCAGCTGGTCTTGCTGATCTGTGGACTGAAAAAGTGGCTTCCGGGATCAACGACTTTGCACCGGATGTATGCCAGGCGCTTACAGACGCTGGCTGCATGTGGAACGGTGTTGCCGCTGTAAAGGCTGGTGCTATCGTTATCGGGATTTTGCTTGGTACTATGGTGGCATTTATCATCGACCGTCGTCTGGATAAGGTCGCTATTGTAGCATTTGTCGGTGCAGTGCTGTCCTTTATCGGAATCATCCACAGTGCAGCCATAACCATAAACTTTACAAACCAGTGGGGGATCGGCTACCTGATCACAGGCGTCGTTTGCCTGATACTCCACTTCGGAAGAAACAGCTGGTGCAAACCGGACGAAGATATGCTGGAGTATGTGGACGACCAGTCGGAGAAAGCGTAAGAGATTTCTTGACAGAGTTGGAATTTAGAAGTATCATATGCATATAGAAAAAGAGCTATCAAGGAACGATTGCTCTAGGGTTCAATGAAAAATATCACGTCAGCCGCCACAGCAGGACGTGATATTTTATGTCATACCTTAATGCTTGGTGTTATTCACCAAGGCGATCAGGGCAATAACAAACATCCCTAATCCCAAAAGATCAGAAAGTGTTAAGTACACTGTATCACCTCCTCTCATGAGGAGCAACCGTCCACCGTATCATTGATAGCTCTTGCTTTGGATTATACAATGGGATATAATGGAAATCAAGGAATTTTTTAAAATAATGGAAGATACAATGGAAAGCGGACACATTTTTGCTGATTCTACCAGCAGGAGGTGTCCTTTTTATTTCTCGCAGGCTATAATGATCCTAACTTAAAGGAGGTATTCTCATGGATCTTGCAAAAATCGGAGCATACATTGCAGCAAAACGCAAATCGCTTGGACTGACTCAGCGACAGGTAGCAGAAAAACTGGGCATGAGCGATAAGTCTGTATCCAAATGGGAGAGAGGCATATGTCTTCCGGATGTATCTGTATATCTGGAACTTTGCAGCATTTTGGGGATCACCCTCAATGAATTTTTTGCAGGTGAGGATATTCCAGAGCAGGATCTTGGGGTGAGATCCGAGGAAAATCTTTTACAGGTTACGGCTTCTGAAAAGCGGAAACGGAAACGGATGAAACGAATCATCGCAGCCCTTCTGGTCGTGATCTTGCTGCTGACCGGAGTGGGAAGCTGCGTTCTTTACAAATCCTCAATTGCAGATAGAAATTCCATTATTCCCCTGACGGAGGACAGCACGGAGCGAAAAACGGCGCAGCTGCTGGCTGATGTGGATGGGGCATATCTGTATCGGTATGAAGCGGAAGCGGGATATAAATCGCTGGATCTAGAACTGGTCACATATCAAAATGGGCAAAAGATCGGCAAGCTTCGCAAGTTGATTTCTATGAAACTGGATGGAAATAAAGGCTGTACTGGAATCCTTGCTATTGTTCCGGATTTTCAACATTACCAGACAAGGGTGATCTGTGCGAACGAGGAAGAAAAGTATCAGACGGAATTTTCGATCTTGGATGATGTGGATGACCGAGAGTATTATGGGCGCTCAGCTACTGAGATTACGGAATCGGTGTCGCTACAAGATGGGAATTTTCACGGGCTTTTGGCATTATTTTATGCAAAGGATGAGCTGCAGGCTATCCAGATAGAGTCACTGGAAGCGGATGGCTCGGGGGATGTTAATGACTACGTGTATTACTTGTCTGTTCGCCTTTGTAAATAGTGGCGTGGCTGTTGTGATTTTCCTGTAGCATGGATAGAAGCAATTATTTTTTCTCGGTGTGGATGCGGAGGCTGAATTCGCAAAGTGCTCGGCAGCAGAAACCTTGATCTATAGCTGCGAATGTCTCTTTGAACGATTTCGCTGGGACAACGCCCCGAGGACCAAGTGAAGGGAGATCTTCGTATCCATTATTTTGCTGACGTTTCACTTTCCCCTGCACACACTTAAAATCTATGGTACAATAATCCCAGCATAGGAGGTATACCATGGATGAACGAATCAGGAAACAGCTTGCTTTTGCACTGGAAATCGATAAAGAAAAAAATATTCTCAGACAGACTCACCTGTCTGGTCATGGCAGACGGGAAAACGATGCGGAACACGCATGGCATATGGCCATCATGGCATATCTTCTGCGGGAGTATGCTAATGAAGAAGTTAACATCACAAAAGTCATGCTGATGTGTCTGATCCATGATATCGTGGAGATCGAGGCGGGGGATACTTATGCTTACGACGAAGAAGGCCTGAAATCACAGAAGGAGCGAGAAGAAAGAGCAAAAGAAAAATTGTATTCACTTCTGCCTGATGATCAGAAGAGGGAACTGGTTAGCTTGTTTGATGAGTTTGAATCCTACGAAAGCCCGGAAGCACGTTTTGCTCATGCCATGGATAACGTGCAGCCGCTGATCCTCAATGACAGCAACGAAGGAGGCGACTGGAAAGATCATCAGGTTTCGGCAGAGCTGGTCTATGGCAGGCATAAAAAGACGAAGCTGGGATCGGCGAAACTGTATGAGGTCAGCGATGAGATTTTGCAGAAAAATATTAAAAAAGGGAATTTAAAAGAGTAAATATCTGAGGTAAGGTAAAGAATCATGACATTAAAAGAACTGAACATTGGAGAGAGTGCAGTGATCCGGACCGTTGGCGGTGACGGAGCACTGCGCCAGCATTTTTTGGATATGGGCGTGATACCGGGAGCAGAAGTGACCGTGGTAAAGCTGGCTCCTATGGGAGATCCGATGGAACTGCAGATCCATGGATATGAACTGACCCTGCGTCTTGCTGATGCAGATCAGATCGAAGTTGAGCCGATCAAAAGCCGGTCCAGAAAACATGAAGGACCAAAAAGTATCAGCGATACGGAGCACCCGGGACTGGGAGAAAGCGGTAAATATCACGTAAAAGCAACGGAGGACCCTCTGCCGGATGGCATGACGCTGACTTATGCACTGGTGGGAAACCAGAACTGCGGGAAAACGACCCTGTTCAATCAACTGACCGGTGCGAACCAGCATGTAGGAAACTTCCCGGGAGTAACGGTAGATCGCAAGGATGGCCCGATCAAGGGATATCCCAATACATCGGTCACGGATTTGCCGGGCATCTATTCCATGTCACCGTACACCAGCGAGGAGATCGTATCTCGTAATTTCGTGCTGCAGGACAAGCCAAAGGCGATCATAAATATCGTTGACGCCACCAATATCGAACGGAATCTGTATCTGACCATGCAGCTTTTGGAAATGGATGTTCCCATGGTACTGGCGCTTAATATGATGGATGAAGTAACAGGGAACGGCGGGACCATCGATGTGAACCGGATGGAAGAAATACTGGGGATCCCTGTCATTCCCATTTCGGCTGCAAAAAATCAGGGCGTAGATGAACTGATCCGCCATGCGATCCACATCGCCAAGTATCAGGAACGCCCTGGCAGACAGGATTTTTGCGATGAAAATGATTTTGGAGGGGCGGTGCATCGTTGTATTCATTCTGTGTGCCATCTCATTGAAGATCATGCAGAAGCCGCAGAGGTACCGATACGGTTTGCCGCATCAAAACTGATCGAAGGAGATCAGCTCATGATGAGGCTGATGAACCTTGATCAAAACGAAATAGAGATGCTGGAGCATATTATTTTGCAGATGGAAAAGGAGCGAGGACTCGACCGAAGTGCAGCCATCGCTGATATGCGATTTTCCTTTATTGAAAAAGTCTGCGAAAGTACAGTCGTAAAACCGAAAGAAAGTAAAGAGCATATCCGCAGTCGAAAGCTCGACCGTATACTGACGGGAAAATACACGGCGATCCCATGTTTTCTGGGGATCATGCTGCTTGTTTTCTATCTGACGTTCAATGTGATCGGTGCCTGGCTGCAGAGACTTTTGGATCTGGGGATCAGCTCGCTGACGGATGTGGTGGATCACGCACTGACTGCGGGGCATATGAATCCTGTACTCCACGGGCTGATCATAGACGGGATTTTCACGGGAGTAGGATCCGTCCTGTCATTTTTGCCGATCATCGTAACATTGTTTTTCTTCCTCTCTATGATGGAAGACAGTGGATATATCGCCCGCGTTGCGTTTTTCATGGATAAACTGCTTCGAAAAATCGGACTTTCCGGGCGAAGCATCGTGCCGCTTTTGATCGGATTCGGCTGTACGGTGCCGGCAGTCATGGCGACTCGGACGCTGCCAAGTGAACGTGACCGTAAGATGACGATTTTACTGACACCGTTTATGAGCTGCACGGCGAAGCTGCCGATTTACGCATTCTTCGTTAGCGCGTTCTTCCCGGGAAAGGGTGGTCTCATCATGGCGGGACTTTACATAACAGGTATCGTGATCGGGATTTTAGTTGCACTTCTTTTCAAGGGCACTCTCTTTAAGGGAGAAGCGGTACCGTTTGTAATGGAACTGCCGAATTATCGCCTGCCGGGTGCTAAAAACGTCGCACAGCTTCTCTGGGAGAAAGCAAAAGATTTTCTGCAAAGAGCCTTTTCGGTGATCTTGATCGCTACGGTAGTGATCTGGTTCCTGCAAAGCTTTGACCTCCGGTTCAACATGGTCGAGGATTCTTCGAAGAGCATTTTAGCTATGGTTGCCGGATGGATCGCGCCGCTTTTCGCACCGATCGGACTGGGGGACTGGCGGATCGTAACTTCACTGATCAGTGGATTTATGGCTAAAGAAAGTGTGGTTTCTACATTGCAGGTATTGTTCCATGGCGGTGTGCAAAGCATGCTGACTTCCCTGTCGGCCGCTTCCCTTCTGGTATTTAGTTTGCTGTATACGCCATGTGTTGCAGCTATTGCATCGGTGCGCCGTGAAATGGGACGTCACTGGGCCATCGGTGTTGTGCTGTGGCAGTGTGCCATCGCATGGGTGGCTGCCGCGATCGTGAGAGTCATAGGACTGTTGATTTTTTAGCGGAGGTGGAATTTCATGAGTAATCAGTCGGCAAGTGTTCTGGTGGGGAGTATCCAGAAATTCTCCGTGGAAGATGGCCCGGGGATACGGACGACGGTGTTTTTAAAGGGATGTCCGTTATCATGTAAATGGTGCCATAATCCGGAGATGATCGATGCAGGACAGCAGCTTATCAGTTCACCAAACAACTGCATCGGATGTGGTCACTGTATCCAGATCTGCCCGCAGAATGCAATTTCACTTGATCCTGAAAAGGGAATCCATATAGATCGAAATACATGCAATGTTTGTCTTAAATGTGCAAAGGAATGCTATGCTCAGGCGTTGCGTCCGGTGGCAAAAGAAATGACCATAGACGAGATCCTGGCGACTGCTGAACAGGACAAACGGTTTTACGACCACACCGGCGGCGGCATCACTGTAAGCGGTGGGGAGATGCTGACTCATGCAGACTTTGTTGGATCGCTCATCGATGAAGCTGCAAAGCGTGGGATCCACGTTTGCCTGGACACCAGCGGGTTTGGCGATGGGAAAGCTTTGCAGAAACTGGCGAGAAAAGAAAACGTGACGGACATTCTGTATGACATGAAAGCCATCGACGATGAGGTGCACCAGGCATATACTGGAGTTAGCAACAAGAGGATCCTGGAAAATCTGCGGATGCTGGCGGAAGATCCGGAAACTTCCGAGAAGCTTTGGCTGCGGATGCCTCTGGTGCAAGGGGTAAATGACACTGAGAAAATCATTCGGAGCACCGGAGAATTCTATCAGGAAATTGGTGTGAAGAAAGTAAATCTTTTGCCCTATCACAATCTGGGCATCAGCAAGGAGCGAAACGTGGGCGGTGTGCAGGAAGAATTTCAGCCGCCGTCAGGGGAATGGCTGACCAAGATCGAAAACTATTTCAAGAAGGAACTGCATCTGGATGTCAGCATTTTAGGACGCGTATAGCAGCAATCAAGGCGCGTTCATTACCTCAAAGATACCATTAAATTACAATTAAAGAAAAATATGTTGACTTTTAAATCCCGTTTCGTAGAATGAAAGTAGAGCGAAGGAAATGCAGGCTGCGCAGGATGATGCATTCGCAGGAAAGGAGATACGAAATGGGTAATACTTTGCGCTACGAGGGGTTTCGAAATGTGCTTTTGTCGCAGATGCGAAAAAGACTCTCGGGAAAGCTGGGAATCAAACAGATTTCCAGAAGAGAAACGGTAAGGAACAACGATACGGTGATGGAAATGCTGCTGGTAGAGCTGGAGGACGGCCGGGCAGCGCCGACCCTGTATCTGGAAGATCTGTATAAGGCGTATAGGGAGGGCGCCACACTTGATGAGATCATCCAGGGCCTTTGTGAGATGTTTACTAAGTATTCTGCTGTTAAAATGCCTCTGGAAAACAAACTGAGTGCACTTATAGATGATTTTGAGAAAGTGAAGCCGCTGCTGAAATTCAGACTCGTCAATGGTGCACGAAACAAGCGGAGAATGGAAGGAAAACCATTTAGCAGAATGGGAGAATTTTTGCTGGCTTATCAGATCCAGCTGGGAGATGGTCATGGCGGGATCTATGCGACACAGGTCACTGATCAGATGCTGCGGGAATGGGGGATAGACGAGGCGGAGCTGCATGATATCGCGGTCGCTAATATGGATCTTCCACAGAATTATCTCCTGCAGTCCATGGAGGAGGCGATCGGGATCGAGGTCGATCCGTCTGTGAAACCGGAAGACAGACCGGAGATGTTTATCCTGACCAGCAAGATGAAAATCAACGGGGCAACAGTGATCTTTTCAGAGGAAGTAAGACAGAAAGTGGGAAAACAGATCGGCGGTGACTATTATCTGCTGCCTTCCTCCATTCATGAATGGGTAGTGATCCCTAAGAGGTGTGCAAGGAGCACACAGGAAATGGAGGATATGGTGCAGGAGGTCAATGAAGATGCAGTGGAAGAAGAAGAGTTCCTCTCTAACCATGTATATGAATATGATGTTGCAAGAGCGCAGATGCGGCAGGCAGTGACAAGGGCGGTCCTCATGTGAGGACCGCCCCCATTAATCAACCTGTACGAAAGCAGGGTCAAAAATGCCTGTAATAGCACCCATGGCCACCATAAAAGCTGCCATGATCAGCAGACACCAGACTGCGCGCCCTATGAGCGAAACCGCGAAATTGTTGCTTCTGGCCAGTAGCAGATGATCGCAGATCCCGCCGTAATTGGCGAAAACAGCGACCCAGCTGATCAGTATGAGGAATGTAGTAATGCGATAGATCAGAACCGTAAGTGGCATCGTAGCACCTTCCACTTCGATCGTTGCACTGAGCCACAGGAGTGAAGCATATCCCAGCACGGCCAGTATCATCTTCCAGATTTTCATAGAGCGAAAACCAGGAGGAGCGAAAGGATGATACCTGTCCGGAATATCAGCCAGGGGAGTATTTTTTACTCCCGGGTGGAGCGCCTCATTGATGCCGCCCGGCTTCAGTTTGCGCAGCGCCTTTTCCAGTTTCGGGATAGAATCGTAGCGCTTATCGGGATCTATATGGGTACAGATTTCGATGATGCGGGCGATGGGACCGCAGGCAGCCAGCTGCTGCGGATGGCAGCTGGTAAGCATGAAATTCAGCAGGATACCAAGTCCGTAAATATCCGTTCTGGCATCCGATTGACGAAAACCGTATTGCTCCGGTGCCGCGTGGTCGACGGTGCCAAGAAGAACCGTATCGCGCTGTTTCTGTTCACTGTGGGTTTTGGCTGCGTCAAAATCGATCAGGATCGCACGCATATCTGCGGTCAGGATCACATTTGAAGGCTTGATATCTCGATGGATCAGCGGCGGCTGAAAGCTGTGGAGCGCCTGGAGCGTATGGCACAGCTGCAGCATTACATATATGGCATCCTTTTCGCCCAGAACACCTTCCTTTTGTAGATATGCATCCAGTGAAAGTCCACTGATATATTCTTCAATGATGATCAATTCTTGCTCCGTTTCCACCAGCAGATGGATCCGGGGAATTCCAGAAATCTGTTGGGTCTGCAGAAGTCTATAGATTTTCCTGTTTTCTAGTGAAAGCTTTTTTCTTACATAAATCTGCCCCGTCTCCACATGGCGCACCAGCATGATGCGTGGATTGTCCGCCAGGGGTGAAATGTCCTGATAAAAAGACAACAATACCTGATCTTCCAGTTTCATATTCTACCTCATTGATTGCTTTTTTTCTTCGTTTAGTATAACATAATAGAGCAGCTATTGTTAGAAATGAAAGAGAAAACGATGAAAGCACAGGAAAAAACCAGCCGTCTGGAAGACGCGCTGACTAATGTTAGAACATTGCAGCAGCGAGAACAGTTTTTAAAGCAGTATACGGAAGATGGCTATGACCGTTTTGCCGATTACCTCAACGAATATATGGCGGAGCACGATATAGATCTGGCGGAGCTCCTTTGCAGGAGCAACATCAGTCGAAACTATGTGTACAACATCATCAACGGTGACCGGAATCCAGGCAGGGAGAAGATCATAGCTCTTTGCATCGGCGCAGGCATGAACTGCAGTGAAATCAACAGAGCCTTGAAGATCGCTCAGGAGGGGATCCTGTACGCCAAGGACGAGAGGGATGCCAGGATCATGATCGCAGTCAATCAGGGCAATGCGACGGTGACGGAGATCAACCTGATGCTGGAGCATGAAGGACTGCCGATCCTCAAGTAGGCGACAGATCTTTCCGTCGGGATTTTTCTGCAAGGTTCCGACCAAATTTCGTGCTGGCAGCACACCTTTTCTCCTGTCGATTCTGTTACACTATGTGCACATACGAAGCTGATTTGAGAAAGGAATTTAGACCATGAAAGTAACAAGATTAGTAATCGGAATCATCTCTTTTGTAATGGCATTGATCGTAACCTTCCAGTCCTGCTTTGCCGGACTTGGCAATGCGATGGAGGATAATGGAGAAGTGGGCGGATCTGCTGGAGTTGTTCTGGCTGTTTTCGCGATCGTTGCCGGAATCATCGCTATCGTGACTCGCAAAGGCGAGGGCAAGGGTCCGTTCGTTGCCGGCGGGTTTTATCTGGCAGGCGGTATTATCGGTTTAGCTATGGCAGGAAGCTACGCTGACCTGAAAATCTGGGGAGTAGCCTGTATCATCTTTGCACTGGTATTCATTATCGGAACTATCCTTGAGAAGAAGAGAAGATAACGCAGTATATCCATACTACTTAAAATCCCTGATCTGCAGTTTTTCTGCGGATCGGGGATTTTTTTCTTTGCATTTATCTGACAATAGGATATAATGGAACTAACTTGTGAATGAATATTCACGACTGCGACACTTACAAATGAAAAGCAGAGGAACCATATATGTATAAAAAACTGGAAGAGGAGACCATCGATGATATCCTGGAAGCAGGGATCGATGAGTTCATAGAGAAAGGCCTGCAGGGAGCGGTCATGAGCGGCATCGCGAAAAAGTCCGGCGTCAGTGTCGGCGTGATCTACAAATATTTTACGGATAAAAACACGTTTTTCCTTCAGTGTCTGGATCACAGTCTGGAACTGCTGAGCAACGTTCTGCATGAGGCGGTGTCAGAGGCAAAAGATTTGCGAGGCTGCATCCGAAAGATCGTGGCTGCTCTGATCTCCAATTCAAAGATCCATTCCAACTACAACGCCATGTACAATGAGATCATGTCAGGAAGCTGCCGCAAATACGCTAAAGATCTGGTGGACCGGATCGAGGGAAGATCGGCTGAGCTCTATCGAACTCTCATCGAGCAGGCGCAGAAGGAAGGAATGATCACGACAGAAACGGATGCCGGGATCCTGGCTTTTTTCTTCGACAACCTGCTGATGATGATGCAGTTTTCCTACAGTTGTGACTACTATAAAGATCGGATGAGGCTGTTTTGCGGAGATTTGGCGGACGATGAGGATATTATGGCGGATAGCCTGATCCGCTTCATGGAAGCGGCTTTGCAGATGAAACCAATGGAATAGTTAGAGCCTTGAGAAAGGAGAAACACCATGCTGTATGTGATAGCATACGATATCGGAACGACCGGCGTGAAAACCGGACTGATCTCCGTCGGAGAGACGGTGGAACTGGTGGCTGACGCGTATCAGGGGTATGATCTGTACATCCTGGAAAACGGAGGAGCGGAGCAGGACGCAGACCAGTGGTGGAGCGCCATGTGCGAAACGACCCGGAGCCTGATGAAAAAAAGTCCGGTGCCGCCAGAAAAAATCGACGGGATTTCCTTCTGTTCCCAGATGCAGGGGCTGGTTCTAGTGGACAAGGAAGGGAATGCTCTCAGACGGCCTATGAGCTACATGGATCAGCGGGCGCGAAAGGAAATGAAGGATTGTCAGGGGCATGGCATCCAGATCGCAGGGGTCAATGTCAGAATGCTGATGAAAAGCCTGCGGGCCACCCATGCGGCGTCTACCAGCGTGAAAGATCCGCTTTGGAAGTACAAGTGGGTCCAGCAGAATGAACCGGAGATCTTCGCCAAAGTCCATAAATGGCTGGATGTGAAAGAGTACCTCATCAGCCGCTGCACGGATCGCTTCATCATGACCAGGGATTCGGCCTACTCAACGTTTTTATACGATACGCGAAAAGGTAGGGAAGGATGGAACAAAGCTCTTTGCCGTATGTATGGCGTAGATCCGGAGCATCTTCCGGAACTGATCGAGTGCACGGATATCGCAGGGAAACTTACTGCAAAGGCCGCCTCAGAGCTGGGGCTTTCCCCGGGGATCTACGTATATGGCGGGGGTGGTGATGCAACTCTGATCGGCGTCGGTGCAGGCTGTACGAAAACGGGGAAGACCCACGTATATTCCGGCACGTCCGGATGGATCGGAACCGTTATCGACCGGCAGGTGGTGGATATCAGCTCTATGATCGCAGGAATCGTCGGAGCACAGAAAGGCCGGTATAATTACTTTGCAGAGATGGAGACGGCAGGCAAGTGTTTCCAATGGGTAAAGGAGCACCTGGCTCTGGATGAGATCGGTGTTTATCTTGAGAAGACTGATGTTGCCGAAAGTACAGAAAGCCTGTACGAAAGCCTTTATGACTATCTTTCGGATACGGTGAAAAAAATTCCTGCGGGAGCGGGCGGTGTGATCTTTACCCCGTGGCTTCACGGAAATCGCTGTCCATTTGAAGATCCTAACGCAGCCGGTATGTTTTTCAACATCCGGATCGGTACCGGCAAGACGGAGATGATACGGGCTGTTTTAGAGGGGATCTGCTTTCATCTGCGGTGGATGCTGGAGTGTGAAGACAAGAAAGTAAAGACATCCCAGACCATTCGTTTTGTAGGCGGTGGAGCACTTTCGCCGGTCACTTGTCAGATGCTGTCAGACATTACGGGGCGAACGGTAGAAACGGTGGAAAACACAAAGGATGTTGGATCCATCGGAGCGGCGATCCTGGTAGCTGTTGGATGCGGTGCCATTGCAGATTTTGACCATGTGGAAGGCTACATACCGGTGAAAGCTCGATACGAACCGGATCCGAAGACGCGCCATATATACGACAGGAATTACAAGGTGTTTCGACGCCTGTATCAAAACAATAAAGAGAATTTTACTATATTAAACGAAGGCAGAAGTGAATGAAGGAGTAGAGCTATGAACAACAGGAATGAGCGGGAGCTGCTGGTGGAAACCGGACGGGAGCTGCTGGAGAAAAATATCGTCGCAAGGACCTGGGGCAATACCAGCTGCCGGGTGGACGATGAACACTGCCTTATCACGCCCAGCGGTCTGGATTACATGCAGACTACAGAAGAAGATATCGTTTTGCTGGATCTGAAGAGCGGCGAGTGGGAAGGCAGACGAAAGCCTTCTGGTGAACGAGGCGTTCATATTGCAGCGTACAGACAGTTCCCTGGTGTGAATTTTGTGATCCATACTCACCAGAACTACGCGACGGCTATTGGTCTGACCGGGATAGACTCGTTGCAGATCACAGAAGAAGAAAAGAGACAGCTGGGAGGTCTTGGCGCTGCAGCCTATGGCCTTCCCGGCATGAAAAAACTGACCGACGCAGTCGATCACGTTTTGCAGCAGGGGATCCAGACGGTCCTCATGGTGCATCATGGCGTGCTGGTCTGCGGACGTGACAAAGCGCAGGCCATGGAGCGTGTGCAGCTGCTGGAAAAGATATGTGAAAGAAACATCTGTGCAGCTTACCTGCAAAGCTCAAAGCAAGGGGCGCATAAGTCAGGAGTCGCTGCAAAGGCTCTGGAGAGATTTTTGCAGAAAGAATATCGTTATGCGGAGGTTTTTCGGTCGCCGGCAGTAGACGTTTGTCTGCGGCAGAAAAAAGCCGTTCGCGCGCAGGTGGACGACATGGCTCAGATGATCGGGGGCAAGATCCCTGTAGCAAAGGATCTGTCGAATGCAGAGCACATGATGAAAAAATACAATGCAGTTCTCGTGCCGGACTGCGGCGCTGTGATCCGTGCAGAGACGGAGGACGACCTTCACGCCATGAAGCTGCTGGTGGATAAGGCCTGCTTGTGTGCGGCCCATACTCGAGCATCCGGGAAAGAGAAAAAGCTGAGTGCCGTGGACGTGGCACTGATGCATTTCGTTTACCTCAACAAGTACTCAAAACAGAAGGAGCAGGAGGCATAGAAAGATGATCTCGGAAAAGAGAAAGGAGACATACAAGATGAAAAATTGTGGAATCAGCAGATGGGACGAACCGGCAGAGATCAACCGTAAATTAAAATACCTGACCAGCCAGCCGATCTGGGAGGTGGACGATGATTATTATGACAATGTAGTCATGAAATATTTTGATGAGAAGTGTAAAGGATCCAGGGAGATTTACGAAGAATCCCAGAAATACATCCCTGGCGGCGTACAGCACAATCTGGCATTCAACAAGCCGTTTCCCATGTGCATGGCCAAGACGGACGGAGCGTATTTATACGATCAGGACGGCAACGAATATATCGACTTCCTGCAGGCGGGAGGTCCGACCATCCTGGGCAGCAACTATCCGGTAGTACGGGAGAAGGTCATCGACCTGCTCAATACCTGCGGCCCTGTGACCGGACTTCTTCACGAGTCGGAAATGCTCATCGCTAAGGAAATCAACAAGCACATGCCTAACGTGGAGATGTTCCGCATGCTGGGTTCCGGTACGGAATCGGTTATGGCAGCGCTGCGTATTGCACGGATCGCGACGGATCACAAACGGATCATCAAGATCGGAGGGGCTTATCACGGCTGGTCGGATCAGATGGTATACGGTCTTAAGATCCCGGGAAGCAGAGCGTTGCTGGAATCTCATGGAATCCCGCGGGGAGCGTATAAGCTGACCGATGAAGTCCGTCCTAACGATCTGGAAATGCTGGAGAAGATGCTCAAGCGGAATCGCAAAAAGGGTGGCACAGCGGCTGTCATCGTAGAGCCGGTAGGACCTGAGAGCGGTACTCGCCCGGTAGCGAGAAACTATAATAAAGGCGTGCGGGAGCTTTGCGATAAATACGGTGCACTGATGATTTTCGATGAGGTGGTAACAGGGTTCCGCGTGGCTCTTTCTGGCGCGCAGGGATACTTCGATGTGGTTCCTGATCTGACTATTTTCGGAAAGATCGTAGCGGGCGGCTATCCGGCTGCAGGCGGCGTCGGCGGCAAGAAGGAATACGCACAGCTGATGGCGGCAGGACTGGCTACAGGCAAACATAGAGCGTATGTAGGCGGTACGCTGGCAGCAAATCCGCTGTCCTGTCTGGCGGGCTATACCGCGATCCAGGAAATCGAACGCACCAATGCGTGTGAAGTGGCTGGAAAGATGGGAGACAGACTCTGCGATGGTCTCAAAGATCTGCTGGAAAAATACGCACTGCCGTATGTAGCCTACAACCAGGGATCCATTGTGCATTTGGAATGCACGGGAGCCATGAGTTTTGATTTTTCATCGATGTGTTTCGTAAAGTCTGCTCTGGGACTCCTGAAACATAAGGACATGATGTATGTGAGAAAAGATTCTATGGAAAAGATGGGTGCTGCATATATGGCTAACGGTATCGTGACCCTGGCAGGCAGCCGTCTGTATACGTCGCTGGCAGATACGCCGGAGATCATAGATGAGGCGCTTAATCGTTTTGAGGAAGTATTTAAACACGTAAAGAAAACGGATAAAGGATTGGTATAGGGCTATGAAAGAAATCGTAAAATCGCAGAAGGAGCTTTATAAAAGCGGACTCACCATGTCGGAAAACTTTCGCAGACTCCAGCTGGAAAAGCTGAGAGAAGGCATTTTAGAACATCAGGGCGAGATCTGTCAGGCACTTCGCAAGGATCTGAATAAATCGGAATTTGAAACGTATGAGACGGAGACGGGTATGGTGTTAGAAGAGATCAGCTGCATGCTGAAACACCTCCACAGGATGATGCAGCCGAAGCGGGTAGGGACTCCTATCGTGCACTTTCCGTCCACCAGCAAAATCTACAGTGAGCCTTATGGATCAGTGCTGATCATGGCACCGTGGAATTATCCGCTGCAGCTGGCGCTGGTGCCTCTGGCAGGATGCATCGCTGCAGGAAACTGCGCAGTAGTCAAACCATCCAATTATTCTCCAGCAACTTCTGCTGTCATCAAGAAGATCATCACGGAGAACTTCCCCCCGGAATACATATCCGTGGCGGAAGGCGGACGCGAGGTCAATCAGGATCTGCTGGATCAGCCGTTCGACTATATTTTCTTTACCGGTGGCACCACGGTAGGAAAGCTGGTAATGGAAAAAGCAGCGAAGAATCTGACTCCGGTAACGCTGGAGCTGGGCGGCAAGAGCCCGTGCATCGTAGACGAAACGGCTGATATCACTGTGAGTGCGCGCCGGATCATCTGGGGCAAGCTCCTCAATGCAGGACAGACTTGTGTGGCACCCGACTATGTGCTGGCTCACGAAAGCATTTGCGATAAACTGATCGAACAGATGAAAAAATATATCGTTGGATTCTATGGGGAGCGACCTTTGCAGGACGGAAACTATCCGAAGATCATCAACGAGAAACATTACGATCGCCTTGCCTCTCTGGTGGAAGCCAGCAATGTGATCTACGGCGGCGGAATGAATCCGGAAACCTGTCAGATCGAACCGACATTGATCCAGGCCGACTGGGATTCGGAGATCATGAAGGACGAGATCTTTGGCCCATTATTACCGGTGCTGAAGTTCTCCAATTTAAAGGAAGCGGCAGATGCCATCAAGGATCGCCCGAAACCGCTGGCTCTGTATTACTTTACCACTTCAGCGGCAGGCAAAGATTTCATCACGAGAAATATTTCCTACGGCGGCGGATGTATCAACGACACTATCGTGCATCTGGCCAACCCTAATATCCCGTTCGGCGGTGTGGGCGCCAGCGGCATGGGCAGTTATCACGGCAAAGAATCTTTCAAGACATTCTCCCATCGCAAGAGCGTACTGGAGAAGAAAAACTGGCTGGATCTTCCGATACGGTACGCTCCAAACAGCCCGCGGGATCTGAAGCTTTTAAAGTTTTTGATGAAATAAAAAATTAAACTTTTGAAAATTCTGACGAACTAAGGTATGATAGTGTCAGGAGGAAGAAGATATGGCACTATTTCGAAAAAAGACAAAGTACTTTAAGTATTCGTATGAAAGAACGAAAGCATATTTTGAACAGCATCGGGAAATCGAGGCGCGTAATTTTTTAAAGTGTCCGGAATGGGCGAAGCCGGAGTATGATGAAAACGGCAGATATGCAGAGGAACCGGATGGGCTGTTGCCTTTGTTTGACCCTCGCAGGCAGCAGCGGTTTTACCGGGAAGGTCAGATGGCAGCAGGTACCATCGTACAGGCGAATGAACTTCTCTTTGCGAGAGGAAAAGGAGATAGTCCGGCAACCTTTATCTATACGCAGGATCCTTTTTTTCTGCAGAATCCGGAAGAACTGATCTGTCTGGCTCATGAGCTCTTTTCGACTAAAGGAGACGACGGCTTTATTCCAAGCATACAGTATGTTGCAGATCTGCTGGCGGATGAAGCCGGGCGATATTTTCACTATCACCTGCCCTCAAATGTTCTGGAAAACCGGGATGTCTGGCTCACTACTATTTTAGTGAGCAGGGATCATCTGCCGGATAATACTCTGAAGCCGGAGATTGTATACCCGATGCTAATATTGCCGGATGACGGACCAGATGCAATGATCTTGCCGTACTGGTACTGGCAGAAGTAAGGAGGACGCTATGGGTGAGATCAGTAATCTGGAATACAAGATGACATGGATGGATCATCTGGACGCCTTATATAGTTCCTTCATCAGGAGGAACAACCCGGACGAGTGGTTCTATTTCCTGCGCAGACCGGAATTTGCACAGAAGGAAAAGGCACTGGAGATCAGTCATGAGATTTTACGGTATGTTTTGACCTACGGTCTTATTTCCAGGAAGATCGTACAGCTGCTGGAAGACACGTTTCACTATCTGGATCAGGAAGAGTATTTTTTAGATACCTATAGTCTGGGTATGTTTGACCACTATCGGCAGGATCTGTTGATGTGGGAGGAGTTCCCTCCGTACCGTTTATTTGAGCCGCTGGATGAGAATGCGAACTATGATCAGTTTCTGGTAATGTTCGCAGAATTATACGGAACAGATCCTTCTGATGAAGAACAATATTTGCAAAATCTGAAGAACTTGCAGAACACAGGAATAACTCATCCATATATAGCGCTGGCGGAATGTCATTTCTTTTTAGCCAAAAAAGAATATGCGAAAGCATTAGAGGCTCTTCGTGGAATGGAAAACAGTTATGACAAATTTTATGCGGCTGGTGATATTTTTATGGATCTGGGTATGTATCCGGAGGCAGAAGAACAATTTGAGGCCGCGGAAAAACTCCATCCTGCAGGATATGATCGAAACTTGCTTTACGGAATCTTTTTCTCAAAATACTACGGTGGGAAATGGCAGGAAGCGAAAGATTTTGCAGAACGTGCAGAAAACATGGGATATGAACCTTTTGTGATGCCATTGAAGTTGAAACTTCTGGAAGACTCCTGCAAAAAACTCCTTGGAAATCGCAATGTAGAGGAGCTTTCGGAAGATGAGTGTCTCGTGGTTTGTGAGTATGTGATGCTAACGGGACAGTATGAGCAGGCGATAAGAATCTGTAAAAAGAATCGAAGTGCAGGTTCGGCGAACGGATTCTGGACGGTAAACCTGGCTGAAGCATACCTGGCGATAGGGCAGCAGCCCTTTGCAGAAGAATTGATAGAAGCGTGTTACAAGGGTAATATTTTGCTGTCTGGAGAGGATTTTGATCGGATTCGCGAGATGAAAGCGCGTCTTTTATTTCAAAAGGGACAGGCGGCAGACGCATATGAGATCATTGAGGCTCTGTGCAATAAATATCCTAATAAGATGCGATATCGATTGACTTATGCAGCAATGTGTATGATATCAGGCCGGATCTCAGAGGCGGTTCGCATTTACAGCTCTTTGCGGTTTCATGTGCCGGAAAATCCGTTTTTTGCTTACGAACTGGGCCGCTGCATGATGAAGCAGGAAAAATATAAACGAGCGCATGCATTATTTGAACTTGCGTTGAAAAATGATCCTGATTTTTCTCGTGCATTGTATGAAATGGCACAGGTCTCGATCGATGAAGGAAATCTGGAGGATGCTAAGAATGAAACGGATCTTCTCTATGGAAAGATCGAGGAAAAGAGAAGGCGTTATTTAAAAGGTCAGATCTGTGAGATGGAAGAGAAATTCCGCGAAGCAAAGGAAATTTACAGAAAGCTGATCGAAGAGGAACGTGCGGAAAAGAAGAATGCAGATCAGGATTTCCTGCATTCAGTGTATGAACGATATTTCCTTATGAGAGAAGCTACTGGTGCAGTCGTGGTTTCTCAAATACGGAATCTGGAAAATACGTTGAAAGAAGTACCGGATTGCGCACAGCTCTGGATGATGCTGGGAGAGACTCACGAGGATTGTGAAGTAAAACCGGAGCAGGCCATATCATGTTATCGTAAGGCTCATGAAGCGGATCCATATCATGAGGGGGCGCTGGCAAAGGTGATCGATTATGAGATCGACAAAGAAAACTGGCAGAATGCGTTAGTGTATTGTGAACGAATGATCACCAATACGGGAAATCGTGATTACTATCTGGTTCAAGCCAGTTGTGCCATGGAACTGGGGCTTGATGAGGCTTTTGCCGGAGACATTGCAGCCTATGTCAGACAAGGCGGTGATGAAAGGGAAACCTATGAGCTTTGCAGTGCCTATGCTATGAAAAAAGGAAATTATGATAAGGCCATCGAAATTTATGAAAAACAGCTCGATGATCGAGCGTCAGGAGAGGTTCCGTGTTATGCGGAGATGGCGATATGTCTGTGTAAGCAGGGAAAATCCGGAGAAGCAGAAGCCGTGCTGCAGGCGGCTATAGATAGTGGAGGAAATAATCCGGAATGGCTTTATACGTTGTATGAAATCCAACGATCCAGGGGCAATTTTAAAGGTGCTTCCCGCACATTGAAACGAATTCGTAAAAACGCCGGTGTGACGGTGTTTAACGACGACTACGGGGAGCTTTCCGTCCGGCTTTTCCTGGAAGAAGGGCGACTTGCCATTGCAGGCAAGATGGCGGAAAGTCTTAGTTCCTATGATGGGGAAAAGCTCTGTGCGATCCTGTATGTGCTGCGAGGAAATTATCGGAGTGCCATGCGGCTTCTAAGGAAGCTTATCGACCGGGAGCCGGAAGAACTGGAATACTACAGCTGGATGGTGCTGTGTCAGGCTCTCTGGGGAAAACGAAGCGGCGCGGCCGACTACGCGAAACAGGGACTTAAGGCCTTTGCAGAAAAACACGTTTCCGTGGAAAAATTGAGCCGCCCGGATCATTTGTGCCAGTATGGATTTTTCCTGTACTTTGCGGGATCGCCGCAGCAGGCCTATGAGATCTTTGGGCGTGCAGCTGCCGCTGTACCGTGCCACGACGAGATCTGCAGTCGCTGCTACGAGGCATATTACGGGATCGGGCTCTGCAAAGCCTTCGACCACGATCGTGAGGCATCCCAGGAAGCTTTTGAGAAATCTTTGCAGATCCAGCCTCATAATACAGTGTGCCGGAAGCTTTCGGAAAATCTCCTGAAATCCCTTTGACATGCCGTATATTTTATCTTATAATACATCCATAAAACCGCTGGAGCCGGACAGGATCCTGGCGGAAATGTGGACTTTTCAGAGAGATCTTTTTCGCCGCATAACGGAGCATATCCGCTATGCGGTGTTTTTATGTGCTGCAGAAAGCAGCAAAGGCTGGAGAAGGTGGAGATACAGTAATGACACAGACATTTATGAAGGAAAAGAAGATTTTACCCCTGGTGCTTTCCATGTCACTGCCGATGGTCATTTCCATGGCGGTGAATTCGCTCTACAACATTGTGGACAGTTATTTCGTGGCGAAGCTGAGCGAGGAAGCTATGACGGCGCTGGCACTAGTGTATCCGGTGCAGAATCTCATCACATCTATTGCCGTCGGATTCGGCATAGGGATCAATGCCTGCGTGGCGTTTTATCTGGGTGCGGACGATAAGCTCAAGGCGGACAATGCAGCATCTTCAGGGGTGTTTTTGAGTATCATTCACGGTATACTTCTGATGATCTTCTGCATTGGCGGGATGCCGCTGTTTGTACGGATGTTTTCGTCTGATGAAGTGGTGATCGGCATGGCACTGGCATATTCACGCCGGGCGTTTGCATTTTCCATCATGGTGACGGTAGGGATCGCTTTTGAAAAAATATTTCAGGCGACAGGTCGCATGAAAGTGTCCATGATCAGTATGATCTGCGGATTCGTGACCAATATCGTGCTGGATCCGTTGATGATCTTCGGCATCGGGCCGTTTCCGCGGATGGAGATTTCGGGTGCTGCCTATGCAACGGGGATCGGGCAGACGGTGACACTGCTGGTATACCTGGGCGTATATGCAGGAGGCTCGCTATTGGTTCAGGTGAGTCGAAAAAAACTGGCATGGGATCGCAAGCTTATGATTCGTCTCTACGGTGTCGGGATCCCTGCGACGCTTAATATGGCACTGCCTTCCGTCTTGATTTCAGCACTTAACGGGATCCTGGCAGGATTTTCCCAAAGCTATGTGCTGGTGCTTGGCGTTTATTACAAACTGCAGACTTTTATATACCTGACGGCCAATGGGATCATTCAGGGAATCCGTCCGCTAGTAGGATATAATTACGGAGCCGGAGAACTGGAGCGTGTACATAAGATATTTTCGGTGACACTGAAACTGACGGCAGGGGTCATGGCGGCCGGCATGCTGTTTTCCTGGATCTTGCCCCACACGCTTATCGGTCTGTTCACTACTCAGGAATCTACTGTTTCCATCGGTGTGACGGCACTCCATTATATCAGCTTTGGTTTCATCGTTTCGGCGGTATCCATCACTGTATCCGGTGTTTTGGAAGGGTTGGGAAAGGGTTCCCAGTCCCTGCTTGTGTCTCTCGCACGCTATCTGATCATTATTGTTCCGGCAGCATTTCTCCTCAGCCGTATCTTTGGTGCAAAGGGCGTGTGGATGGCTTTTGCCATCGCCGAATTTATCACGGCCGGCTTCGCGTATGCGGTGTATCGCAAGGCGGTGTAGAGTGATGTGATAACAGTGCAAGTATAAAAAAAGAGCGGCATGCGCCGCTCTTTTTAGAGGTGTATTATGGGGGTAGCGATTACCCTTCGATTGCAATGTATTTATTCTGTGTAAGTTCCTTGACATCTTTCTTCGGTACGGACAGCTTCAGGATACCGTCTTCGTATTTCGCCTTGATATCCTCTTCGTTCAGGTGCTCGCCAACATAGAAGCTTCTGCTCATAGAACCGGAGTAACGTTCTCTGCGGATATATTCGCCCTTCTTATTCTGTTCATCTTTGTCGAGTCCCTTTGCTGCGGATACTGTCAGATATCCGTTTTTCAGTTCTGCCTGAATCTCATCCTTCTTGAATCCTGGAAGGTCGATGTCAAGTTCATACCCTTCATCCGTTTCTCTGATGTCGGTCTTCATCATGTTCCTGGCATTTTTACCGTACAGCGGATTTTTACCTCCGAAGAAGTCGTCTTCAAACATGTCATTCATAAACCCATCAAATAAATCTTTGTTCCACAAACTGTTTCTCATCATAAGTCATCTCTCCCTTTTTTGGATTATCATCCTTTTTTTCTAATCTCATTTCCCGTACTCCTCGGTACAATTGTATTATATCACTTTTGTTAGCACTGTCAAGAGGTGAGTGCTAATTTTTCGAAAAAATTTAATCGTTCCATTTAGATGCCCTTTTATTACAACATCACAGCAAAAACTCGAAGATTGATTTAAACTATCAAACTTAGAGGTGAATGATATGTGGAAGATTTTGATTTGCTCCGAGGACAGAGAGTTTATGCAGGATCTGGGACACCGGATCCGCAGGCTGGCAGGAGAGAGGTTAAAAGAAATACGACTGTTTTCCAATAAGGAAGATCTGGATTTTTATACAACAGGAAGGCCGGAGGAATCCGATATTATCCTGATCGATATAAGCCGGGATAATGAAGGGATCCAGCTGGCACAGAAGATCCTGGCGGTACAGCCCCATTCTCAGATCATTTTCATGGCGTCGACGGATAAGTATTATCTGGACGTATACAGCGTGGATCATGTGTACTTTTTAAAGAAGCCGATCGAAGCGGTCTTTTTAATGAAGGCGTTAAACAAGGCGGGCTCCCGTTTGCAGGATATGAAAAAAAGCTATCTGGTCATCAGCAACAAACAGGGAATCTACAAGATCCCTTTATATACGATCCTGTGCTTTGAAAGTGAGAAGAGAAAGATCCATGTCTATACCCAGGAGCGGGAGCTCTCTTATTATGGGAAGTTCGAAGATCTGATGGAAAAGCTGGATCCTCGGTTTGCCCGCTGTCACAATAGCTATATCGTCAATCTGACAAAAGTACGCGAGCTAAGCGATAAAAAATTCGTTTGCGAAAATGGCAAGAATGTGCCCATCAGCAAGACTTATTATGTCGATGTGCGGGAAAAGTTCCTCTCATATTTAGATGGCGGGGAATTCTGCGGAGGGACTCCGCTGGGAGCACACTCTTGATTTTGAAGCCTCTTTATTCATATACAGATTTCTTTTTTCGACGGCTTCGGCGTGATGACTTTTGCAGAAACAGCTGTGCGTTCGTTTCAAAGTAGTCGCCGTGGTCCTCCATGGAGAGAGAACCGTTGTAAGATGAGACGATTGAGCTGATGATCCCAATGCCCAGGCCGTGATTCAGAGTATCTTCTTTGGTGGTTTTCATGCCTTCTTTTTTTGGCGAAAGGCCGGAACTTTTGCTATTGGAAACTTCTATCATCCATACTTTTTTGCGGATCATGCTGGAAAACCGCAGATACGGTTTTTCCTGACCGCTGGCCTGGCATGCTTCGATGGCATTATCCAGTAAATTCCCCATGAGGGAGATCATATCGATTTCCTGCATGACAGCCGGGTCAGGCAGCGCGCGGATCTCATCTTCGAACCGGATCCCTAGCTGCTCGCATTTTCCTTTTTTGTCGGCAATAAGTGCTTCCTGTGCCGTGCTCCCGCCGTGAATATAGCGGAGCAGCTGGCTGCATTCTTCTAAGCAGTATTCCTCCTTCTCTTTGGAATCAAATGTTTCAATAGCGTCTCGCACCTGTTTTGTGATCTCCCCGGCACGCTTGCAGAATTCCACATTGTGATCCATGTACTGGTTCTGCAGCTGCCAGCCTGAGATCAGTTTTTCGTTCTGCTGTTTCCGCTTCCGGTTGACACGGTACAGCGAGATGATGATGACGATGTTGATCAGCGCCAGAAATGCGAGGATCGTTAAAAGTGTAGGTGTAGAGTACATGAATTTTCTCCTTTCTGCCAGGTGGCGGTGCCGTTGTGCTGTTTGAGAATAGTCTGTAGCATCCGGAAATAGCTGGAGCTGCGGAGCAGCGCCGGGTGTAGCGGACGCCTTCCGGTGGTGTCGATGGCAAGCGATAGCTGATTCTCTTCTGTTGTGATGCAAAGAGCTTCCGTCGGAAGTTTTTTCTTCTGCAAAAGCTGCTGCACATACTGATAGATCTCATATTTTTCACGGGAAGAAAGCTGCGGGACATCCAGCGTCTGCCAGGCCAGCTGACGGTGGATCTGTCCGTCGATCTCTTTGCAGATCCTCAGCAGAGATTCCCGATATCCTTCCTCCGGCACAGCCAGATGATTGGAAAGATCGTGGCGCAGGCTGCGGATGCTCCCGTGGAGCATGGAAACGTTCTGATAGTAGTCCAGGAGCATGGTGCTCTCCAGGCGCTGGAATCTCTTCAGCTGCGTTCGAAGATATGTGAGCCGGATCAGCAGAATGATGATCACCAGCAGGATTCCCAGAAGTCCGTAGGAAAAGTCTTGTATATAGCTGTTGATAAATTGGGCCGTTGTACTGTTATTGAGGGCGTATTCGTTGCTGCTGAGGAGCATGACCTGCCGGAGCACGTAAACCCCGAAGGAAAGCAGGAAATACAGCAGACAGATCTTGTCCGGGATCTTTTCAAAGAGCCAGCGCAGCTTCTTGCCGAATGCGTAATAGACTCCCACGATCGTGAGAAAAGCAGAAAACCAGGATGCCAGCAAGATCATGCAGCCTGCCGGGTATCCTGAAAATTCTCCTGGATCGGGAGGCAGGAACCGATCGCCCAGCACTTTTGTGACAATAGCTGCCGGTGTGAACGGCAGAGATGTCAAAAAGTCGTAGTAAAAGCTGGTGATCACAAAATTCCGCGGGAAGTAGCCATCCGTATAGACCCCTATGATGGTCAGCAGGATAAAGGTATTGATCGCATGAACCAGCGAATGAGTGGTTTGCAGCGCTAAGGACGCATTGAATTCCGGGAGCAGTTCCAGATATGATTCTACCGTTTTGAAAACGATCGTATAGGTGATGAGAAGCCAGAATACTTTCTTCTGGTTACTGCTGATGCCGATGCATTTAAAAACGAGAAACAGCTGCACACAGCAGAAAATCACCAGGAATACCAGTAGCATGATCAGTTGATATGTGTGAAGCATTTAGCTCTCCTTTCTGAAATCCGTAAACTGTAAACGATAGCCGTGCTCCGCCTTTTCCCATGCTGCCCGTGCTCCGTGGGAGACAGCGATGCGCTTCAGAAGGAGAAATAGCGGGCGGTTTTTCAAACGCGCCAGATGCAGCCCCTTTGCAGCAGAGATGGTAAAGCGGATCGAGCCATGTTCTTCGTCGATGCAAAGAGCTTCCGGCGGAAGCTTTGCAGACTGCAGAATAAGCTGCAGGTAGCGGAAGATTTCGTATTTTTCGCGGGAGGACAGGGCTTCGGTCTTTATGGACTGCCAAAAAAGCTGGCTGTGGATCTGGCTGTCTATCCGATCGCAGATGGTCAGCAGAGAGTCACGGTAGCTTCCTTCCGGCACCGCCAGATGGTTGGAAAGATCGTGGCGCAAGCATCGGATGCTCCCGTGGAGCACCGAGACGTTCTGGTAATAGTCCAGGAGCATGGCGCTTTCCAGACGCTGGATGTGCTGCAGCTGACGCTTTTGCAGGACGAGCCACAGGAGCAGCAGGATGATGACCGCCAGCAGAAGAAGCAGGATCAGACACAAGTTGAACATGACCGGAAGAAAGGCTTCCTCGGTGATGTAGTTGGCTGCGATGTACTGCTGATGAGTCAGGAGTACGGTTTCCCGGATCACGTAAGCAAAGAATGTGATGGCGAAAAATAGCAGACAGATGATGTCCGGCACTTTGGAAAGCAGGGATTTCAGCTTCCGGTTGAACAGCAGCGACACGCCTATGATGGTTAGGATCATCACCGCCCAGACGACGAGGTTGATCACGTCTATTTCAAGGGAAGCGTGATAGCTGCCCGCTACGTTGTTGCCGTCTTCCGGCAGGTATTTATAGAGCACCATGTTCCAAAGAAGGGCTGACGGTGCGATGGGCAGGCTCGTCAGGAAGTCCATGTAGAAGAAAATCAGGATAAAATTCCGCGGCAGATACCCGCTGCCGTCGATGCCGATGACCGCCAGTATGATGAAGGTGCTGAGGGCGTGGACGATGGAATGCAGAGTCTGTAAAAGCATGGAATCTGCGTAGCCGGGCTGAGCCTGGAGCCAGCAGTTGATGATCTCCAGCACGAGGGTGGCAATCAAAATGATCCAGAAAGCCCTTTTTTTATGAGTTGTGATCCCAACGCATTTCAGACAGACGAACAACTGGAGAAATACGTACATGGGGATGAAGATACTGTCAGCAATGATGGTTTGCAGCAAGGGACTCCTCCTTTAGGAAAGCTGGGATAACGTGAAGATATAACGATTTGTGTCTTTCGTCCAGGAAGCGGAGCCTCCGTGGGTTTTGGCGATTTGATTCGTCAGCTTGAACATGGCCTGATGTTTCAGGATCAGTAGGGACAGCCGCTTCGGTGAGCGGATCGTAAAGTGAAGGGCGTCCTCTGTTTCATCGATGCAAAGAACTTCCGGCGGAAGTTTTTTCTTCTGCAAAATGTTTTGCAGGTAGCGGGAGATTTCGTATTTTTCGCGGGAGGACAGGGCTTCGGTCTTTATGGACTGCCAGGAAAGCTGGCTGTGGATCTGGCTGTCTATCTGGTCGCAAATGGTCAGTAGAGACGTCCGGTAGGTTTCTTCCGGTATCGCCAGATGGTTGGAAAGATCGTGGCGCAGGCTGCGGATGCTCCCGTGGAGTGCTGAGACGTTCTGATAGTACCCCAGCTGTATGCCGCTTTCCAGACGCTGGAGTCTTTGCAGCTGCCGCTTCTGCCGGGCAACGGTGATCAGCAGGTACAGGGTGATCAAAAGGAGAATGACCATCATGACGTCTACATTGAGCCAGATATGACGTGCGTACCGTTTGTCGAACAGGAAAAACTCCCCTTGATAAAGGAACATGACGAGAACCTTGCCGATGTAGGTCAGGAAGGCGATCCCCATGAGAAGCAGACAGAGGCTTTCCGGGATCCTGCTGATGAGCCGGTCCAGAGGCTTGTTGACCAGTACCATGACCAGGGCGATGGCTGCGGCGCTGTATGCCCAGACGATGATCCACAGAAGATCCTTTGGCTGAGTGGCGGAAAACAGGGTGGCCGATTCCACCAGATGATGATCCGTTAAAAAGAGGACCAGCTTGTTTTGAACCAGTGCGTTGGCTCCGATGGTGACCAGGTCGTAATAGAAGAACAGCTTGACCCAGTTTCGCCCCAGGGTGCCGTCAGCGTAGACTGCCATCAGGGTGATCAGGATGAAGGTGTCCAGGGTGTGAACGGCCCAGTAGGTCCAGTAGGTGGTCGTGGATATCGCTGACGGATCGGGACTGTTCAGCAGAAAATCCATCCCCTTGAACAGGATCGTGTAGGCTACAAGGATGATGAAAACCTTTCTTTTATGCTGCGATACGTGGCAGCCGTAAAACAGAAACATGATCTGTACGAACACATAACAAAGCACATACAGACAAAGTGCAAGTCCATAAATCAAAACAAAATCCCCCTAAATTGCAATTATATAGATAATAGAATAATTATAGCATCAAGGATGAGTGGGGGATAGTTAAATTTAGAATTTTTGCAAAAACTTTAGACGCTCGGCGGCGGGCGACAGCAGACAGCCGAAATGGTCGATTATTACATTTGGTGAGCCGAAAATTACAACGACCCTTTTGATCGCGGCAGACGGTGGTATAATCCATTTCATCAGAAATACTTGCATGACGGGAGGGAAATTCAGATGGAGACGATGCAGAAAAGACAGGATGAGAGGATGGACTCTTTAATGGAAAAGCGAATGAAAGAGGTGTTTGTCCGGTGGCTGCAGGAAAACGACTACGATGAGGCAGCATTTTTGGAGAAATATAGCGAGGAAGAACTGGTGATGCAGTATGTGATCGGCGAAGAACGCTCGCGGATCTATTTGGCGGATGACCAGGGCGGTCAGGCCGAGGTCCTTTGCGAATTTTCTACAGACCGGATCGGGGAAAGCCGGGATCTGATCGGTGAAGTAACGCTGCAGGCATCCTGGATCGCATGGATCGCCATGGACAAACTGTACGGTGCAGAGCACAATTCCCTGCGGAAGCTACCGGAGTCGGCGGACTGTGGACTGGCTGAGAATATGCGTAGGGAGTATGAAGTGAAAGTAATGGGATTTTAGTCATAGCCAAGCGAAGGATTTTGCAGTATAATGGGCAGTATAGCAATGCATCAGAAAGAAGGTTTGTAACAACATGGTCTATCAAAACATCCTGGATGCTATGGGCAATACTCCCATGATCCAATTGAATCATATGGTGCCGGAGGGCGCAGCGCGCATTCTGGTCAAATTTGAAGGTCTAAACGTGGGCGGTTCTATCAAAACGAGAACCGCTTATAATATGATCTGCGACGCCGAGGAAAAGGGCGTCATTGATCAGGACACGATCATCGTCGAGCCAACCAGTGGAAATCAGGGCATCGGTCTTGCTCTGGTAGGAGCTGTAAAGGGGTATCGGACGATCATTATCATGCCGGATTCTGTCAGTGAAGAACGGCGCAAGCTGATCAATCACTATGGCGCAGAACTGATATTGATCCACGATGATAACAACATTGGTGAATGTATCGATGAATGTCTGCAGACTGCTATGCGAATGGCAGAAGAAGATCCTAACGTTTTTGTACCGCAGCAGTTCATTAATCCGGCAAACCCGCAGGTTCATCGGTCTCATACGGGTCAGGAGATCCTGGAGCAGGTGGATGGACCGATTCACGGTTTTTGTTCGGGGATCGGTACGGGTGGTACTATCACAGGCATTGGAGAAACATTGAAATCCGCCAATCCTGACATGGAGATCTGGGCAGTAGAGCCGGAGCACGCAGCTATTCTTTCGGGCGGATCCATAGGATCGCACCTGCAGATGGGGATCGGTGACGGTGTGATCCCGGATATCCTCAATCAGAATATCTATCAGGATATTTATATCGTAAAGGATGAAGAAGCCATCCGCACAGCGCAGGAACTGGCGTCAAAAGAAGGTATCATGTGCGGCATCTCCAGCGGTACCAATGTAGCCGCCGCCATCCAGCTTGCCAAGAAGCTGGGAGAAGGTAAGACTGTCGTTACCGTCTTGCCGGATACCGCCGAACGTTACTTCTCCACACCGCTGTTTGAGGAGTAGGCAGGAGCGATAGCTGAGGCGACGGCAGAGTCCGAGGAGATAAAGACTGCGTGAGGAAACGCTGTGCAGGGAACTGCTCTGAGCTGTTAGAAAACTGAAGAGAGAGAAACATGAGAAGAACCAGATACGGAGAGATGTAGCTGGTTCTTTTTTGTTACGGAACTAATTGTTACATTTGAAAAGCCGTTTGTTACAAGAAAGAAAACAATAAACTTATATAGTAGTAAAATATAATGTATTAGTTATGCCATTCAAGTTATTCAGTGATGTGTTTTATTACAATACAGTATTGAGGGCAATATGAACAGCAACCATTCAGAAAGATATGTGAAAGCAGATCCGGTCATTATTATGATCAACAGCCAGGGGGAGATGAGACAGATCAACCTGGCTTCTTTTCGTAAGGATTATGTGACGATCGGGCGCGGATCGCGGGAGAATGACATCGTGATTCCTGACTCCATCGTTTCTTCCGTCCATGGCTATTTAGTCAATCGAAATGGACGTTTCTATTACAAGGATTTAAAAAGTAAAAACGGAAGCTATGCAGGCACGCTGGGGCACGAGCTGTTTTTGCATCAAAACAGCTCTTTTGTGGAGCTTTCCGAAGGCTCGGTCGTTAAGATCGGCAATAAGAAAAAGCCGGACAAAATGGTGCTCTTGTGGTTCACCTATATGAACCCGGGCGAGACCATCGGCACTTGCCGGATCTCCAAGACTTCTATTACCATCGGGCGTTCGGCAGCCAGTGACATCGTTCTCAACCAGCCGAGCGTTTCCCGTACCCACTGCATCATTCATTCCGAAGCCGGGAGAGTGACTTTGCAGGACAACAACAGCCTGAATGGGGTGTTCGTCAACGGTCAGAAAATAGAGGGAACGGTCAGCCTCCAGGGCAAGGACATCATTCAGATCCTGGGCAATCAGATGATCTTCGGAGGCTCGTTCATTTACTATAAAAAGAAATCCCAGGGCATTGCCATCAAAGGGATTACCCTAGATAAATGGGTCGGTAAAAAAGACAGCAGAAAGCAGATCTTGCAAAATGCCAACATCAACATTCAGGGTAATGAATTCGTGGCTATTATTGGAGGCAGCGGCGCCGGCAAATCGACTTTAATGGGAATCCTCAACGGTTCCGACATGAAATTCGAAGGTGACGTTTATTACAACAGCCTTTCCTTAAAAGAAAATTTCAATCATCTGAAGCGGCTAGTGGGATACGTGCCACAGGAGGACATCATCTATGAAAATCTGAAGCTTCGCAGGATGCTGTACTACACGGCGATCCTCCGAATGCCTAACGATACGACGAAGCAGGAAATCGAAGAAAGGATAGATTATGTTCTGAACACGCTGGATCTGAAAGAGCACCAGGATACCTACATCAGAAAGCTTTCTGGCGGACAGAAGAAACGGGCCAGCATTGCCGTGGAACTGCTGGCGGATCCGAAGCTGTTCTTCCTGGATGAGCCGACGTCGGGGCTAGATCCCGGCATGGAGAAAAGTCTGATGGAGACTCTTCGCACCTTGAGCAAAAAGCAGGATCGCACCATTGTCATGGTCACTCACACGACGCAGAACCTAGATCTGTGCGACAAAGTGATCTTCATGGGACCGGGTGGCAGAGTATGCTTCGTGGGGAGCGTGGATGGCGCCAAGGAATTCTTCCAGACTGACGATCTGACCAGCATTTACAATCTGATCCACGATGCACCGGAAATGTGGAGCGGCAGGTTTGCAGCAGCGGAACATTCGCAGAACTCCGACGTGCGGCGGGAGCTGTCGCCCGAGCGCAAGAAGATGCAAAGTGCAAAGAAAACGTCTTCGGGGCTTCAGTTCTGTACCGTCGTAAGACGTTATCTGGAGCTGATGTGCAATGACCGAAAACGTCTGGCGGTGCTCCTTTTGCAGCCGATTTTGATCGGTGTACTGCTGTCTATCGTAGCGGACGATGACATCTTTGATATTTATGAGTCCACCAAGTCCATGATGTTCGTGCTGAGCTGTTCGGCCATCTGGCTGGGCGTCTTCGACTCCATACAGGAAATCTGCAAAGAGCGGAATATTTTGCGGCGAGAATATATGGCGGGGCTTAAAATGGGCGTTTATATCCTGTCCAAGCTCTTCGTCCAGTGCTTGTTAGGAGCGGTGCAGTCCATTTGTCTGGTTTTCACGTTCCTGCTGATCGTCAAAGGCAATGAAGAGGGCATTTTGTTCGACAGTTTTTACCTGGAAATTTTAGTGACCGTATGGCTGACGGTGCTGGCGTCCATCGCTATGGGCTTTATCATATCGGCAATCGTCAGAACCGGGGACAAAGCCATGGCGGCAGCGCCGTTCGTGCTGATCGTGCAGCTACTGTTTTCGGGAATTTTATTCGAGTTAAAGGGCGTAGCGGAGTACATCTCCTATATTACGGTCAGCCGGTGGTCAGTAGAAGCACTGGGGAGCATCGTGCACCTCAACGATCTGGAACTGCGGATGCAGGCGGACATCCCGACACTGGAGCATGAAGCGGAGTCGCTGTTTGATGCGACGAAATCCCACCTGATGCAGGACTGGGGGATCCTCGCAATCATGACGGCAGTTTTTATGGTGATCAGCCTGCTGCTGATCCGAAATGTATCGCGCGATGAACGTTAACGGGAAGGAGAACTATTGTGAACAGTGAGTTTGAAACACGTTGGGAAAAGATTTCGGAGGTGCAGATCCCGGAGATCAAACATCTGGGATTTCAGGAGGCTGTTTTAGATCGCGAGATCTGGAACAAAGCTCCGGAAGTAGAACCGGAATACCATGCATATCTCGTTCGAGAAAATACCAATGAAAAGATCGATTTAGACAGAGAAAAGATGATCCTTGGAAAAGGCTCCGACGCTGACTATAAGCTGGAAGGAAACAAGGCCATCAGCCGCAGGCATGCAGCCTTTTTCTACGAAGACGGTCAGGTGTACGTCGAAGACCTGGGTTCTTCCAATCATACGTATATAGCTGACTGCAAAGTAGAAGGCAGACAGCTGCTGCAGGATCAGGATCGTATTCGGATCGCAGACGAAGATTTTATATTTTACGATGAGATTAAAGGATAATCAATGAAAACAATAGAAACCAGTACAAATACATACAACATTTTGGAGGAAATTGGGCGCGGCAGCGGCGGCACTGTATACAAGGCGTACCACACGCGGCTGCACAAGATGGTCGTGCTGAAAAAGATCAACAATCCGAGTCGATCCGCCCTGCGGAACCGGCAGGAAGTGGACATCCTCAAAGATCTGACACATACTTATCTGCCGCAGGTTCTGGATTTTTTTGAAATAGAAGACGGCATTTTCACCGTCATGAGTTATATTCCGGGCGAATCTTTGGGAGACCTGGTAAAGTCCGGCAGGAAGTTCACCCGAAACGAACTGCTTAAGTGGGGCATGCAGCTTTGCAGCGCTCTGAATTACCTGCACACCCGGACGATCCCGGTGGTGCACGGCGATATTAAACCGTCCAACATCATGCTGAAGCCGGATGGAGACATCTGCCTGATCGACTTCAATATTTCGTTTTTCCTGGATGAGAATATCGTGCTGGGCTATACCGACGGGTACACTTCGCCGGAGCAGTACATGGCGGTAGAATCCAAGCGGAAACGGGCGGACAGCAAGTTCGTCATCAACGATAAAGCTGACATCTACAGTGCCGGCGCCACGCTGTACTATCTGGCGACCGGGCTGAAACGGAGCAACTACAGCCAGGACATCGCTATGGACCGGCTGGTGGAAGCCGTCGGAGAACCCTTTGCAGAAATCATACAGAAATCCGTAAACGTAGACCCCGCGCAGCGGTTCCAGAGTGCGGCGCAGATGTTCCGTGCACTGGAGAGCCTGCCGAAGCGGGACCAGCGCTACCGCAGATTGCTGAAACAGCAGAAGATCGCCGTGGCGTCGCTGGCAGCGGGAGCTGTGCTCTTTGCAGCACTTGCCTGTTTCGGATTCATTCAGATGAACGGCGGCAAGTACAACGAATACAACGATCTGGTGGACAAGCAGATCTCGTACATCCAGAGCGGGGATTTCGCATCGGCGGAAAAGGAATTCAAGGAGGCGTCGGATCTGATCCCGTCGGAGCCGGAGACCTATTATCAGCAGGCCTACAGCCTGTATACACAGGGTGATTACGAGAAGAGTCTGTCTTTCATCGACAATGACGTATTGGAAAACCGTCACGTGAAAAAGAAGGGTCAGCGTATGGTGGACATTTATGCGCTGGCTGGCCTGAATCACCTGGAGCTGGGCAACAACAAGAAAGCCGTGGAATGTTTTGAACAGGCCATGGATTTCGGCACGTTCCAGGCGGAAAATTATCAGGATTATGCCATTGCGCTTGCCAACAACGGACAGTATGACAAGGCGGAATCCATGCTGCAGAAAGCGGAGGATGCGGGGCTGGCGGAGAGCGCCATCGCCTATACACGGGGCGAGATCAGTTTCGCACAGCAGGAATACAGTGCGGCGCTGCAGAACTTTGAAACGTGCATCGACACTCAGGAAGATTCGTATCTCTGTATGAGGGCGTATCTCATGGCCAACAAGGTATATCGGGAGAAAAACGATCTGGCGGGAAGCCGGACGCTGCTGCGGCAGGCGGTGAGCAAGCTGCCGGTGCAGGAACAGCTGGTAATCCTGGAAAACCTGGTGCAGACGGACATCGATTTGGCGGACAAGACGGGACAGAGCAGTTACCGCAGCGAGGCCATCGGCTATTTGAACCAGATCATCGAAAACAACTGGGCGGGCTACAGCGATTACGACACGCTGGCGATCCTGTATCAGAAGCAGAACAGCTTGGCGCAGGTGGAATCCGCCCTCAAGAAGATGGAATCGCTGTACGGCGATGATTATAACATCCAGAAACGGTATGCATTCCTGGAAATCAGCAGACAGGCGGCGAAACCACAGTCTTCGCGAAACTACAAGGCCTTTGAATCCCATTACAACAAGGCGCTGAACCAGTACAACGCCGGGGTCAAGGGCAAGAAAACGGATCAGGAAATGCTTCTGCTGGAAGACACGTATAGACAGCTGCAGACAGGAGGTTGGTTGTAGGCCATGGGAACGACAGGACTTATTTTAGGGATTGCAGGCATTGTGGGGTGCATCGGCTGCACGGCGATGATCCCGGTGGTCTGTAAAAAATATCAGAAAAAACGTGCCGCGCTGTTAAAACAGATCGAAAACGAGGACATATAGATGAAACCGGAAAGAATTTTGAAATATGGGACGGCGCTGCTGTTTCTCAGCGTGCTGCTGGTCTACCTGATTCCGTTGCTGAAGCTGTGGGGTTACAGCATATCGGTCTTTGACTTTGTAGGAATGTCGTCGGATCTCAACGGATTCCTGGAGAAGTATCAGGAGTATACCCAGTACATCCAGTCGCAGATCGCGCCGTATCAGGGCCTTTGCATCGCGCTGGTGTGCCTGCCGGTGGCAGAAGCCGTGGGGACTCTTTGCATCAAAGAAAAGTTCGTGATGCCGGCGGGAATCGCGGGCTTCGTCTTCAACAATATCATCGGATTTTTACTGTGGGACAAGCTGACCGGGCTGCTGGATTACATCAACGGCTCGCTGGTGGGACTGCTGCTCAAAGAGCCTTTGGCGGTGGAGAAAGCTCCTATCATCGTCTGGTGTCTGATCCACGGTCTGATGCTGGCGTGTGCGCTGGGATGCTGGTTCCTGCAAAGGAAAAAAACGCACGTCAAGGTGGAGCGCTTCGACACGGGAGGCGTGATTTTTGACGAGATCAAGGATAAGCCGCAGCCGTTTGCTGCAAAGGACGTTCCGAAGGATACGGTCGTTATGGAGGATAAAATGGAAGAGAACAGGTTTTACGGAGTGATCATCTGCGAGAAAGGGACTCACCTGGGCGAAGTGGTGTTCCTGGAAAAAGAGGAACGCGTTTCGCTGGGAACGGAAGAAGATGACGATATTTTCATCATGGGTGCTGTGGAGAAGCGATCCTGCTGTCTGATCTCCTATGACTGGGAGCAGGAGGAATACTGGGTGCAGCCGCTGGATCGCATGACGGTCTTTCTGGAAAGCGGTCAGCCTCTGGGGCAGGATCGGACGTACTGCATCCCGCGGGGCAAGGCTGTGATCATTGATAATAAAAAGAACCAGTTCCGGCTGGGGTAGAGGAAAGGAGAAGAACAATGGATTTTGATAGAAGAGAAACCGTGCTGGTCAATACCGAGATCGGGAATATGAATTCCGAGGATGATCAGAGTCTGCAGGAGCTGTTTTGTCAGCTGGGAAAAGCGTATTTTGAAGGCGCTTATGAAGACCCTCTGCCGCAGCTTTTGCCGCTGTTTGATGAGATCAGCGAGATCCTGAAAAAGTACGAGAAGCAGGAGCTGGTTTGTGCCAGCTGCGGAGCGGAACTGGAAGAGGGGGTTCGTTTCTGCGATGCATGCGGAGCGCCCGTCGTGCAGCAGAAAGAAGAACCACAGATACCATTGGAGCCAGTACAGAAAATTTGTTCAAACTGTGGCAATATTCTTCGACCGACGGCAAAGTTTTGTGGAGCCTGTGGTATGCCGACGGGTGAAATATAGAAAAAGGGATTGAGCAGAATATATGAATCTATAGCATGATGGAATATTTGCGTCCCTTGAATACAAACGACTTTATGATGTTGACCTACAGTCTGAAACAGGTAATGAGTAGTGAGGAAAGGAGAAGCTATGCATTGCAACCAGTGTAACTGGGAGAATCCCGACGACAGCCGATTCTGTGAATTTTGCGGAACAGAACTGAAGCCGCCTGCAGAGGAGCCGAAGCAGGTGTTTTCGCACAAAAAACTGCTGGCGTTCGTCATAGGCGTTTTGGTGATCATCGGAGCGGCTGTGGCGGTAGCACTTTACATAAATTACGGCCAGCATGGCGAATATCACCAGCAGATCAGGACGGGAGACCAGTACCTGAAAGAGCAGGATTACGATAAGGCGGAGACGGCTTATCTGGACGCCATCAAGCTGGAACCGAAGCAGGAAAAAGGATATATCAAGGCGGCGGATCTTTACATAAAACAGGAAAATTACGAAGAAGCGGAAAAGATCCTGACCAGTGGAGAGCAGACTGCCGGAGGCTCAAAGATCAAGAAAAAATTAAAACAGGTGGAGAAGCTGAAAGAGTCTTCTGTCAGCGAACTGTGGGCATTTTTCCTCAAGAAAAACATGCTGTTCAAAACAAAAGCGGAAATCGAGGATGTGTATGGATCCCTGTCGCTTAGAAATGTAGAGCAGTTTTCCATCTGGCAGGACTACACCTGGTTTAATCCGTCGTTCTGGTTTGCCAAGGATGGAGATCCGGTATTCTCCCTGGATGAAAGCTCAGAAGAAGTCTGCGACGGCATGGCTGGAACAGCGGAGGAACTCTTTGGATTGACAGAAGAACAGACCATGCAGGAATTCGAAAAGAGCATGGATATGGATGAAAATTTTCAGATTTACTGTACGACGGATGTTGTATTGAATGGCTGGGTAGGAAGCAAGAAAATTGATGGGAAGCTGTGCAAAATTTATGTGTGCCCAGAAGATCTGAAAATGGTCTGGTACAAATACGAGTACGATTTTTTAGGCGGACTGGGTGAGGACGAAGACATCCCGGAAGTTGGTGTTTCAGATCTCAGCAAGTACATGGAAGCTTACGATGAAGATCCATCGAAAATCAGCCCGGACACACCGGTGATCATCATTTATCCGGAGAGCGATTATTACAAGGATTTGTTTTCATAGGATAGGAAGAGAGGAAGAAGTTGTGATGGAAGAAAAGAACAAAACTTGCCATGCCTGTGGTGCGGAAAACCCGGAAGGTAATAAATTCTGTGAGAAGTGCGGACGACTTTTGCAGGATGAAACGGAAAAAACTGAAAAAAATATGAAAAATCAATCGGCAATAAAGAATCTTTCAAGACAGAAAAAAGTTTTGATTGGAATTGTAGTAGGTGTTTTGTTAATAGCAGGTGCAGTGTGTGGTATTGTAAAATATTATGATAACAAGACTATAGCAGAATACAATACGAAAATTTCTGAAGCAGATAAGTACCTGAATGAACAAGATTATGAAAAGGCGGAGACAGCATACTTAGCAGCAATTGATATTGAGCCAAAGATCGATGAGGCATATCTTAAGGTTGCAGATGTTTATGTTGTGCAGGAAAAATATGAAGAAGCAGAGATGATCTTGCAAAAGGGTCAGAAACAAGCAGGCGGCAAACAGATTAAAGCTAAGCTGAAGCAGGTAAAACCGTACGGCTTATATGATGAATATATAAACAGTACAATTGTACAGGATGTTGGCTTGGCGGACATTGATAAGCGAACCAATATATCACAAATAAATACGGGACTTGTTAGTGCTGAAATTTGTGATTTTAATAAAGATGATATTCCAGACATGTTGACAGTTGCATACAGTAACGCATTGATTACGATAACCTTGTATACTTGCAAAGACGATGAGGTTGTGGAGTTGGATTCAGTGGATGAGGAATATAATATGGCAGCTGCCGAAGCAAGTAAAATAGATATTTTTCTTAAAGAATACAGTGATAAACAGTATTTGGTTTTAGGAGAAGAATATTTAATGAGCGGAGCTTCTGATACGTTATCAACAGTATTTGAAATAGATGAAAATATTGAGAAACAGTGTACAATTTATGGCTTAGAGGATATTCTTAGCTATACTTACAGTATTAACGATAAAGTAATCGCGGAATTTGATGAAAGCGTAGATGTTTATGAAGGAAATGAAGCATCTCATGATGCTAATCAAAGGAATGCGATTAACACTTTGTCAAAATCTTTTGAGCCATATGGTATAAAGGCAAATAGATTATTAGGAAAAGATGATTACGGAACTTGGATAAAGAGGGCTACTTGTAAGGAAGAGGACACATCTGAAACTTATTTGTGTTATTTTCAGACTGGATTTTATACTTCAGACCGTGGGATTGAATTTGGTGGTGGAGATAAACTTATTATCAAAGATAAAACTGATGTAAGATCACGAATCAAATAATACTATGGAGAGTGTAATTATGAAGAAGAAGTTTAATACTGCGATCTGCTCCAACTGTGGTGCAGAAAATCCAGTGGAAAATAAATTCTGTGAATCGTGCGGTGTGACTATGGAGCAGGAAAAGCAGGATGCAAAACCTGTGAAAAAGTCTAAGAAGAAATGGATTATAGCCGTTACAGTGGGAATCTTACTGCTGGCAGCCGCTGCTGTCGCTGTGATCTTCTTTGCAGGAGATAAAGAAGAAGCCAAGTACAATACGAAAATTACAGAAGCCGATAAATACCTAGAAGACCAGGATTACGAAAAAGCTGAAACTGCATATCTGGAGGCTATTGACATCGATCCTAAAAAGGAACCGGCATATATAAAACTGGCTGATACCTACGTGGAACAGCATAAAGAAGGTGAGGCTCTTTCTATTCTGGAAACAGCCACTCAGGAACTGCCCGACTCCAAGAAAATCAAAGCGAAGTATGATGAAATCAATTCCTCGGATTATGTGCAGACCATGAAAGCATATGATGAGTTTTTGTCGCAGGATACGATAACTGTAGTAGATTTTATTGGTGGAAGTCATAAATGGAATTGTGATTCTTGTGATTTTGCATTACCATATATTTCGAATGATGAAATACCAGAGCTTATGCTATATAATTTTGCTGATAATGATCATGTCAATGGATATGGAGCGGTGTTTCAATATCGAGATGGTGAAGTACATTTACTTGGTCAAATTTCTTTAAATGATGTTCGAGGCATTGGCTATTATCGGGGGACAGGCTATTTTATGGATCAGTATGCGTCTACAGGTCTGGGCAGTATTATAACAGATCATATTGATGATTTAGAAAATGCGGATGGTATTAAAAATATAGCTTTTGAAATTCATATGGAATACGATTCTAACGGTACATCGCAGATAAAGGGATATGCGCTTTCAATTCCAGGGCAGCAGGGATCTATAGATGCTTCAAAATCTGAATATGATAAAGCATTGAAAAAAGCAACGAATGACATGGAAATGACACAATATAAGTTTTTTCATAACACCGAAGAAACCCGGGAAAAACAACTGTTGCAGTAAATTATAAAGACTAGGAGGAACAGCATGTTTTGTGAAAAATGTGGGGCCAGGATGCCGGACGACTCGCTGTTTTGCGAGAAGTGCGGTACCAGGGTGCAGTCGGAAAAGCCGGCGGACAGTAATCCGTCTGGAAATGCCTTTGCAGGAACGGGTGCGGGAACAGGAGGGCAAGTCTTCTCCAATCCGTATAACGACAGCTCTTTGCAATGGGCACAGAACCCATCGGCGGGAAACTTTGCAGCACCGAAGCCGTCTGCAGGCGATCAGTTTTCGAAGATATTCAAGATGTTTTTCAAAGCGCCGACCGCAGCGATGAAAGCCTGTGCACAGGATGATTACAGTTTTCCGGGATTTGTGTTCCTGGGAGGCAAATGTGTGATCGTGGCGTTGCTGCTGGCGATTTTCCGCGAGACGATCTCGTATTATGTGCCGGGCCTGCAGTGGACCTACATGCTGACCGGACCGATGACCTTCCTGGCGACTCTGTTTGTGTTGCTTATTATGGATGCTATTTGGATCGGTCTGATGATCGCGATGAGCCAGACGATCATTAGCCATTTTGATGTAAAGAGGATCGTAGGCGTTGCCGGGACAGGCTCGCTGTACGTGTCCGCTTTTGTGATTGTTGGTCTGCTGCTAGGAGCCGTATTCCAGCTGAGCGGTGTGCACATCGCATTGTTTACAGGAATCGTGACAACTGGACTGCTGCAGTACGAGGGAATGAGTGGGATTTTAGGTGTGGAAAAGAAGGATAAAGGTGTATACGGCATACTATTGGCCGTGCTTATCTTCGTGATTTTCTGGGTACTGGTCAGCACTGGAACGGAAGCAATTTTTATCGGTAGTCATGGATACGATTATTATTAAAATTAACAGAAATTGTGATAAAAATAGAAGGAGGAAATCAATAGAAATTCTATTGAAAAATGGAATATGAAATGTGCAAGATGTGGAGTCGAGAATCGAGAAACAGCTAAATTCTGCCGGGACTGCGGGGCTAAGCTGGAGCCGGCAAGCAATATGGCGGCACCTGTGGATACTGATCAGACGGTGCTTTTGAATAGCGATGATGAATCGGCTGACACGCCGAAGGCATCTGCGGAGCAGGAGCAGACTGTACTTCTGGATACAGGTGATTCTGCAAAGGATACGCCGGCTACGGAACACGTGCTGCAGAGGGAAGCGAGTGACCGCAGACCAGTAGAAAGTGCAGCGAATGCGAACATTTGCCCAGTCTGCGGTGCAAATACAAATCCGGGGGCAGTGTTCTGCAGAAAGTGTGGATGCAATTTACAGGAGGCTGCGAAAAACATTGAAGCTGAGGGAGACAGTGGGACTGAAAACTTTGCAGGAAATAACGCTTGGAAAGAAGCGTCCGCTTTCGCAGACAGCAACGCATCGGCAAACAAGGCTGGTGCAGAAGACTGGAGGAAAAGTGTGGCATCCTATGCACAGACCCAGACGCAGAACAACGCGTCAGGAGGACCTTTTGTAGCGCCAAACGGTATGAACATGACCGAGGATCAGCTTCCAGAACGATTCAGACCGCTGGGCGCATGGGCGTATTTTGGCTGGACGTTCTTGTTCTCCATCCCGATTGCAGGTCTCATCGTAGCGATTGTTTTAGCTGTGAAAAAAGACGGTAACGTGAACCTGAGGAACTTTGCCAGATCCATGTTTTGTGTGTATGTGATCATCGGCATCCTTCTGCTACTTACAATGGGGACTGCGGGTTGTTCGATGCTCGGACTTGGAATGATGTAAGGGCCATACGAATATATGGAAAATATTGGGGGAACGAAGAAAGATGTATTGTAGAAAATGTAATAGGGAGAATCCAGAAGGAAACAATTTTTGTGAATACTGTGGCGCAAGGCTAGAAACTGAGGAAGAAAGACCAAAGAAATTAACGGAAGAACAGAATGAAACGGAAGATGTGAACAGAGATGAATCGAAAAAACGATCACGATGGGCAAAACTTATTCTAGGGGGAATGTGTGGGCTGGTGTTGACAGTCTTAATTGTTGCGATTGTTCTTAACAGCACTTCAAGTTCGGATGAGCTAGATGATGACAATGACACTGGAGATAATACCTATGCGGGTGATACAATCATGTTGGATGATGGCACTAATATTTCATCAAACCAAATTTATATACTGTCAGGTATTGACGGATCGGTGGATGAAAAAACTACAATAAGTGATGTGTATGATTTGTATCAAAGCAATCCTATTGCAGCAGAGAATAAATTGGAAGATAGGTATGTCATTATATGTGATACAGTATCTTCTGTTTCTAAGAATAGTGACGGTGGATTATGGATTTATACCGAAAACGGATCTGTAATTTCGTTTGGGTTTGAATCTAGTGACTCAGAGAGCAGTTCTTTTGCAGCAGAGATAACAGCGGGTGATATTATTGCAGCAACTAACTATCAGTTCCAGTTTAGGTATATGGAAAGAAGCTATCAGGAACTTGAGTGGGAAGGTGAAGGTGAGCTTGCAGGGAAAATTGTTTTAAAAGCTGATGGCAGTGGCATGGTGTGGAAATCAGATCGATAGATTAACGTTGAAACTAAGAGTATAACAAAAGAAACATGATGGAGAAGTAATGGGATATGTATTGTAAGCAATGTAAAAGAAACAATCCGGAAGAAAATAAATTTTGTGAATACTGCGGGGCGAAGCTGGAGCCGGAAGCAGCAGGTGCTTCGAAAAAATTTAATAAAAAGCTGTTGTTGATTATCATAAGTGTAGTGGTTCTTGTGGCGGCGGCAGTAACGACGATTGGCCTTGTAGTACATTCCAGGAATACTGACGATGATATATCCGTGAAGCAGTCGTCTTCCGAAACTCCTTCGGGCGATACGGTCTATAAAAAGGGCAGCTACGATGATTACGCGGATGATTTTATATTCCCAGGAAGTGACGAGAGATATTTATCAGAAAATGAGTTGGCAGATCTGAACAGTGAAGATACGCAGCAGGCCATCAATGAAATCTATGCACGTCGTGGTAGAATTTTCAAAGAAGAACCGTATAAAAGCTTTTTTAATGGTTGTAAATGGTACAAACCGACATATTCTGCAGAAGAGTTTAAAGATAAGTGGTTTAACGAATATGAAAAGAAAAATATTCAACTGTTGTCATCGCATAGAGATAATGTATCGGTGAATATCGACTCGGAAAATGCAGCGATCCAATATGCGCTCGATTATTGCAAAGAAAACTATAATGATATTGATATTCCTATTGATGGGGCAATGTGTGAGGGAAAATCGGGCAGTAATTATTTGATTCGGGGTTATAGTGATATGGGGACTTATATTACGACGGTGTTCACTTGGACAATCACACCGGATGGCGATATTTACGAAACAGATGGAGGCAATTTAGAATATAAGCATCCTTGATCTAAAAATCTTTGAGCACATACTTTGAATTCAGCGCGTTCATTACATCCATCTACCAGTTGCTTGCCATCCCCTTTTTAAGGGGTTATAATATTGGTAACGGTATTATGGGACAACAAACGGAAAATAAGTTCGATCGCTCTCTAAAAGATCAAAATAATTCTGTTACACTAATATAATTATAAGTAAAAGCAAAAAAACACTTGAAAATGCCGCCTAAATGCCATACAATGGAAATACCAATATTAGGTAAAACACATTGCGGTGCAGGGAGGTGGACAATGACAGAACGAATGGAAATAAAAGATCTCAACAGAGTTGAGATGGGTAAAAGGATTCGTGAACGTAGAGAACTCCTGAAGATGTCTCGGGATGAACTGGCACGGAGGCTGGATGTCACATCAAAATTTATTGCAGATCTGGAATATGGAGAAAAAGGAGCTTCTGTCAAGAATCTTTATCGCCTGAAGCAGATCCTTGGCGTCAGCGTCGACTATCTGATGGATGGAAATCCGTCCAATCAAAACGAGACGGAGCCGCGAAAGATGCTCAATGAAAATATCATGGGATCGCTCAGCGTATGCAATGTCAAACAGCTTCGCGTAATGGAGCAAATTGCACGGCTTTATATTGAAGGCGTGGTGAACAACGAGGAAGATAGTGAAGAATAAGCGGTGAAAGCTCACTGCATTTAGTAAAATATCGCTCCCAAACGGACAAGTATCTGTTTTGGAACGATATTTTTTATACCATAATTTATTATTAGCGCCTCAGGCATTTCAGGAAGGCTTCCCGTGCCTGAGTGTAATAGGTTTTACTGATAGGGATCGCCTGCGCTGGTGAATAAAGTGGAGACGAGGATCCTTCTGCAGACCCGTGAAGGGGGTGCGCTATTGATACCTGCAGTCCGGCGCGAGCCGATACAAGAAATTTGCGGTCGCTCATTTCCGAAACATATCGGAAATTGACGATGTAACTCGTGTGGCACTGAAAAAACAGGGAATCCAGGCTGTCTTCAAAATCCGAGAACTTGCCGTAGGTCTTAAAAACCTCACCATCTGCTGTATGGACCAGGATCAGCCTGCGGCTCTTTTCCAGGAAGAGGATCTCCTGAAGCGGGATGCGAAATACCCCTTGCTTATTGGAAATCGTCAGGAATTTGTCTTTTAGGGACAGGATCCTGCGCTGCGCTGCATACAGTGCAGTTTTCAGACGCTCCGGATCGACAGGCTTTTTTAGAAAATATACGTGATCCACATTATAAACATCCAGATAGTAATCATCATATCCAGAGAAGAAAATGATCTGAATATCCGGGTGGATCCGAAGCAGGTGATTGGACAGTCTGATCCCGGACTGATCACCAAGCTCGATATCGATGAAAGCCAGATCATAGTGCTCGCTTTCTGCAGCAAAAAGCAGTTCATCCGGATCCGCGAAAATATCCGAGCGTGTCATGACGGGATCAAGTGAAGGTTCTGTGTTTTGTGGTGTGTTTAACTGTTCTTCTGCAATTTTTGTGATATCCTGATAGAGGGAGTTGCTCGCCTTGGGATCATCATCGCAGATCGCGATACGCATTGGTGATACCTCCAATCAAAAGATAGCATTATTATTGCATAAATTGTATAGAAATACCAGCCCTAAATTGCGTTTAGAGGACAGAATCCCCAGCGCCTTAGAGCTGCAGAAAGGAATTTTTATGATAGCGATATGTTTAGCACCATGTTACCTGCTGCTTTGCTGGTATTTGTGGCGACGGGCGATCCGGTGGATGGGAAGCTGTCATCATGTATTCGAACACAAGGGCGTTCAGATCGGAATGTTCATCCTATACGCGTTTCTGGCACTCAGCATTGTCATCGCATTTTTGCTGCCACATTCGGATTTTCAACGATTTCTGAAAATGGTCAGTAACTACTGGCTGGGGGTTTTGCTGTACATTATTCTGACTGTCGTGGTCGCGGATCTGCTGCGGTTTATTTTGAAGCGGACCCGATTTCCCCACAAGGAAAAACTGTTTTCCAGAGGAGGTCATGCGGTAGTGGGGACGATCTGCCTGTGTGTGATATGTGCATTTTCGGTACTGGGGATCTACACGGCACGTCATACGGTCGTGACACAGCAGGATATCACCATTGAAAAAAGCGGAGGAACCCTGGATTCTCTTCATGTCGTTCTGGTGGCAGATCTGCATCTGGGTTACAGCATCGGAAACGATCACATGAAGCAGATGGTGAAAAAAATCAATGCACTGGATCCGGACGTTGTACTGGTGGCAGGTGATATCTTTGACAATGAATACGAGGCGATCAAAGATCCGGATAAGGTTGCAGAAACTCTTTCGGGCATTAAGTCGAAGTACGGCGTCTACGCTACCTACGGCAATCACGATATCCAGGAGCCGATCCTGGCGGGATTTACCTTTGGGGGAAAGGATGAGAAAAAGCAGAGCGATCCGCGGATGGATGCCTTTATGCAAAAAGCGGGGCTCACACTTTTGCAGGAGAAAGGCGTATGGATTGATGACAGCGTATATCTTTATGGCAGACCGGATTACGAACGACCGGGACGGGGTATCACGAAGCGAAAGACACCGAAAGAAATCACGAAGAATATCGATAAAAGCAAGCCGATCATCGTGCTGGAGCATGAGCCGAGACAGCTGCAGGAACTGGCTGATGCCGGAGTGGATGCACAGCTTTGCGGTCATACCCATGACGGACAGATGTTTCCTGGAAATCTGACCATAAATCTGCTGTGGGAGAACGCATATGGATACAAAAAGAAAGATGGGATGCACAGTATCGTCACATCCGGCGTCGGAGTGTTTGGCCCTAATATGCGGGTGGGAACCAAAAGTGAGATCTATGATATCCATATGACATTTCGACCGTAAGCTGACAGGAGCCGGGCGGCGGGAGCTTAGAACAAAAACTTGTATATGATATAAAGAAGAAGGAAGGCGAATCCGCCGGCGAAGATAAACGGACCGGAAAGCGGGAGGCCTTCTTTTTTATTGTGAAAAAGCTGGATCAGTGCTGATGTGATGAAGCAAAGCAGCGCTGCGATCGTCGTGATAAAACTGAACGCAGGACCGTAATAGATGTGCTGCGTTGAATATAAAAAGGCTGGAAGCAGTGCGATCATGACTGCCAGTACAGCGATAAGATTTCGGATTTTTTTATAAAGCATAGAGTTGGATCCTTTCGTGTTTTGTTATAGCATACCGCAGGAGGAAGCGCCTGGCAACCGAATTTTGCAGGAAGGAGCACAGGATTTTACGGAAGGAGACGTGAAAGCAAATCGATTACAGCAATCCGATCATTTCTTTTAGCAATCCGATTATTGAGCGTGGGGGTTGTGTTTTCCTATAATAAACACAATGGAAAACGGTGCATATGCACAAAAAGAAAAAATAAATTCAGACCGCAAGGGAGGAATGTTCGATATGATGACAGATAGAGTTAGAAAAATCCGGGAGAAGTACTTTGATACGATCCCTCAGATCACAGCAGAACGTCTGGTGCTGGCTACAGAAGCGCACAAGAAGTTTGCGGGCGATGCGATCCCGGTATTCCGTGCGAAAATAGTCCGCTACGTTATGGAGCATATGACGACACTGATCATGGAAGATGAGCTTGTAGTCGGGACGCCGACGAATAAATACAAGGGAGCGAACCTGTTTCCGGAATACACTTCCAGCAAGTGGCTGACAGAAGATATAGATGATTTTCCGGTAAGAAAGACAGATCCGTATTACATCAGTCCGGAAGACCGGGAAGTGATACTGGAAACTTTAAAAGAATGGGAAGGCAGAGCGATGGAGGATATCGCCGGTGAAGTGCTTCCTGATTACATAGAAAATGCGAGACAGAAGGATCTGATCTCTGTTGGCTGCAGAAACGGCGTTTCTGGAGAAACGACTCCGAACCACCAGAAGTTCATGGACATTGGTCTGAAGGGTTTCATGGAGGAATGCAGAGCTAATATCGCAGAAGTCAGAGGCGGCACTAAGGAAAAACAGGAAAAGGTAGACTTCTGGAATGCCTGTATCGTGCTTTGTGATGGACTTATCACTTATGCGCATCGCATGGCAGATGAAGCAGAGCGTCAGGCAGCAGAATGCAGCAATGACAAGAGAAAAGCAGAACTGCTGGCTATCGCGGAAAACTGCAGAGTCGTACCGGAAAATCCACCGCAGACTTTCCATCAGGCGTTACAGATGGTATGGTTCATCCAGGTGGCATTCCATATCGAGGCACCGACTACAGCCTGCGGGTTCGGCAGATTCGACCAGTACATGTATCCCTTCTACAAGGCGGATCTGGAAGCTGGAAGAAATACTAAGGAAGAAATGCTGGAAATGCTGGAATGCTTCTATCTGAAGGCTTGTGAAGTATACGAAGTACGAGACAGATGGTACGCCAAGTCCTTTGCAGGATACCCGATGTGGGAGATCCTCGTAGTCGGAGGACAGACGCCGGACGGCAAGGATGCGACCAACGAGTTATCGTATCTCTGTCTGGATGCAGCAGCAGATCTGCAGACCAAGCAGCCGGTACTGGCGGTGAGAGTCTTTGACGGTACGCCGGAAGCGCTGATCCGCAAGGGCGCGGAAATGATCCAGCAGGGCATGGCAAATCCGGGATTTTTCAATGACGAAGCTGCCATCAAGATGACACAGGGCAAGGGATGCACCATTGAAGAAGCGAGAGACTGGACCATCGTAGGATGCATTCAGCCGGGACCTGGAGGCGGCAGCACCGATGGATCTCCGGATGCTGGATATGTCAATGCACCGAAAGTCCTGGAGCTGGTACTTCATAACGGCAGAGATCCTAAGACGGGAGAACTGCTTGGACTGGAGACAGGAGATCCGAGAGACTTTAAGAATATAGAGGAATTAAAAGATGCACTGAAGAAGCAGCTTGCATACTTCTATCGTATGATCAAGGACGGTTACGATCTTATGGTACCTTATCATATGCTTCGCTACCCGGTCATCTTCGCATCTATGGCAATGAAAGGATGCGTGGAATCCGGCAAGTCTGTACAGGAAGGCGGTGCCAAGTACAGCACAGCAGGCATGTTCATCACTGGATCGGCCAACCTGGCTGATTCCATCGTGGCTATAGAAGATGTGGTATACAAGGATCATGACGTGACTATGGATCAGCTGATCGAAGCGCTGGACAAGAACTTCGAAGGCGAAGAACGTCTGCGTCAGCTCCTGATCAACAAACCGCCGAAATACGGCAACGACAATGAATATGTAGATGGTGTGGCGAGGGAAATGCTGGGATACTGTGCCGATCTGGTACAGTCCTGGGAGGATTCCAGACATGGACACTACTCTTTCTGCAACTTGTCTCAGACCGTGAATATTTCTCACGGCGAGGTCTGTGGAGCAACACCGGATGGAAGACTGGCAGGCGAAACGTATTGTGATAACTGTTCTCCGACAATGGGAAGAGATCTGATGGGGCCTACAGCCACAGTCAAATCGGTTGCTTCCATCGATCAGGGCAGATTCCATGATGGAGCATTGTTCAACCTGCGATTTGATCCGAAGGGTATCCAGGGAGAAAAGGGTCTGGACATCATCGAAGGTGTGATCAAGACTTATTTTGAAGAAGGCGGCGAACACATACAGATCAATGTCGTAGATGATAAAACACTGCGGGCAGCGCAGCAGACCCCGGAAAAATACAAAGGTCTGATGGTGCGGGTAGCCGGTTACATGGCTTACTTCACAGAGCTGGACAAGGCGGCTCAGGACAGCATCATCGATCGTACAGCTCATTTGAGCGTATAGGGTGCAAGGCACATATCACGTACTGACAGAAATAGAAGAATTTACAAAAAGGAGTGTAGCGAATGGAAGGACGAGGAATGGAAACACAGGAGGGGCGCGTACTTAAGAGAGGTCTTAAGAGACGTCATTTGACTATGATCGCCATTGGCGGATCCATCGGAACAGGACTGTTCCTGGCGATGGGAGGTACCATCAAAGATGCAGGTCCGGGTGGTGCTATGGTCGCATATGCGGTCATGGGTATCGTAGTATATTTTATGATGACAGCGCTGGGGGAAATGGCGACGAGACTGCCGATCCCAGGTGCATTCACATCATATGCAGATCGTTTTATAGATAAGGCGTGGGGATTTACCAATGGCTGGTCGTACTGGTTTGGCAGTGCCATGACCGTGGCGGCAGAACTGATCGCAGGGGCGATCATTATCAAGTACTGGTTTCCAAATTCCAATTCGTCCCTTTGGGCGATGCTGTTCCTGGCGATCCTGCTGGCGATAAACCTCTTTACTGTAAAGGGATTTGGTGAGGCAGAATACTGGTTTGCCGGGATCAAGGTGATCGTTACTATTGTATTCCTCATCGTCAGCATACTGATGATCCTGGGAATCATGAGCGGAACAGGAAGCCAGGGATTCAGCAACTGGACGCTGGATGGCGGATCAGAAGGAAAAGCTCCATTTATACACGGGATCGGAGGAATCGTCGGGATCTTCATGGTCGCAGCATTCTCTTTCTCCAATACGGAACTGGTAGGGCTGTCTGCAGCAGAATCAGAAAATCCGAGAAAAGATGTGCCTCGTGCAGTAAAGAGCATTTTCTTACGATTGATCATCTTTTATCTGGGAACGATCTTCGTAGTAGGGACACTGATCCCGTTTACGGAGCCGACACTGCTGGATGCAGCGGAAGATAACGTGGCAGCATCTCCGTTCACCATCATTTTCCAGAGAGCGGGATTTGCAGCAGCAGCATCTCTGATGAATGCCGTTATCCTGACCTCTGTGCTTTCCTGCGGTAACTCTTCTATGTACAGTGCATCGAGAACGCTGCAGCATATGGCCAAGAGAGGAGACGCTCCGAGATTCTTTGCCAAGCTGAGTACTAACGGTGTTCCTGTAAGAGCTATCATCGTAACAGCCTGTATCGCAGCAACAGCATTTTTCGCCTCCCTTATCGGAGACGGGGTGGCATACACAGCAGCTTATTATCTCTGCGGGATCGCAGGTGTATTCAACTGGATGACCATAAGTGTGGCACATTATCGCTTCCGCCGCGGCTGGATCAAGCAGGGACGTTCGCTGGACGAGCTGGAATACAAGTCGCCGTTTTATCCGTTCGGATCCTGGTTTGTTATCTTTGTGTGCATCATCATATGTCTGGGAGCTAACTACTGGGTATTCTCCGACTTCAACTGGTTTGACTTTATCACGTGCTACGCTATCATCCCTCTGTCCATCATCATGTTCTTTGTTTATAAGAAGGTGAAGAAGACTAAGTGGGTGAAATATGAAGAGATGGATTTTACTCCACCAGAAGATGCCGATAAAAAGAACATTTCGGCACTGTATTAATAAAAACTCTGCTCATTTGGCAGAACAATAACCATCAAAAAGCCGGGCGGCGAGAGGCCTTATGTGAGGAGACTCTTGCCGTCCGGCTGTTTTTGATTTCGAAGTTTTTTCTGCAAAGCGCGCTGCGCCCGTGGTAGTTTAGGTGACGATGCGGGTTATACCGGCAGGCTCTCCACGACTGCCATCTGCAGTCCAGTACCGATGACGGAAAAATTCAGATGCAGAGTTTGGTCCACTTCTTCTGTAAAGACGTCAGTCTTTGGTGCTGTATAATAATTAAGGTCAAAATCCATGGGAGAATCATACTCTTTCGGGAATCCGATGCGCTCCAGGAAATCAAATAGAGTATCAGAATGATCGAAGGAGTATTTTTTGATGGAAAATGTCCCGCTCAGACCGTACAGGCTGATGTTCAGCTCCAGTTCATCCCGGTAGCGTTCAATTGCGTCCTGAACTTCCCCTAAAGCAGCAGCCCCGGTGCAGATCCGGGAAGTACTGTCGTTGTAATTGAGGACAGCGATCAGATAACAGGGACGATCACCGGTGGTTCGTATTGCCACATAGTGAGGGTCGTAAGCTATAAGCTCTCCCTGGAATTTAGAGAGGATCAGGTGAGCGTAATAGGCAGGTTTGAACAGTCCTGATGCCGTCAGAAGTCCGCTGTCGCCTTTCAGGAGCACGGCGCTGTCACCTCCATCCATCAGTTTGACATGGCGCGGACAGGAAGAAAGAAATTCTGACTGAAATACGTACACCATATTGGCGATAGAGTCCAGTCCGTATACCGGTACAGACTGGAGCGGCGATTTTTCCCGTTCCACCAGTGTGATCCCCTTGGCAGTCAGCTGCTTGCGAAACGCCAGGATCTGATCTGCAGACAGGTGGGATTCCGTCTGTGAGGACGTCAGAATAACCTGATTACATCCCAGCTGCTCAAGAATGTTAGGAAGATCGCTGCTCAGCAGATCGCAGTTGAATTTCTGCAGATCTGTCTGCGTGATATCCACTATCAGCTCCCGCTTCAAATCAGCACGTGTTCGTTCGGTTGCAGAGATCCGCACGTACAGCTTTTGCTGGCGGACAGGATTCGCCGTGTGGCGGCTTTGCACCACAGAAAGCTGCTGCTGCACCATGGAGAGAACGGCATTGTTATTTACAGTGCCAAGCTTTTCCGGCCGCGTCGGACTTTTGCAGAAAGAAGCGTAGTGCTCACGGTGCTCCGCCGGCAGTCTGCCGAACCAGCGCAGAAAAAACTTTTCATAATAAGCTGTTGTCGAGAACCCGATGCGGCGTGCGATAGTATGGATTTTTTCGTCCGTTTGAAGGAGCATCATCTCGGAGAACTCTACTCTGGAAAAACTTAAAAATTCGCGGAAATTCAGGCCAAGGCAGTCTTTCATCATATGGGAAATGTAGTAAGTGCTTAGATGCTCGATCTCAGCGAGATCCTCCAGAGTGATCTTTTCCTCGTGATGCTCATAAATGTAGGGGATGATCCGACTCATCCGCTCGATCATGACCAGATTGTCGTAGGCAGGACTCACCACCAGACCTTCGTCAAAAGAAAACAGGTTGAAATTCTCATTGAGAAAATCGATCAGGTGGATGGATTCTTCGATACAATGCTGCTTGTAGTCGATCCCTCTAGTCATGTAGAGCGAAAGGAGCGTAAGGACTTTTTCCCGTAGCCTGTCGAAACGTGTATCGGTTTCCCGCAGAGCGAATGTACGGTAGGTACTTTTTGATAGCCGGGGGAAATACTGGGCAAAATAAGCTGTATTGAACTGGATCACGGCAATGGTGCTCTGGGAATCGTCGGTTTTCCAGAATCCGTGGACTTCACGTCCGTTATTGGCGAAGATGCTCCCCTTTGGCAGAGTGTAGGTGCAGCTGCCGCTTTTCAGAGTGATACTTCCCTGTAAAACGACGACAAGTTCCACGTCCAGATGGTAGTGGAGAGGCACTTCGTTCAATTCGGCAATCGTGATGGTAAGAGGAAAATCATGTGGGTAATAAATTTTTTCCGGCAGCATTTTCGACTCCTTTTTTCGGATCAACAACAATCGTTCACGGTAATGTGGTAAAATAAACAAGTTGATTATATTATATACTTGGACATAAGTGAATTGCAATGGAGGATACGGATGAAGCAAGTTTATCTGCCGGACGGTTCCAGTATGCCGCAGCTTGGGCAGGGAACCTGGCAAATGGGAGAAGATGATAATAAATATGAACGGGAGATCGCAGGACTGCGCCACGGCATAGAGCTGGGCATGACTCTGATCGACACGGCAGAAATGTATGCAGATGGCAAGGCGGAGAATATTGCCGGGAATGCTGCAAAGACCTTTGCAAGAGAAAGCCTTTACATCTGTGACAAGGTCTATCCGAAAAACGCAGATCGTAAACACATCTACAGCAGTGTAGAGCGATCCTTGAAACTTCTGGGAACGGATTACATCGATCTGTATCTGCTTCACTGGAGAGAAGATGCAGATCTGGCAGAAGTGGCCTACTGTATGGAAGACCTGAAGGATCGCGGACGGATCAGAAGATGGGGCGTGTCCAACTTTGACGTGGATGATATGGAGGACCTGTGGAAGGTGCCGGATGGAAACAAGTGCACTGTCAACCAGGTGTTATATAATCTGGGGACACGCGGCATCGAATACGATCTGCTTGACTGGCAGAGGGAAAAAGGAGTGCCGTTTATGGCTTACAGTCCGGTGGGACAGGCAGGTGCATTGACGACCCAGGATGGGGTATCAAAATCTGTGCTGATGAGCGATCCTCATGTAAAGGCGGTTGCAGACAGACACGGGATCTCTATCGTGCAGCTGCTGCTGGCTTTCGTGCTGCGTTACGATGATATGGTGGCGATCCCGAAGGCTGTGAGCTTTGATCACGTAGAAGAAAATGCACAGGCGGCGGATATTCATCTGACGGAAGAAGACCTGGAAGAACTTTCTGTTTCATTCCCGGCGCCGACGGAGAAGATTCCAATGGAAAAATATTAGAAAAAGCGGAAGAAGATGAGCAGACGACGCGCGAAAAGGTCTTTTAATACAGACAGCGGAATCGTTTAAGATTTATTTAAGTGCGTTGCCTTTTATCTTTTCGTAGGATATGATGAACAGGAATTGAAAAAGAGGAGAATTATGAAGACTTCGGATTTATGTGAGAAGATCGAGTACAGGCTGCTGCAGGGCAGCATGGATACAGAAGTTACAGATGTGATCTATGATTCCAGAAAAGTGACAGAAGGAACTATGTTCGTATGCATGGTGGGTGCTGTTACCGACGGACATAAGTACATCCCCGATGCGGTGGAGAAGGGTGCCGGGGTGATCGTGGCGGAACGGGAAGAGGCCTGCAAAGGCGTCCCGCCGGAGGTCACGGTGATCTTAGTGGAGTCGGCGCGTCATGCACTGGCATATCTGTCGGCAGCATACTTTGATTATCCTGCAAAGAAGCTGACGACCATTGGTCTGACGGGAACAAAAGGGAAAACCACAACGACATATATCATACAGGATGTTCTGCGGCAGGCCGGGCGAAAGGCCGGGTTGATAGGAACTATCGCAACGGTCATCGGAGAGACTTCTATCCCTGCCAAGAATACGACGCCGGAATCCTATGAGATCCACAAGGCTATGGCGGCTATGGTGGATGCCGGATGCCAATACATGGTCATGGAGGTCTCTTCTCAGGGGCTGAAGTTTGACCGTACTGCCGGAATCGAGTTCGATTACGGTATTTTCACCAATCTGTCTGAAGACCATATCGGTCCGACGGAGCACCCGGATTTCGCGGATTATCTGGATTGCAAACGTCGGCTGTTTCGTCAGTGCAGGATCGGCATCATCAATGCAGATGATCCGTATGCGCAGCAGATCCTGGAGGGAAGCACCTGTGAAGTCAGGACTTTTTCGGCAGAAAAAAAAGCGGATCTTATGGCATCCGATATTCGTTTTTTAAATGAAGACGGCAGACTGGGCATGCATTTTAAAGCAAGCGGCATAATGAACTGTGATGCGAAGATTCACATACCGGGACGTTTTTCTGTTTACAACGCTCTGGCGACCATGGTGGTGTGTCATGAGCTGGGAATTCCGGACGATGCCGTTCTGGCGGGTCTGGAGGATGTTCAGGTCAAAGGCAGAGTGGAAATGATCCCCATCTCGAAGAAGTTCAATGTGATCATTGATTATGCTCATAATGATGTCAGCACAAGAAGTGTTCTGAAGACGCTGCGGGAATACGATCCGGGGCGGATCGTAGCTGTATTCGGATGTGGAGGAAACAGGAGCAAAGTGCGTCGCTATGACATCGGAGAAGCGGCAGGCGAACTGGCGGATCTTTGTATTCTGACCAGTGATAATCCTCGATTTGAAAAAGTAGAAGACATAAACAACGATATTAAAGTGGGACTGGCGAAGCATGATGCTGCGTACATTGAGATCAACGACCGCAGAGAAGCCATCGCCTATGCCATTACCCATGCTCTGCCGGGTGATATGATCATCCTGCTGGGCAAGGGGCATGAAACGTATGTGGAGATTGAAGGAGTAAAACATCATTTCTCCGAACATGAAGTGGTACGGGAAATCGCAGAAGATATCCGTGCCGGCCGGAGAAAAATGGAGCATATGACTCTATAGCAAACCTTAAGGAGGCGCGCAGTGATACAGTTAAAAAATGTTTCAAAATTTTATTACAGCAAAGGTATGATCGCCAGCGGTATATCCAAGGTCAATCTGACCCTGGACAAAGGAGAGTTCGTCGTGATCACCGGAGAGTCCGGCAGCGGAAAGACCACGCTGCTCAATGTCATTTCCGGGCTGGATTCCTATGAAGAAGGAGAAATGTACATCGACGGCAAGGAGACCAGCCATTACCTGGCTTCGGATTTTGAAGAATATCGAAAGCAGTATATCGGGAATATTTTTCAGCATTTTAATCTGGTAAACAGTTATACGGTGTATCAGAATGTAGAACTGATACTGCGCATCAATGGATACAGCAAAGCGGACAGGAAGAGACGCATTGCTGAAATTTTGCAGAGAGTAGGGCTTGCTGCTTATGCTAAGACCAAGGTGTCTAAATTGTCCGGAGGGCAGAAACAGAGGGTATCTATCGCCAGAGCACTGGCTAAGGATACGGATATTATCGTTGCGGATGAGCCGACGGGGAACCTGGACAGTGAGTCTGCAGCAGGGATCGTGGAACTTTTAAGTGCCATTTCCAGAGATAAGCTGGTCATTGTAGTCACTCACAATTTTGAGCAGTTTGAAGCATATGCGACCCGAAAGATCAAGATGCATGATGGTAAGGTGGTGGAGGATGAACGGATCGGTTCGCCGGTTCGTATCGCCGAGGAAAACCGCAGCCTTACCTTTGCAGGAGCTGAAAGAAAAGCAACAGGTAAAATCTCTGTGCCCAGTAAAATACGGCTGGGTCTTCGCAATACGTTCAACATCATTCCAAAATTCATTTTACTGCTGATCGTGTTTTTATTTGTCGTAGTGGCAGTCACCTCGGAATACACATCATTTCAGCATAGTAAAGAAGAAAATTCCAATCTGGGCTATAATTCCTATTTCCAAAATTTCAGTCCGGATCGTATCGTACTGAAAAAAAGTGATGGATCTCAGTTTACGGAAGATGACCTGAAGGCGATCCGGCAGATAGATAATGTCAAGAGTGTGGCAGCCTGTGACGTGCTGTTGGATTCTCTGGTGAATCTGGAGGAAGGTGATCTTTCCTATGAAGCGTTTCCAAGACCGATCAATGAGTTTACAGGGAAACTGGTGGCAGGCAGGATGCCGGAAGCGGATAATGAAGTGATCCTGACCGGTGATAAAGAGGATTATTATTTCTCAGATGATATGATACAGGATATTCTGGACAAGGATTACAAGGTGTATGTAGGCGAGTCCAAGGAGCTGACGGTAAAGGTCGTAGGGGTAGCGTACAAGACGTACAATCAGAATTCCTATACGTATGGTGGCGACCTGTTTCTGAACAGTGCGCTTTTACAGGAAATGCTTGAAGATACGTACAGTACTAACAGTAAGGTGACGACCACCATCAACGGCAAGGCGCAGGAGGCGGCCGAGGGCAGTGCTATGTACCGGATCGTGCCGAGCGACAAGGTGGCTCAGGGAACAGCAGTTGGGTCAGAAGAACTGAACAATTTCTACGAAAAGGGCAAGGCTAAAGATCAGACCATATCTGTCTCCGTGAAAAATATTTACTATACGGAGTCGGTTTCCCTGAAAATCGCAGATGTGTATACGAAAAAAACCTTCGAAAAACTGACGGGCGTGAAGGATTATGAATCGAACAACGGATCGATTTATATAAACCCGGCGGACTACAGCACCCTGTTTGGCAAAGGTAATTATCAGGCGACGGTTTATGTAAAGGACCTTAAGGAACTTGAGGGGACGAAGGATGCACTGCAAACCATGGGCTTTACGACTCTTTCACTGAAAGACGCCATGGTTAATTATGTGGATGATGTAGTTTCTATCATCCAGGTGCCTATTGCTGTCCTTATCATTATTGCACTGTTCTTCATTGCTTATTTTGTTATTCGTCTCATTCTGCGCTCTCGCGTCAGCTATTTCAGTATCCTGCGGATGCTGGGGCTGGCACGGAAGAATATCAGAAGGATACTGGACGTGGAAATGTTTACGGTGATCAATATCGCGTATATGATTTTCCTGGCAGTAGTGGTTCTTGTGAACATGGGGGTGATCCATGTGGAATATGTCAGGACGCTGGTGGAATATCTCCAGGTGACGGATTATGTGATCCTGTATGCGATCCTCATCGTAATGGGATATCTCATATCAGGGAAGTTTGCAAGGAGCCTGTTTAAGAAAACGGCGATGGGGTCGTTCCGGGAGGAGGAATAATCATGGTAAGATTAGAGCATGTCAATAAATACTTTAACCGCCGGAAAAAGAATGAGATCCATGTCATCAACGATACGACTCTGCAGATGGAGAACAAAGGCCTGGTGGCGCTTCTTGGTCCTAGCGGATGCGGGAAAACCACGCTGTTAAATGTGATCGGCGGACTGGATAAGATCGGCAGCGGAAACATTTACATCAACGGGGAAAAGCTGAACGGCAGGCGTGCCGGGAAGATAGATCAGATCCGAAATCTCAATGTGGGATATATTTTCCAGAATTATAATCTTGTGGACAATATGACGGTCTTTGATAACGTTGCCATTGCATTGAAGATGGTCGGTGTCAAAGACAAGAAAGAGATCGAGGAGAAAGTTAATTACGTTCTGGACAAAGTGGGTATGTACCGGTATCGCAACCGGTATGCCGATATGCTCTCCGGAGGAGAAAGGCAGAGAGTCGGCATTGCCCGTGCGATCGTCAAGAATCCAGCCATTGTGATCGCAGATGAGCCAACGGGGAACCTGGACAGCAAGAATACGCTGGAAGTCATGAATATCATCAAATCGATTTCTGAGGAAAAACTGGTGATACTGGTGACTCATGAGGAGCAGCTGGCGGATTTCTATGCGTCCCGCATCATCCGGATCAGGGACGGCAAGGTGATCTCTGATGAGATCAACGAACATGCGGACAATCTGGATTATCGTATAGAAAACAAGATCTATCTTAAGGATATTCGGGATCACAAGCGGCTCAAGACGGATCACTATAATGTGGATTTTTATAACGAAAGCGGAGGGGATCTGGATCTTGACATCGTGATCCGAAATGGCAATATTTATATTAGAACCAACAAACCGGGTGACAGGATCGAAATCGTAAACGAAGATTCAAGCATAGAGTTTGTTGATGATCATTATCGGAAGCTGAGCCGGGAGGATTCAGCGGAAAACAGCTTTGATACGCAGAAACTGGCGACTTCAGGGGTGCGGAAGTATCATTCGATACTGAATCCATGGACGACGATCAAAAGAGGCTTTCAGACAGTATTCAACTACAACATCCTGAAAAAGATACTTCTGCTGGGGTTTCTGATATCAGCGATCTTTATCACATACTCCATCAGTAACATTTTCGGAGTTTTGAATATAACGGATGATGAATTCGTGCAGCAGGACAAATCCTATCTGACGATCATCGGCAAGAAAATCGATGTGGATACGTATTTAAAATATGAAGCGGATGAAAACTATGAATATATTATGCCGGGAGATTCCTCCATCAGTATGAGCATGCCGTATGAGGGCTATTTGCAGACCAGCTCTGCCAGTGCCTCGCTGACCGGATCGCTGTCAGATTATAAGAAACTGAGCGTCAGTGACCTGGAATATGGGCGGATGCCGGAAAATGCCGGTGAAATAGTGGTGGATCGTATGGTGCTGAAATCCGTGATCAGTGATCAGGAGAGTAAAACCGCCGGTTTTGGCACGGTAGAGTCTTTTCTGGATCAGAAAGTAACGGTGCCGCAGATGCCGGAGATGAAGATCGTTGGCATTTCAGACCTGGGAAGCCCGTGCATTTATACGGATCAGAGTCTGTTCATCAATCTGATCTCCAATGCGCAGTCAGAGGATGACATACAGGACAGCGGGATGGCGATCGGCGATTCATCGGAAGGCTCCGGAGAATCCTCCGGAAGCGGAACGATCCTGGACTATAATTTAAAAGCCTCTTCTGTCAGTGTTGCGAAGGGGAGCTGGCCGACCGGTGATTACGAGGTCATGGTCAATGAGAAAAACAAGGACGATATGGCTATCGGCAAAACCATCGATCAGAAGGTCAATGGAAAGAAGCTGAAAGTGGTCGGATATTATAAAGATGCGTCAGATAGTGATTTTATGCTGGTAAACAGCAACACAGTGAAGTATAATGTGATACGGGAAAAGGCAAATATCACAGTATGCCCGAAGGATAAGGAGGCTGCGCTGCAGCAGCTCAATGCGGAGAAGATCAATGTAAAGGATACCTATGGGCAGAGCGAGAAGGAATATAAGAAAGAAAAATGGTCTTCTATTTTTTCGACACTCATTCTGGCAGGTGTGATCCTGGCGATCTCCTTTATTGAGATTTTCCTGATCATACGAGCTTCCTTCCTGTCTCGTGTCAAGGAAGTAGGTGTATACCGGGCGATCGGTGTCAAGAAAAACGACATCTATAAGATGTTTATAGGAGAGATCCTTGCTATTACAACGATGGCAAGTCTTCCGGGATTCGCATTGATGGCATATATTCTCCACAGGATTTCGGCGATTTCTTATTTCAGCAAAATGTTCCTGATCAATCCGACGGTGCTGGGGCTCAGCCTGGTACTGATCTATGGATTCAACCTGGTATTTGGGTTGCTTCCGGTTTTCCGGACGATCCGTAAGACACCGGCTGCTATATTAAGCAGAACAGATGTGAATTAGCCTGCAGCTTTAAAGAAGAAGGAGAAAAATTTACAAAAAAAGAAAGGCTTAATAAATGGACAAATACAGAACTCTTGCAGCAAACACAGCACTGATCAGTATCGGTACGTTTGCTTCAAAATTCCTTCTGTTTTTCATGGTGCGATTTTATACGGCGTATCTTTCGCCGTCTGATTACGGGACTGCAGACCTTATTACTCAGACGGCGAATCTGTTGATCCCGGTCGTTTCGTTCGGGATCACAGACGGCGTATTTCGCTTTGCTATGGACAGCCCATCCCTGCGCAAAAATGTTTTTAGCTCAGGGATTCTTGTGCTTTTTGCAGGAGGATGTTTTTTCGCTTTGCTTTCGCTGGTTCTTTATCCTATGGGGAAACTGAACTATGAAGTCGTGCTGGTTCTGGTGTATGCTATATGCTCCTGTATCCATTCTCTGTGCGCACAGTTTACGCGAGGCAGAGGCAGGATGCAGATCTATGCGATCCAGGGGATTTTGAATACGGCATTTGTAGTAACGCTGAACATTCTGTTCCTGGCAGGATTTCATATGGGCATCATCGGATACGTTATTGCGATTTCCATCGCAGACCTTCTTTGCACTACTTTCCTGGTATTCAAGGAACGGTTGTGGGAATATGTGACCTGGAAGCCGGATCTGTCCATTTTAAAAAGCATGCTGAAATACAGTATTCCGATGATCCCGACAACGATCTTCTGGTGGGTAACCAGCGTTTCGGACCGGTATATGATCCGGGCATTTATTGACAGCGAGGCCAACGGTATGTACACTATCGCCTGTAAGATCCCTACCGTCATGGCACTTCTGGCAGGTATTTTTATGGAAGCCTGGCAGTTCTCAGCTGTTACAGAATCACAGGGTAAGACGGAAGAAAGAGATTACTTTTTCTCAAGGATCTGGGAGCTCCTGCAGGCAGCGTTATTTTTGTTCGGCAGCTTCCTGATCGCTTTCGCAAAGCCTGAGATCATGGTGCTGGCTGCAAAGGCGTACTATTCCGTATGGCAGTACGTACCAATACTTTGTGTATCAGCGGTATACTCTTCGTTTGTGACATTCCTGGGGACTATTTACATGGTGAAAAAGCGGAGTAATCTGTATTTCTGGACATCGCTTCTGGGAGCATCCACAAACATTGTACTGAATCTGATTTTGATACCGTCGCCTCTGGGGGTACATGGTGCGGCGATCGCTACCATGATCAGTTATATGGTGCTGTTCACCGTGCGTGCTATCAGTACGAACAAGCTGATCCCGATGCAACTTCACACGGTGAAGCTGATTCTGGGAACGGTGATCCTGCTGATACAGTGTGCGTTTATCGTGCTGGATCTTCCGGGCTGGATCGTGATGCAGGCTGTTTGCCCGCTGCTTTTGTTTGCTATTTACGGAAAAGTCATGATGACTGGAGGAAAACGCGTGCTGAAGGAAGGAAAATCTTTAGTTCGAAGAAAGCTGGGAAAATAGTGTTATAAAAAGTATGAAGTTCGTAAGGGAAAGGAAACAACGATGATTTATACGATATTTGGTGGATTTTGTATGGCGCTTGCCGACAGTGTGCCTGGGGTATCCGGTGGCACGATTGCATTCATTCTTGGATTTTATGATAACTTTATTGGATCGCTGCATACCTTGTTTCATGGTAATCTGGCGGAGAAAAAAACTGCGATCATGTTTCTGTTGAAAATAGGCGCAGGATGGATCGTTGGATTCTTGATGGCGGTTTCCCTGCTGGCAGATCTGTTTACAACGGGAATTTATGAGATCAGTTCACTGTTTCTTGGATTTGTTATTGCGGCTATCCCACTGGTGATCTCCGAGGAAAAAGATGCGATCAAAGGCAAGTATTCCTGTCTTGTTTTTTCTGTTATAGGTGCGGCGGTCCTGGTGCTGCTGACGCGTATGAACTTTTCTTCTATGGTGTCGGATCTGGGGCTTTCCCCATTCACAGCGATTTATACGATCATAGCCGGTGCGCTGGCCATTTCTGCCATGGTGCTTCCGGGAATTTCGGGATCGACGCTGCTGATGAGCTTCGGATTATACGTTCCGGCACTGGCAACCATCAAACAGATGATGAGCGGAGATTTTCACAACGTATGGCTGATCCTGCTTCTTCTGGCTGGTGTTATAGTGGGAGTGCTCCTTTCGCTGGGAGGCATCAAGAAAATGCTGGAACAGCATCGCAGTGCAGCGATGTATGCGATCCTGGGGATGATGGTGGCTTCTCTTTATGCTATCGTCATGGGACCGATGACACTGGAAGATCCAAAGCCTGCCATGAGCGTGGAAACATTCCATGTCGTATGGTTTATTGCAGGCTGCGCAGCCGTACTGGGCATCAACCTGTTTAAGCACTGGATCGACAGGAAGGGAAGAAAAGCAGAATAAAAAATAAGGGAAGAAAACGGTCAGCCAACGATTCGTTTTCCTTTCGCCTTGAACCCAATTAGCTATAATAAAAAATAATCCTGAAAGCTAACGCTTTCAGGATTATTTTTTTTGGTACTCCCTAGGGGAGTCGAACCCCTGATTCCGCCGTGAGAGGGCGACGTCTTGACCACTTGACCAAGAGAGCATATATTGTTTTGCTACGTGAAACAGTATATCATAAGATGACACAAAATACAAATAAAAATCTCCAGATAATATATCGATTTCTGGAGATTTTGTACTTTTCAAGATGCTGCAAAAGTATTGCAGGGCATTACAGTTCTTTCAGACTCATGATGCTGCTTAGCAGTACGTCCTCATTTGCATCATAAGTTTTATCTACTGCCATGATCAGATAGGTATAATAGGAGGAATCACTCTCCATAAAAACAACGATCCCTTTCACCGTATTATCCCCGTCTTCAAGGGTGATGCTCTGGGCATCGGTTTTGGTAATGAAATCAGGAGTATCGATCTTGGTGTCCTTGAGTTTCATGCTGGAAAGAAGATCCTCCAAGGTGTTGATCATAGCATACTGCTCATAGGAATCCAGATCGGTTGCGATGTATTGAGCCTCGTTTTTTGGCAGGCACTGGACCTGAATATTGATCGTATCTTTTTCATCGGAGAGATCCAGGACATCATCTGTTGCGTCCTTGTTCACTTTCCAGGATCCCTTGTCTTCTGCTGGAAGCTGGACGGAAAAAGTCTTTGCAGCATTAGAGTAAGTCTTTTCTTCGCCTGATACTTTTGTCGTGCCACAGGCGACAATGGATGATAGCAGTAAAATGCTCAGCGCTGCGAGCATGAAAACTCGAAATTTTTTCATAGATGTGACCTCCTTGTCTCAAGTATATCATATACGATAAAAAAGTGCATGAAAAGTTGACAGAATCAAGGGAAAAGGCTATAATTCAATCCATGAAATTATATTGCGAAAGCAGTGAAAAGGAATGAAAAAACGATGAAAATAGTAATTACTGCAGGTGGCACCAGTGAAAAGATCGATGATGTGAGAACTATTACCAATTCTTCAACGGGACGACTGGGCTATGCTGTTGGAACGGCTTTTTTACAGCAGTACGCAGATGAGCTGGAAGCAGTCTACTACCTCCATGGAACGCGGGCTCGACATCCGGAGCACGAGAAGGTGATCCCGGTAGAGATCGGAGGAGTTGCGGATCTGCAGAGAGAACTTGGCAGGATCCTGGCGGAGGAGAAGATCGATGCAGTCGTACATGCTATGGCTGTCAGCGATTACACAGTAAAAGAAGTGACGACGCTGGAAAAGATCCGCGGAGAAGAACCGGAAGATGGTGGGGCAGATCTTTCAGGCAATAAGATCAGCTCTGATATCGAAGATCTGATCATTCATATGAAGAGATCCCCCAAGGTGATCGGGAACATTAAAAAATGGAGCCCGGATTCTCTGCTGGTAGGATTCAAACTGCTCAGTGGCGTTCCGCACGAAGAACTGATCGCAGTAGGCACACGGCTGATGGAAAAAAACGATTGTGATTTCGTCCTGGCCAACGACCTGCAGGAGATCGGCGCAGATTTTCATAAAGGATATTTGATCCATAAAGACGGATCTTGTGATACAATGGAAACGAATGAAGAAATTGCAGACCGGATCGCGCAGCGCGTTATGACTGCCTGCCGGGAAAGGAGCAAGTAGATGAATATTGTACTGGGCGTAACAGGAAGCATCGCTGCCTATAAGGCGGCAGATATCATCAGTCGTTTAAAAAAACTGGGGCATAATATCGATGTGATCCTGACGGAAAGCGGCAGTAAGATCATTACACCGCTGACGCTGCAGACTCTCAGCAAGAATAAAGTATATATGGATATGTTCGAGGAGATCACTCCGCAAGAAGTGAAACACATTTCTCTGGCAGAAAAGGCTGATCTGGTGCTGATTGCACCGGCAACAGCCAATATCATCGGCAAGATCGCTCATGGGATCGCAGATGATTTTCTGTCAACGGTGGTCATGGCGGCTGCAAACCAGACGCCGATCTATATCGCACCGGCTATGAATACCAACATGTATGAAAATCCGATCGTACAGGAGAACATCGAGAAGCTGAAGAGTCTTGGCTACCAGTTTATAGAACCAAAAGAATCCATGCTGGCATGCGGCACACTGGGGAAAGGTGCCCTGGCGGATGTGGATGTGATCGTAGATATAGTGGAAGGGAGTATGAAGTAAATGATACAGTATCAGAGCACGAGAGGCAGTAAAAATATCAAGACGGCAGCGCAGGCTGTTATTCAGGGAATTGCTGAAGATAAGGGACTTTATGTGCCGGATCAGATCCCGGCGCTTCCAAAGAAAATAGAAGAACTGGTCGGCAGACCATATAAAGAAGTGGCATTTGAGATCATCGGTGCATTTTTTACAGATTATACGAAGGAAGAAATGAAGCACTGCGTGGATGGAGCATATGACTCCAAGTTTGAGGAAGCAGAAATCGTTCCTGTGACCCATGCAGGCGGAGCGGATTTCCTGGAACTCTATCATGGCAAGACTGCTGCATTCAAGGATATGGCACTTTCCATTCTGCCATATCTGCTCACAACTGCTATGAAGAAGGAAAAAGAAGATAAAAAGATCTGTATCCTTACGGCAACTTCCGGAGATACCGGAAAAGCTGCCCTGGAAGGTTTTGCAGATGTACCGGGAACAGAAATAATCGTATTCTTCCCGAACCAGGGCGTCAGTCAGGTACAGGAACGCCAGATGGTAACGCAGGAAGGTGATAACACTCATGTGTTTGCGATCGAAGGAAACTTCGACGATGCGCAGACCGGCGTAAAAAAGATTTTTAACGACAGAGACTTTGCAGAAAAATTATCTGCCATGGGATGCAGGCTTTCTTCTGCAAATTCCATCAACATCGGTCGTCTGGTGCCTCAGGTGGCATACTACGTATACGGCTATGCAAAGCTGGTAGAACGTGGTCAGATCAAGGCCGGCGATCCTGTTAATATCGTGGTGCCGACCGGCAACTTTGGAAATATCCTGGCGGCTTATTACGCCGGCAAGATGGGAATTCCGGTGAAGAAATTCATCTGTGCATCCAATAAGAACAAGGTCTTGACGGACTTCTTCAATACGGGTGTTTACGATATCAATAGAGAATTCTATCTGACTAATTCGCCATCTATGGATATTCTGATCTCCAGTAATCTGGAACGTCTGCTGTACCATCTGTCCGGCAATGACGGTGAGGAGATCAGTCGCCTGATGACTGCTCTGGAACAGGAGAAAAAATATGAAGTCGGTGACAAGATCCGCGAAGGCCTGAAGGATTTCTATGGCGGTTTTGCGACGGTGGAAGATACCAATGAAACCATTGGAAAAATGTATCGCGAAAACGGATATCTCATCGATACCCACACAGCAGTAGCATATAAAGTATACGAGGATTATGTAGAGGAAACAGGCGATGAAACGCCTGCGATCATAGCATCTACGGCCAGTGCTTATAAATTTGCAGACAGCGTAGCACATTCTATCGGACTGGGTGAAGAAAGCGATGGCTTCGCATATGTACGGGCACTGGAGAAAGAGACTGGTGTAAGAGTGCCGAAGGCTCTGAAGGATCTGGACAAAAAAGAAATCCGTCATAAAGGTGTGATCGAGATCAGTCAAATGCCGGAAGCGGTAGAAGAAAGTGTAAAATAACACTGAAACGGACTTTGAGAGAGCGTGCGGAAAGGTAAAGTCTGCACGCTTCTTTGTTAAATATATGTAAAAAGAGTCTCGATTTTCTGGACTTGCACCGAATATTCGATATAATAAAGTTGTCAAAAGGAAAATGACCAAATCAAAAGAAAAATTTACAGAGAAAGGAGGAGCAGATATGACACAGGTAGTAATGAATAAGCAGAAGACGATCGCATTGATTGCTCATGACCATCAGAAAGAAGATCTGGTAGAGTGGTGTGTGAGAAATCAGGAAGAACTCAAGAAACATTTCTTATGCGGAACTGGAACAACATCGAAGATGATCGCAGAGGCAACAGGCCTTCCGGTAAAGCCGTACAAGAGTGGACCGCTTGGCGGTGATCAGCAGATCGGCGCAAGGATCGCAGAAGGTGAGATCGATATGATGATCTTTTTCTGGGACCCGCTGGAAGCACAGCCTCATGATCCGGACATCCGTGCGCTGCTGCGAATCGCAGTTGTTTACGATATTCCGGTAGCGACCAACCGGGCAACAGCAGATTTTATGATCTCGTCCTGCTATATGGATCGGGAATACAGCCATGAACTTCTGGACTTCCAGACAACTTTGGCAGAAGAAACCGAGAAAATTTTAAAATCCGAACGGTAGAACACCTACAGATCTACAGGTTTGATTTTGATCCCCCTGCAGAACCTGACAGGGTGTTTTTTTATGCCGAATTACTGCAGAAAGTTCTGCCATGAAATCTGTTTGTTCTTAAACTCATATATCACCCCATACAACGGATTCCTTAGAGTACTCCATTCTTAAAGTACAGTTCAAAAGAAAATGTGTTTTGTGCCTCAACTGACCCCTATAAAAAAGAAAAAAGTATATCTTTTAAAAAGTATAGTTGTGATGTAGTCTAATATTGAAGCTGGCTTAATAAAAAAACAGGAGAAAAACAATGACTACAAATACGAATACCATCGAAAAAAGCAGGACTTATTATCTTGTCATCAATGCACTTTTTATCGCACTGACGCTGGTTGCTACCTGGCTGATCAATATCAGACTTCCTTTCATGGGCAGCGGCGGCCTGATCCATCTGGGCAATGTGCCTCTTTTCGTGGCGGCAATGCTGTTCGGCAGAAAGACAGGAGCTATCGCGGGAGCTTTCGGCATGGGGCTGTTCGACCTCATGAGCGGATGGACCGCATGGGCGCCATTCACGTTTATTATCGTAGGCTGCATGGGCTACGTGGTAGGTCTTCTGGCAGAAAAGAAGCCGTTTAAACACATGATGGTGACGAACGTTATCTCCATCATTCTGGCTCTGATCATCAAGGTGGCAGGCTACTACTTTGCAGAAGTGATTCTCTACGGCAACTGGATCGCTCCGCTGGGATCTATACCGGGCAACGTGGTCCAGGTAGGATTTGCTGGCATTATCGTATTGCTTTTCATCCAGCAGCTTCGCAAAATCATAAAATAAGAGGAGAGGGCAGATATGTACAAAATCATGACAGCAGGGCCGGTACAGGTAAGAGAAAACGTACTGGCGGCACGGAGTATCCCGTGCACTAATCCGGATCAGGATGTGGAATTTTATGAGTTCTATAAGGAAACTTGCGACTTGTTTTCTGAGGCGCTGCACACGGAAAACCGAGCGATCATCATGGGAGGCGAAGGCATTCTGGGACTGGAGGCAGCATGTGCTTCTTTGACAGAACCTGGTGATAGAGTTCTGGTGATCGACAATGGAATTTTTGGCAAGGGCTTTGCAGATTTCGTCAAGATCTACGGTGGTGAACCGGTGCTTTATACGACGGATTACAAGAATCCGGTAGATCCTGCTGGTCTGGAAGCATATCTGGAAAAAGACAGTGACTTCCGTTATGCGACATTAGTTCACTGCGACACCCCAAGCGGCGTCATCAACGACATTCCAGCGCTTACTAATATACTGGATAAGTTTGGTATCTTAAGCGTGGTGGATTCCGTAGCGGGCATGTTCGGGCAGCCTCTGGATTGTGCAAAGAGCAAGATCGACATTCTCTGCGGAGGTTCCCAGAAAGCTCTTTCGGCACCTCCGGGGCTGACAATGGTCTGGGTTAGCCAGAGAGCATTCGACTTTATGGAGCATCGTAAAACGCCGATCGCATCTTTTTATGCCAATATCATGACATTCAAGGATTACTACGAAAACAAGTGGTTCCCATATACCATGCCGATCAGTGACATCACAGGTTTGCGTCAGGCTCTGGATAATTTCATGGCGGATGACAGTGTTTACGATCGCCATGCGAAGATCGCAGCGGCAACACGTTATGCACTGGTCAAGGGTGGTCTGTCGCTATACCTGGAATCAGGATATTCCAATACAGTAACTGTTCTGGAAGTTCCGGAAGGCATCACTGACAAGGAGATCCTGGAAGGTATGATGCAGGACTATAATATCATGATTTCCGGTTGCTTCGACGTGCTGGCAGGCAAAGTGATCCGCATCGGTCACATGGGTGAAAACGCCAATGCAGAAGATGTAGCAGCTACACTGGCAGCTTTGCAGGGCACCCTGGAAAAACACGGCATCAAAGTGGCAGGCGACCTGGCGAAAGAGTTTAAAAACACATATGAAAACGGAGCTGCATAACAGAACACTTCGTAGTGATAAAAATAATTTGGTTCAATATACTGAAATAAGATATCGAGCAAGACCCTGATCATGCGCTTATCTACACTATGAATTCCCAGATCGAAAATTATCGGATCTAATTGGGAATTAATCTCTCGATTCAGATGCTTGCTCGCATCATGAATTCCCGGATTTGATTTTTTCGAAGCCATATGGGAAGCTCAATGCTGCAAATGTTTCAAGATCCATGGGCAGCACTCGTTATGATTCCTCAAAAGATATAAAAACTGTTTACCTGGGAACTGTTTTTCTCTGCGCTGTAAATATCTCGTGAAACAGTTCCCAGCCTGATGTTTTATTTTGAAAAATGGGAATTCATGAACGAAGGTACAGCTCATAAGCAGTAAAAAATCCAAATCAAGGCTGTTTTTTTCGTAATCTGGGAATTCATGATTTCCCGTATGCCTCACCATTAAGAACAACCACTAAGAACAACCACTTTTTGCCCATAAAATTTCAATAAATTTCAATAAAAAAGAGACCTGAAACAGGTCTCTGAATTCTGGCGGAGGACATGGGACTCGAACCCACGGGGCTGTTACACCTTACTCGCTTTCCAGGCGAGCTCCTTAGCCACTCGGTCAATCCTCCGAATTTCTATTAGTACCTTTCGCAAGGCACCTCTATAATATAGCAAAAAAACGTGACAGATGCAAGCGTAATCTTTAAGAATTTTGCATATTGAAGGAACTATTTTTTGCGGAATCCATACAAAACTTAATAGAGGTGGGGTCTGGCGGCATATTTTATTCAGGATGGATGTTTTTTTTACATAATTTTAAGATTTTTTCACAGTTTCAACATTGTTTTTTTTTAAAAAAAGGAATACTATTATATTGTGAAAGTTTGAAATCGCAAACTTTTATATACTATACAATGATAGAGGCGATAGATTTGAAATTTGATTTACATTGTCATACTAAGGAAGGATCCATTGATTCCAAGGTTTCTGTAGCAGAATTTGCAGATCGTTTTATGGAACTGGGATACGATGGATTTATGATCTCGGATCATAACAGCTATAAGGGCTGCAAGGCATGGGATGCCATAAAGAACGATCCGAAATACCGAAATTTTACCGTTATTCGCGGTATAGAATATGATACGAAAGATGCAGGACATATACTGGTGATCCTGCCGGATGGCATCTATCCCAGAGTACTGCGGATACGCGGACTGAAATGCAGCACGCTGATCAAGCTGGTACATTCCCTGGGAGGGATTCTGGGACCGGCTCATCCATTTGGAGTGGCGACATCCAGTGCTATGGGATTCAAGAAAATGAAGATGAGCTACATCAAGCACTTTGATTTCATAGAAACCTTCAATACCTGCGAATTTGTTAATTCCAACCGTCTGGCGAAAGATCTGGCAGATCGGTTTGATATGCCGTCATTTGCAGGGTCGGACGCACATGTCCCGGAATATATCGGAATGGCATGCACGGAGATCAATGCACAGATCCACTGCAATAACGATCTTATTGCAGCTGTAAAATTTGGCGCAGATATCAAAGCGTTTGGAACTGAAAGAGAGATCACGAAAAAAGCCAAACGTAAGGAACACTGGATCGGACGTGTCGGCTATCAGATCTATAATCGTGGGATCGGGAAGATGGTATACCCATATCGTTCTTATCACCACAGAAAACTGGGCACCGTTTTTCACATCCATATGTAGGAGGACGTGAATACACGGCGGCAAAATCGTCAGCATTATAATTATAACAAAAAAGCAAAGCAGCACTTGGACAAAACAAAAGTGCTGCTTTTTCTGTATAGAAGGTATGCTGGTACACGCTACAGCTTATGATCACAGCTGTGGTACAGTGAAATAACAAGAAGCTCCTCCCTTTTCAGAATATCGATCTGCTCCATGATCCGGCTTTTGTCAAACGGAGAAAGTGACTCGTAGAGAGGCAGCACATCCCGAAGAAGACTCTCATTTTTCTGATAGTGGATCTGCAGCATGATCAGTTCTTCCATAGATGCATAGACCAGATCCGACAACGAAACATGGTAGAGAGCAGAAAGCTTTTGGAGGGTATCAAGATCCGGCGTGCGAAGTCCTGATTCATAGGAGGCATATGTGCTGCGTGACAGATGGAGGCTTGCAGATGTCTGTTCCTGACTGCTGCCGGAAAAGATTCTCAGAGCTTTCATATTAGTGATCAGTGTATGGAAGTCATTTTTCATTTGTATTCCCTCCTTTCGCGGCAGTAGAGATCTGAAAGAGCTCCTCTGTGATACGGAGCTGGTTTTTAGAAGAGAGGGCGAGAAATTTTTTCTGAAATTCACGGCTTTCTATAGAATGGATCTTTTTTTGCAGAAGATCTGTTGCTTCGACAGACAGATCAAATGAAATCATATACTCGAAGCTGATGTGATATAACAGGGATAATGCATAAAGCTGCGGGAATGTGGCTTCTTTTGTCCCGCTTTCCAGACAGGAATACTGCGAACGTGAAATGTCGATCTTTTTGCAGACTTCTTCCTGACTCATAGTGTGAGCGATACGTAGAAACCGCAGATTTTTAGCAATCCGATGCTGAGCGTCAAGATTCGCATCGGGGTTTACAGCGTCATAATGATACATGGGTTGCTCCTTTCTTTGTCTCATAATGTAAAAAGGTTCTTTCTTTAATAGAATGTATTTGTAGAAAAATGTTGCATTTTTTACGAAAGTTTTTTTATTTTTTTGCAAAATCCCTTGAAAGTGTATGCATAATACGCTGATAGTTAGACGACTTTTGAAGGGGAAACGTGTAAACTATAAGGAGCAGCCGCGAGAATGAGGAGGAATATGTATGGCAGAGTTTAAAGAATTGAACAAGTCAGCTATTGGAGCACGAATCCGAAAGCGGCGTGAACTCCTGGGGCTTTCCAGAGAGGAGCTGGCAGAACAGCTGGGTGTTACGGCGAAATTTATTGGCGATATCGAATATGGAGAAAAAGGTGTTTCCATGAAAAATCTGTACCGGCTGAAACAGATCTTAGGAGTTGGTGCTGACTTTCTTTTAGAAGGTGCGGAAGACGGGATCTCAGAAGAAAAGGAGATCAAGATCTTGCAGGAAAATATCATGGGCTCCTTGAGCGTGTGTTCTGCAAGGCAGCTTGGCGTCATGGAACAGATCGCACGACTGTATGTGGAAGGTATCGTCCTGGATGAACCGCTGGAATAAGACCGAAAATAAAATACACTGTGCCGATGGCAGGAAGATCTGAACCATGCAGCGCAGTGTATTTTTTATGTTAGATGTATTGATAGGCTATAAATGATATGCTTCTTCGTGATGCAAGGATGCATCCAGCCCAATTCGTTCTTCTTCCGGTGTAACACGTACCGGCAGGAATTTATTGACTACCTTCAGAATCAGCATCGTGATCACAAATGCGTAAGCAGAAGCCAGCAGTGTTCCGAAAATCTGTATTCCGAACTGATGTACATCACCTTCGATCAAACCGCTGATCCCGTTGACGTCTTTTGAAGCGAATATGCCCAGCAGGATCGTTCCGATGATACCGCCAACACCATGAACGCCCCAAACATCAAGAGCATCATCCCAGTCGAGCTTTTTGCGGAACTGCACGGCGGCGTAGCAGATGATACCTGCCAGAACACCAATGATGATCGCAGCCCATGGCTTTACAAATCCAGCCCCAGGTGTGATCGTGGCAAGACCGGCAACAGCACCGGTCAGAACTCCAACGAAGCTTGGACTCTTTTCACGGATCCAGGAGATGATCAGCCAGGTAACCATAGCAGCCGATGCGCCCAGGTCGGTATTGATGAATGCAGTCGCAGCCAGGGAATTTGCACCTAAAGCTCCGCCGGCGTTGAAACCGAACCAGCCGAACCAAAGCAGAGCCGTTCCCAGAGCAACGTGCGTTACATTATGCGGCTCCATTTCCGCTTTGCTGACAACAGTACGTTTTCCAACGAAGAAAACGGAAGCCAGAGCAGCCAGACCAGCACTTGCGTGAACAACGATCCCGCCTGCGAAGTCAACGACTCCCATCTGCTGCAGGAAACCGCCGCCCCATACCCAGTGTGCCAGCGGGATGTAGATCAGCAGACTCCATAAAACCAGGAATACCAGATAGCTTTTAAAGTTTACTCTGTCTGCGAAAGCACCTGTGATAAGAGCAGGTGTCAGGATCGCAAACATTTGCTGATAACTAAAGAAGGACATAAATGGGATCGTGCTTCCGTAATCCGGATTGGCTTCCATGCCGACTCCGTGAAGGAACATGTATTTCAATCCTCCGATCAGTCCGTGTACATCCGGACCAAATGTCAGCGAGAATCCGATGATAAACCAGAGAATCGTTACGACACCCATTGAAATAAAACTCTGCATCATGATGGTCAGTACGTTTTTTCTGGAAACCAGACCGCCATAGAAGAATGCCAGTCCCGGAGTCATAATGAAAACAAGCGCTGCACAAATCATCATAAACGCAGTATCGCCAGTGTTAATCATGAGAAATCACCTCTCTTTTCAAATCTGTTTTTGATTGTTTACAGTATAAAAGAAAGGTCAAAAAAAGAAAATACAGGGAAACCCTGATACCTTATGGGGAAATCCCTGATTTTTTGTCGAGACCGCTGCCGGAAGCATAGCGTCGAAGTTTCTGCAAAGCTTTTGCAGGGCGTTATGGTTCGATGATGTGGTTCCTTACTGCAAAGAGCACCAGCTCGGTGATGTTCTTGAAGTTGTGCTTTCGCATGATGTTGGCGCGATGTGTTTCTACGGTTTTTACAGAGATGGCGAGCATATCAGCGATCTCCCGGTTGCTGTAGCCTTCGGCCAGCAGTTTTAAAATCTCATGCTCCCGCCCGGAAAGTTCGCCAGGTTCTTTTTCTGTAGACAGAAAGCCTGACAGCATCATCGGCGTCAAAGCATTGGAAACGTAGATCTCATCGTTCATAACGGTGCGGATCGCAGTAGCCAGTTCTTCAAAGGCATTTTCTTTTAGGATGTAGCCGCGGCATCCGCTGTGGAATGCTTTGGAGAGCATTTCTTCGCTTTTATGCATGGTCAGAAAGATGATGCGGATGTCAGGAAACGCCTTTACGATCGCTTTTGCAGTATCAAATCCATTTCGTTTCGGCATGGAAATATCCATCAGCAGCACATCCGGCTGCTCTTCGATAAAACGGCTTTCCAGTTCCAGCCCGTTTTCAGCCTGTCCGATGACGGTGAAGTCATCTTCCTGAGAAAGGAGCAATTCCAATGATTCTCGAAGGATCTTGTGGTCATCTGCGAGAAAAATTTTGATATTATTGGTTTCTTCCATGATGTGGCACCTCCATGATGATTTCCGTTCCTTTTCCTTCCATGCTGTAGAGATGGAAGGTTCCACCCAGCATTTTGACACGGTCGTTCATTGACGGGATACCGACGCCAAGCTGTTCAGATTCAGGGTTGAAGCCAATGCCGTCATCTTTGATGCGGATGGTGTAGAATCCGATCCGCTGACTGCTTTGACCGGTGACTACGGCTTCTTTTGCCTGGGCGTGTTTGACTACGTTGGTAAGGGATTCCTGCACCAGTCGGTAGAGATTCAGCTCTACGGTTTCATCGAAATCCGGCAGAGGGTCTATCAGGTTTAGGCGGCAGGTAAAATCGTCGATCTGATCCAGGTTTTCAGTCATGGCAGACAGCCCGGCTTTCAAACCGCCTTTTTCAAGTGCTTCCGGTTTCAGGTTGTTCAGGACATTGCGCATTTCCTTCTGAGAAAGATCGGCAAGATCAGCTGCTTTTTCTGCAGCTTTCTGTAACGATGGATTCTCGCTTTTTTTCGCCTGCATTTTCCCCATGCCGAGAATCACTTTCAAAGCGGAGAGACTCTGCCCTACACCATCGTGGAGATCCTTGGCCAGTCTCTTTTTTTCCTGCTCTTCGGTAACGGCCAGAAGCCGGGTCTGCTTGCGGAGGAGATCATTTTTTTCTTGTATCTCCTGTTCGTAAGATGATGTTTCGATGTAGTTCTGCCAGGAGTAGATATCGCTGAATTCTACGATGTTGAGTCCTTTTTCTTCTTCTTCTTTTGTGACGCGAAGACCTGTCGTGTGTTTCATCAACAGGAACACGATAAAGGATATGCCGAAGGATGCGGCGAAGCAGATGCATGTTCCGATGATCTGTACCCCGAACTGTTCCAGCCGGCTGTCGGTCGGAAGTGCAGAAACCGGGATACAGAAGGGCAGTGCAAGGATCCCGGTCAGCCCGCCGATCAGATGCACCGGGATCACATTGACTACATCATCAATGTGGAGTTTTTCCAGAAGCACCGATGTGAGATCCGCCAGGATCCCGGCGATAAATCCCACGAGCATAGCGGCCCAGAAGCTGCAGTAGGCAGACAAAGCGGTTATGGAGACCAGTCCGCTGAGAACTCCGTTGAACAGCGAAATCAGATATCCGCCATTGCGTTTCAGAAGCAGGTTGCTGCAAAGTGCTCCCAGAGTCCCGTAAGCTGCTCCCATACAGGTGTTTAAAAATACTTTTGACAGTGCAGGATCCCCAGGGCGGATGCAGCCTCCGTTGAATCCGAACCAGCCAAACCACAGGATGAATACCCCTAAAACGGCCAGAGGAATATTGGATTTACCGGTGTGCTGCCTGTTGCGGCTTCCCACGGCCAGCAGTCCGGCCAGTGCGACAAAACCGGCAGTCATATGTACTACGCTGGCTCCGGCAAAGTCGAGGAATCCCAGTTTTTCCAGCCAGGAGGCGTTTCCGCTGAGATGACTGCCCCAGGCCAATCTGCCAAAGAGAGGATAGATCAAGGCGGCGCTGACGGCACCGGCGACAAGCAGCGGCGCCAGTTTTGTGCGCTCAGAGAGAGCCCCTGCGAATATAGTGACAGAAACTGCCGCGAACATGATCTGCAGGAATACAAATGCAGTTTCTGCAGAAGAATCGGCTGAAAAAATGGTTTCCCCGAACATCAGCGGGAATCCCACCAGGGAAAACAGTACGATCGAGATGGTCAGATTGAAGATGTTCTCGATGGCCACGGAAATCACATTTTTACTTTGTACAAGACCGGCTTCGTAGCAGGTGAATCCGGCCTGCATAAAAAAAACGAAGCAGGCACAGACCAGCATCCATAGAGTATCGGTCGCTGTGGATGACGCAAAGGTGTTCATATTGGGCTCCTTTTCTTTGATATTTCTATTTTACACCAAAATCTGCCGGGAAAGAAGAGGTTTTGGCTGATGAATTCTTGACAGCGGCTTATGACAGGTAGTATAGTTGAATGGACTGAAGATTTGCCGGAAATCCAGGTAAATTCACTGTATAAATTTGATTTAGACACAGGAGGTAATAAGATGGCTTGTTTTTTAGCACCAGCAGCAGAAGCTGTTGTGACGACGGTACTGCAGAAGAAACTGGATCAGAAAGAAAAGGAAGCGCAGCACGTTTCCGTAGAACACATAGAGAATACACAGAGCATACAGGAATCTACAAAACCGAAGCATAAGATTTCCTGGAGCCGCAAGTTAAAATGGCTCAACACCATGCTTTGGGGCGGTTCTGCACTTTTATGTGTAGAACATATCTGGCATGGGGAAGTTGTTCCGTGGCCGCCGTTCCTTACGGCGATGCAGACGCCGTCTGAAATCGTTCCGATGCTGAAAGAGATCGCGCTTTATGGAACGACTATGGCGGTAGTCATCACCGGCGTATGGTTTGGGATGACTCTGATTGCAGAACGCCTTGCAGGGAAGCTGGACACGGAAGAACATGCAGAGCAGGAGGTATAGAGAATGTATTTGATTTTAACAGCTGCAGCAGCTATTGCGGCGACTCTCGTATGGTATGTGAAGCTGCCGGATCGCCGGTATCGCCTGGGATTTTTAAGTCTGATGTACTGGGGGGCAACACTGATGTGGACAGTGGATCATCTGATCGCTTATCTGCGGGAAGGCGGCCCGGTTTTCGATACATCTTCAGGAGCATTTCTTCTGGGGATCATCGTAGTTCTGTCCGGCCTGATCATCTGGCTGATCGCACTGCTGGCTTCTGATCCGAAAAAAGTCCTGCGCAAGGCACTGCTGAAAGGATAGGATATGTTTTTAAACTGTATTGCGGTTGGCGCAGGCGGTTTTTTAGGAGCGGTATCCCGTTATCTGATGGGGATGATCCCGTTCCTGCAAAAGGGCAGCTTGCCGTATCATACACTGCTGATCAATGTGTTAGGAGCGGTTCTGATCGGCATTGTCGTTAAAACGGCAGATTCCACCGAAATCCTGAATCCATCGACGGTACTCTTTTTAAAGGTAGGCATCTGCGGTGGATTCACGACATTTTCCACTTTTTCTCTGGAGTCGCTGGATCTTCTGCAAAGCGGCCGGCCAGTGGCCTTTGCAGTATATGCGATAGCAAGTGTTGTGCTGTGCGTCGCAGGCGTGCTGGGCGGAAAGTGGATTGCAGGCATTTTGCAGGCATAATAAAGAGAGCAGAAAGGGGAAGTTATATGAAGCGGGAAACATATGTATCTATGCTGTCAAAGATCCGAAAAAGTCCTGTTTTATATGGCTATGTGGTCTGGTCGGATCGGATCCTGACGAAGATCTCCTATATCATCTACCCGCTGTTTCTGCTGTATTTAATGGTAAATAAAAAGCCGGAACTGGGGAAAGCGATCCTCGTTCCGGCTGTTTCTTTTGTAGTATTAAGTATATTTCGGTATCTTTACAATGCACCGAGACCTTATGAAGTTTTTGATACCCCTTCTCTGATCAGAAAAGATACCAGGGGAAAATCTTTTCCCAGCAGGCATGTGTTTTCTGCTTTTGTGATAGCTGTGACCGTATTTTACACGTGTCATCCGCTGGGGATCTTTCTGGGGATCTGCAGTCTTTTGCTGGCCGTTTCCAGAGTGCTGGGCGGCGTTCATTTTACAAAAGATGTTCTGGCAGGGGCTGTATCTGGGATCCTGTGCGGGATGCTGCTGTTTATTTTATAGGTTCGGTTTTTGCTTCCGCTTCAGCCGGTTCCACTTCTGTGGGAACTGGTTTTTTATTATCCTTTTGCGGGCGGAATGCGATGAACAGAAGTACACTGACCAGCATCAGGATAGGATAGTACAGGTGAGGCAGAATGGCGAGCGGGGAGATCTTAACGATAGCCGCAGCAGTAAGAAGCTGTGCTCCGTAAGGAATCAGTCCCTGACCGACGGACGCGAAGATATCCAGAATGGATGCGACCCGTTTCGGCGCCACACCGAATTCATCTCCGATATCCTTGGCAACAGGTCCCGCGATCACGATGGCCACTGTGTTGTTGGCGGTGCAGAAGTCCACCAGCAGCACCAGGATACCGATACCAAGTTCTGCTCCACGTTTGCCTTTTACAGATTTCTTTATCACATCGATGATCAGTGATATTCCTCCGTTCTCCTTGATCAGTGCGATGATGCATGCAACGATGATGGAGATAATGGAGATCTCAAACAACCCAGTCATACCTTCTCCGATGACGCCGAAAGATTCCAGAAAAGAAAAGGAACCGTTATAGATCCCGACGATCATGGATAAAATGATGCCGGAGAATAATACGGCGAACACATTAAATCCGATCAGTGCGCCGATCAGGACCACCAGATAAGGGATCACTTCGAAGAAGTTGTAATCGCCTACTTCTACCGTGTAGCTCAGATGGCGGGTTGTAAGGAAGAAGATGATGATCGTCACGATAGCTGCCGGCAGTACGATAAAGAAATTCTGTTTGAATTTATCGTTCATCTTGCAGCCCTGTGTCCTTACAGCCGCGATCGTCGTATCGGAAATAAAGGAGAGGTTGTCTCCAAACATGGCGCCGCATACAACAGCTCCAACACAGATCGAAACAGGGAAGCTGGTCTGCTGTGATACGCCCAGTGCGATAGGAGCCAGTGCGGTGATGGTTCCCATGGAAGTTCCCATGGAAATGGATATAAAGCAGCCGATAATAAAAAGGCCAACGACCATAAACTGTGGCGGTATGATGGAAAGCCCCAGGTTTACTGTGCTTTCTACGCCTCCTGCAGCTGTGACGATCCCGGAAAACGCTCCGGCAACCAGAAAAATCAGCACCATGGTGATGATGTTCACATCTCCGGCTCCCTTGGCAACGACTTCAAGCTTGTCGTTAAAAGAGAGTTTTTTGTTTTGCAGAAATCCTATGAACAGAGCAATAAGAAAGGCAACATACGCAGGCATGCTGTAAAAGTCCTTGCTGATAATGCCGGCTCCGGCGAAGATCACAACAAAGACAAAGAACGGCAGCAGTGCGAAAATTCGATGTTTCATGATGGAATTTCCTCCTGAAAATAATAAAATTGTAAATAATAAATGATGATGAGTGCAGGCATTGATCCTGAGGATCAGTCTACCCGGTTTTTCATCCCGCCGGTAAGCCAGCTTTCCAGATTTTCTGCCAGGATGTCGATAACAGCCTGACGCATTTCCTTCGGTGACCACGCAATATGCGGGGTGATGATACAGTTGTCAAGTCCAATGAGAGGGCAGTCCTTCGCAGGGGGCTCCTGTTCCAGGACATCCAGCGCAGCACCCGCTATGAATCCTGCTTTTATGGCATCCGCTAATGCGCGTTCATCCACAAGGCCTCCCCTTGCCGTGTTGATGAGAATGGCGCCGGGTTTCATATTGACCAGGAATTCAGTGTTGACCATATGCCGGTTTTCTCTTGTCAGCGGACAGTGAAGTGATACGAAATCGGATTTCATGGCGCCGGCTGGATCCTGGCTGAAAATATTGATTTCCATGCCAAGGGCGCGGGCGATCTGGGCAACTCGTTTGCCGATAGCGCCGTAACCTATGATACCAAGTGATTTCCCGGTGAGAAGGGTAACGGATTTTTTCCAGTAGCAGAAATACTCGTTGTCAGACCATTGTCCATCCTGCACGGATGCATTATGCAGCCCCACATGATTAGAAAGCTCCAGCATGAGAGCGATGGTATGCTGTGCAACGGCATCTGTAGAATAAGCAGGGATGTTGGTAACAGCGATCCCCAGATCAGCAGCTGCTTCTACATCGATGTTGTTGTAGCCGGTCGCTGTGCAGCCGATGTATTTCAGCTGCGGGCTGTTTTCCATCAGTTCGCGTGTGATGGGACATTTACTGGTCATGAGGATCTCATTTCCCGTCAGGCGGGAAAGAGCCTTGTCTTCTGATGTGGAATCAAAGACGGTCAGTTTGTCGCACAGGGCGTCCAGCTTGTCCCAGCTGAGGTCGCCGGGATTGATGGTATAGCCGTCAAAAATTACGATGTTCATCTTTTTCACTACCTCCGCATCTTGCGATTTGACATTCATGAGAAACATTTTACACTATAAATTATGGAAAGTCTAGGAAATCCATGGTATAATTAGCACTAACTATACACATTGTACGGGAGAATATGAAATGAAGCATACGATTGTCGCAGCGACACAAAATAAACATAAAATCGTAGAAATCGAAGCTATCACAAAAGAATTCGGCATGGATATCATTTCTCGCGATGAAGCGGGCGTGCCGGATATTGAAATCGTAGAGGATGGAACTACATTTGAAGAGAATTCCTATAAGAAGGCATATGAGATCATGAAGCTCTGCGGGAAGATCACCATTGCTGATGACTCGGGGCTTGAGGTGGACTGCCTTGACGGTGCACCGGGAGTTTATTCTGCACGCTTTGCAGGAGAAGACGGAGACGACGAAGCAAATAACCGGAAACTGATCGATCTGATCAAAGACGTACCGTATGAGAAGCGAACGGGTAGATTCGTCTCGGTTATCACTATGGTGTTCCCTGATGGAGAAAGCCTGGTGGCCAGAGGGGAAGTAGAAGGACACCTCGTGCTGGAGAAGAAGGGAAACCACGGTTTTGGATACGATCCGCTGTTCGTTCCGTTGGGCTACGAGAATACGTTTGGCGAGCTGGACTCGGAGCTGAAAAACAGGATCAGCCACAGAGCCCGTGCTTTGCAGAAGCTGCGTGAGGAACTGCAGAATCGAGAGGAGAACCGTTAAGTGGCAAGATTTGGAGTCAGACTTCGGAACATGTTCATACTGGGATTCAAGCAGCTGCAGGATCCATACTATCAGGGATTTGCGGCACAGATCGCATTTTATCTGCTGCTTTCCATCGTGCCGATCATCCTGCTGGTCACACAGATCCTGGGTGTGTTTGATATTTCTATCGCATCAGCATTGAGCCTGTTTGAATCTTATACAGGGCATAAGATCCCGACGATCATGGAAAAATTGTTTGAGTTTTCTTCGGCCGGATACGGGAATATCATTTTTCTGGTGATCGCTCTGTGGGCAGGATCACGGGCATCCTTTTCTATCATGCGGATCACCAATTATACGATGACTGGCGGACAGAGCACAGGAAGAAATTACTTTGTAGAGAGGATCCGTTCGATTCGTACTATGATCGTGACTATTATTACGGTCGTGTTTGCCATCGTGATCCTTGTTTATGGTGAATTGATTTTAGAAATGGTCCTTGGCCTGTTAAAGATAGATGCTGCGAAGTATGAGGACAGTATCTGGATGTGGCTGCGGTGGCTCATCGGGTTCGCATTGTATTTTCTGATGATCAGTTACAATTATTACATTCTGCCAACGGAGAAAGTGAAATTTCGGCAGATCATTCCGGGGAGCATCTTCGCGTCAGCCGGGATCTTAGTCGTTACAGCGTTTTATGCAAAGTATGCGACTTCGCTGGCAGACTATGACTTGCTCTATGGTGCACTCTCATCGGTCATAGCTATCCTGATCTGGTTTTTCCTGCTGGCCTGGGTGCTGCTTTTGGGCGTGTTGTGCAACAAGGTGTGGGCAGATACGAAAGGCGGCTGGACCGGCTATCCGGATTATTATCTTAGACGGTGAAAAAGAATTTGATATAGCGTATGAAGAATCCTGAGTCTGGGATTCTTTTTTTGCAAAAAATATACAAAAAGGAACACATTTCCAGGAGTATCATACCGGAAAATTTTATCGTATTTGTTTGAGTGGAGAGTAGTATTCTGAAAACTACTTGATATTTTGGGGAAATCTGCTATAATATTATCACATATATGGGGGTAAGGGGGAGTTGTATCTTCTTTGCATACAAGCTGTGGGAGGAGGACTTGACTATGGCAAACGGAAATGCGATAATCATTGTCAGCTCGGCTCGGCAGGAGCATAGTGCCGTTTTTTCAGCGTGTCAAGTCTTATTTCATACAATTTATAACGAACCAGTTGCCGGA